>Ga0265780_10007908_pt1 | contig 12995 bp, 12 predicted proteins | sample P1T30metagenome_FD_192432 | JGI IMG/M metagenome (GOLD analysis project Ga0265780, IMG submission 192432) | Plant litter microbial communities from East Loma Ridge, Irvine, California - P1 T30 | ecosystem: Environmental > Terrestrial > Plant litter > Unclassified | place: USA: California...
AACTCGAACCACCCCACCGCAGCGACCCGCTGCGCACCCGTCAACGACGTGACATTGCCACCCAACAGAACCATCCCCGGATCTCGAACCAACTAAACAGTCCAAGATCCGGGGACCAGTCCACAGCCGGCACCGCGCCTCCCGTCCCCTGGTCACGTCCGCCGTGTCAGCGGCGACGCGGGTCGCGGTCCGTGTCCGTGAAGAAGTCCTCGTACAGACCCGCGCCCTCCTGGAGTTCACCGAACTTCCACCGCTTGCGCATGCGCCGGAACGTCTCGATGCGCACCGGGTCGACGCCCTGCTGGGATTCGTAGTTGCCCATGGTTCCTCCCCGTCGTCTCGGCCCCCCGATCGGGGGTGTCCGACGTCGACCGTACGGAACCGAGGAGGTCCGTGTCCGGCAACATAGGTCGCGAAGTGACCCAATTGCGCATGATGGACAAACGTCCGAGGGGGCGTCCCGCCCGCCCGTACCCTGCCCTCAGGGTGTGGGGGCGCCGTGCTCCAGGGCGCGGATGATGCGCTCGATCACCTGGACGTGTCGCGTCCGTTCCCGGGCCGAGAAGGAGGATGACAGCTCGTGCAGTTGCTCGTTCGTGCTGTGCATGGCGCTGGCGTACGCCCGCGCGGTCTCCGCGGAGAGCTCGATGAACCGGCTGCGCCCGTCGTCCGGGTTCGGCACGCGGCAGAGGTGCCCGGCACGTTCGAGACGGTGCACGATGCCGGTCACGGCGGGTCCGGTCAGGCCGAGGTGCTCGGACAGGTCCTTCACGCGGACGCGTCGACCGGTGGTCTCGGAGCGGGCGACGAACTGCAGCACCGTGAGGTCGCTGCCGGTGACGTCGAGCCGGACGCGCAGGCGGGCGCGCAGAGCGCCCCTCGCAGCCTCGAGTCGGATGAGCGCTGCGGTCAGCTCGATCTCACTCACGTGGTCGTCCAATCGGTGCCGCTCGGTTCCGCGCAACGATACGCCGCGCTCCGACGACCACCATATCCAGATAACGAGGCGGCCCTCGGAAAGGGGACAGTCCGCGCGACCGAGGAGGCGACGTGGCGGACCCTCTGATCGACTCCTTCGACGCCGACGACGAGCGCCCGACCGCGGTGCGGTTCGAGCTCGCGGGCCGTCGGCCCGAGGACGCCGTCCGCGACCTCGGCGGCCTCTACGCGGGCGACCGCTGGTCCGCGGCGGCGACCGGCAGCGACTTCGACTACCGCTACACGGCGCTCGGCGACTCCGAGGTCACCATCCGGCGCTCGCTCATGCGCGGCAGCATCAGTGGCGTGGTGCCCGGTGGCGGCGACTACGTCGTGACCTGGATCAGTGCGGGGACCGGACACGTCGAGGTCCTCGGCGACCGGTACCCCGTCGAGCTGGACGTACCGGTGCTGTTCCCGCCGGACCAGGAGTTCGCCTTCACCAATGCCGACTACGACCAGCGCCTCGTCCACCTCGACCGGTCGTTCGTCCGACGCGTCGCCGAGGCCCGGTACCCGCTCGAGGGCCGGCCGCTGCGGTTCGACCAGCGGCGCGCCGTCGACCCGGACACGGCGCGACGCTGGCAGGGCGCGCTCACCGCGCTGGCCAGGTCCCTGCGCGTCGGCGGACCGGAGTCCCCGGCGTGGCACCAGGCGAAGGTGGACGCCGTCACGACCTTCCTGGACCTCTTCCCGCCGGAGGTCGACAGCCTGCTCGCCGTGCTCGAACACCCGCGGAACGCGCGGCTCCGCGCCGCGGTGGAGTACGTGCACGAGCACGCCGCCGAGCCGGTCACGGTGGCCGACCTGTCCGCCGTGTCCGGCCTGAGCGTGCGGAGCGTGCAGGAGTCGTTCCGCCGGGTGTTCGACGTCTCCCCGCTCACCTACCTGCGGCACGTCCGGCTCGACCGCGTCCGGGCCGAGCTGCTCGAGGCGGGCCTGCACGCCGGCGCCGTCGGCGACGTGGCCCGGCGGTGGGGGTTCGCGCACCTCGGCCGGTTCTCGGCGTCGTACGCGGAACGGTTCGGCGAGTACCCGAAGCAGACCCTCCGCCGCTGACGGCCGTCCGCAGCGTCGCGGGGTGGGCCGGTCAGTGCTGCGGCACCGGTGCCGTGCTGTGCCGGACCCGGAGCGTGGTCGTGAGACGCACGTGGTCGGGGGCGGAGTCGCCGCGCAGCATCGCGAGGAGCATCTCCACGGCCTGGGCGCCGAGCTCGGTGAGCGGCTGCACGACGGTCGTCAGTGGCGGCGTGGTCATCGACGCCTGCGGGACGTCGTCGAACCCGACCACCGAGAGGTCCTCGGGCACGCGCAGGCCCAGGTCGGCCGCGGCGCGGAGCACGCCGAACGCCGACGAGTCGTTCGCGGCGAACACGGCGGTGGGGCGGTCGGGGCCGGCGAGCAGCGCCCGTGCGGCCTCGGCCGACTGCTCCTCCTGGTACCCGCCGTCCCGGAGCAGGCGCTCGTCGAAGGGGATCCCCGCGGCCGCGAGCGCACTGCGGTACCCGGCCTCGCGCAACTTGGCAGAGGCGAGGTCCGCGCGGCCGTGCAGGTGCGCGATGCGGGTGTGCCCGAGGCCGATGAGGTGCTCCACCGCGTGCACGGCGCCGCCCTCGTTGTCGGCGTCGACCGTCGCGTGCCCCTCCGGGCCGGTGTGCGGGTCGATCGCCACGACGGGGATCGACGAGCTCGACAGCGCGGTCGTCGGCGTCACCACGATGGCGCCGTCGATGAGCGTGCCGGACAACCGGGAGAGCGAGCGGCGCTCCCAGCCCGGGCGGTCGGCCCCGGTCAGGAGGCCGGCGTAGGCGAGCAGCTCGTACCCGGTGCCGGTCGTGGCGGACGAGATGCCGCGGAGCAGCTCCGTGGAGAACGGTTCGAACTCGGTCACGAGGATGCCGATCACACCGGTGCGGGAGCTCCGGAGGCTCCTGGCGACCAGGGAGGTCTCGTAGCCGAGGTCATCGACGACCTGCTGGACCCGGAGCATCGTGGCCGGTGCGACGCCGTCGCGCTGGTTGATCACCTTGGACACCGTCGGGATCGACACCCCGGCCACGCGTGCGACGTCCGCGATGGTCACCCGGCCGGCTCCGGGACGCGCTCCGAGGGCCGTGTCCATGTGCACACCGTACCGCTGACCGCACCGCACGATCGGTAAAGAAAACGTTATCGATAACGATTGACATGGCTGTCGGGCGCCTGGCACGCTGTCCGCAGCGGCAGTGCCTGCCGCGCACGTCAACGACGACACCGAGGAGTTCCACGATGACGAGGAAGATCCGTGCTGCGGCAGCCATCGCGCTGGTCGGGGCGACCGCGCTCACGGCGGCGGGCTGCTCCGCCGGCGGCAGCGACCCTTCGAGCGACGGCGGGAAGGTCACGATGACCTTCTGGCACAACTCGACCACTGGGCCGGGCAAGGCCTACTGGGCCGACACGGTCAAGGCCTTCGAGGCCGAGAACCCGAACGTCACCATCAAGGTCCAGGCGATCCAGAACGAAGACCTGGACGGCAAGCTGCAGACCGCGCTGAACTCCGGCGACGGGCCCGACGTCTTCCTGCAGCGCGGCGGCGGCAAGCTCAACGCGATGATCAACGCCGGGCAGCTGCTCGACATCAAGGATTCGATCAGCGCCGACGCGAAGCAGTCGATCAGCGCCGGGACGTTCTCCGGGTACGACGAGGAGGACGGCACCTACGCCATGCCCGTCGCCGTGCTCCCCGAGGGCATCTGGTACAGCCAGGACCTCTTCGAGGAGGCCGGCATCGAGGGCACGCCCACCACGATGGACGAGCTCAACGAGGACATCGCCAAGCTCAAGGCGTCCGGCGTCGACCCGGTCGCCGTCGGCGCCAAGGACGCCTGGCCGGCGGCGCACTGGTACTACAACTTCGCGCTGCGCGAGTGCAGCGAGAAGGTCCTGACCGGTGCGGCGGAGTCGCTGGAGTTCGACAACCCGTGCTGGACCAGGGCGGGCGAGCAGCTCGAGGAGTTCAACGCCACGGAGCCGTTCAACCAGGGCTTCCTCACGACCGCGGCCCAGCAGGGCGCCGGCAGCTCGGCGGGTCTCCTCGCCAACCACAAGGCGGCCATGGAGCTCATGGGTGCGTGGGACCCGGGCGTGATCTCCTCGCTCACCCCCGACGCCAAGCCGCTGCCCGACCTCGGCTGGTTCCCGTTCCCCACGATCGAGGGCGGCAAGGGTGACCCGAAGTCGATGATGGGTGGCGTCGACGGGTACTCCTGCACCGCGCAGGCCCCGAAGAAGGCGTGCACCGACTTCCTCAACTTCATCGTCGAGAAGGACAACCAGGAGGGCTACTACAAGGCCTTCCAGGCGATCCCGGTCAACCAGGACGCACAGGCCGTCGTCGCGGAGCCTTACCTGAAGTCGGCGCTCGCCGCCTACCAGGAGGCCCCGTTCGTCTCGCAGTACCTCGACACCCTCTACGGCCAGAACGTCGGCAACGCGCTGAACACCAGCGTCGTCGACCTGCTCGCGGGCAAGGGCGACGCGAAGGACATCGTCGAGACCACCAACCAGGCTGCGGCCAAGGGCTGACCATGACCCTCGACACCTCGCCCAGGACGGCCCGGACCAGCACCGGGTCGGACACGGCCGCGGGGACGTCCAAGGCGGGGAGCGGCGCGCCGCTCCCCGCCGGCCGGCGGACCGCGCGGCGCATCGCGGACTGGCGGAAGCGCGCCGAGATCGCCGTCCTCGCCGGACCCGCGGTCATCGTCTTCGTGACCTTCGTCATCCTGCCCGTCGCGATGGCCGCCTACTACGGCTTCTACAAGTGGCAGGGCTACGGGCCGCCGACGGACTTCGTCGGCCTGCAGAACTACCTCATCATCCTCCAGGACAAGGCCTTCCAGTCGGTCCTGCTGCACAACGGCTTCATCGTCGTGATGTCCCTCGTGCTGCAGGGGCCGATCGCGATCGTGCTCGCGCTCCTGCTCAACCAGAAGATGCACGGCCGCGGGCTCGTCCGCGTCCTGGTCTTCGTGCCCTACGTCATCTCCGAGGTCATCGTCGGCACCGGGTGGAGCCTGCTGCTCCAGTCGAACGGCGCCGTCAACGACATGCTGCAGGGCATCGGGCTCGGCGGTCTGCGCGCCGACTGGCTGTCGAACCCCGACATCGCCATCTGGACGCTGCTGGTCATCATCTCGTGGAAGTACATCGGCTTCGCGGTGATCCTGTTCCTCGCGGGACTGCAGAGCATCCCCGAGGAGCTCTTCGAGGCCGCCGCCATCGACGGCGCCGGCTACTGGCAGATCCAGCGACGCATCACCCTGCCGCTGCTCGGCCCGACCATCCGCATCTGGGCGTTCCTGTCGATCATCGGCTCCCTGCAGCTGTTCGACCTCGTCTACATCATCTGGGGCCAGTACATCGCCTCGACCGCGGGCACCTCGACCATGGCGACGTACATGGTCGGCGAGGGCCGCAACGCCGGCAACTTCGGGTACGGCAGCGCCGTCGCCGTCGTGATGTTCGTCATCTCGCTCGCGGTCGCCCTGGTCTACCAGCACTTCGTGCTCCGTCGGGACACCGCGGGTGCACTCACGGAGAGGAAGCACTGATGGCCGTCACCAGCGCCACCACCAGCCTCGTCGCCCCCGGACCCCGCGGCGCGCGGGCCCGGCGCTCCGGCGCGGCGATCGGCCGTGCGAACCCGCTGACCTACGTCGTCGCGATCCTGTTCGTCGCCGCGAACCTCGCGCCCGTGCTGTACATCGTGCTGGGCGGGTTCCGCACGAACTCGCAGATCACCACGAGCCCCGCGGGCCTGCCGGCCCCGTTCGAGTTCGGCAACTACGGGTCCGTGCTGTCGAGCGGCATCTTCTGGCAGCAGCTCGGCAACTCCACCATCAGCGCGGTCACCACCACGCTCGGCGTGGTCGTGCTCGGGCTCATGGTGAGCTTCGTCCTCGCCCGCTACCAGTTCAAGGGTCGCGGAGCGGTGTACGCGCTGTTCGCCGCGGGCCTGATGTTCCCGATCACCGTCGCCATCACGCCGCTGTACCTGCTCGTGAAGGACCTCGGTCTCACGAACAGCCTGGCCGGTGTGATCCTGCCGCAGATCGCCTTCGCCCTGCCCACGACCGTCATCATCCTGGTGCCGTTCCTGCGGGCGATCCCCGAGGAGCTCGAGGAGGCCGCGTCGATCGACGGCGCCAGCCGGCTCGGGTTCTTCTTCCGGATGGTCGTCCCGCTGTCGCTGCCCGGCGTCGTGACCGTCGGCATCCTGGCGTTCATCGCGAGCTGGAACAGCTACATCCTGCCGCTGTTCATCCTGAACAACGAGGGCAGCTACACGCTCCCGCTCGGTGTGCAGGCGTTCTCGTCGCAGTACTCGGTCGACACGGCCAAGGTGCTCGCGTTCACCTCGATGTCGATGATCCCGGCGCTGGTGTTCTTCACGATCTTCCAGAAGCGCATCGTCGGCGGCCTGACCGGGGCGGTGAAGGGGTGACCGCCCTCGACACGACCGCGCACCCCACCGGCGGACGGGAGGCGCAGGGGGACGCCGCCACGCGCCTCCCGTCCGCCGCCGCCGTCGACACGACGGCGCCCGACCGGGCGACCGCCCTGCTCGCGGCCATGACGCTCGAGGAGAAGACGGCGCAGCTCGTCGGCTACTGGCTCGACCAGAACGGCGTCGTCGCCCCGATGCAGGGGGAGATGGCCGCGGTGCAGGGCGGCGACACCCTCGCCGACGTCACCCGGCACGGACTCGGGCAGTACACCCGCGTGTACGGCACGCGGCCCGTCGAGCCGGACGAGCGCGCCGCGTGGCTGTGGGCCGAGCAGCGCAGGCTCAAGCGCGAGACCCGGCTGGGGATCCCCGCCCTCGTGCACGAGGAGTGCCTGACCGGCCTCGCCGCGTGGAAGGCCGCGACGTTCCCGACGCCGCTCGCCTGGGGCGCGTCGTTCGACCCGGAGCTCGTCGAGCAGGTCGGCGCCGCGATCGGCGCGTCGATGCGTCAGCTCGGCGTGCACCAGGGCCTCGCCCCGGTGCTCGACGTCATCCGGGACCCGCGCTGGGGGCGGGTCGACGAGTGCATCGCCGAGGACCCGTACCTCGTCGGGACCGTCGGCTCCGCGTACGTCCGGGGCGTGCAGAGCGCCGGCGTCGACGCGACGCTGAAGCACTTCCTCGGCTACTCGGCCTCGCAGGCGGGGCGGAACCACGCCCCCGTGCACGCCGGACCGCGCGAGCTCGCCGACGTGTTCCTGCCGCCGTTCGAGATGGCACTGCGCGACGGCGGCGCCCGCTCGGTGATGAACTCGTACGCCGAGGTGGACGGGGTACCGGTCGCTGCGAACGGCGAGCTGCTCACCGACCTGCTGCGCGACCGGCTCGGGTTCGACGGCACGGTCGTCGCGGACTACTTCTCCATCGCCTTCCTCGAGGTCATGCACGGTGTCGCCGCCGACCGGGGCGAGGCCGCGGCGCTCGCCCTCGAGGCCGGGATCGACGTCGAGCTGCCCACCGGCGACGCGTACCTCGCGCCGCTCGTCGACCGCGTCCGCGCCGGCGAGGTCGACGAGGCGCTCGTCGACCGCGCCGTGCTCCGGGTGCTCCGGCAGAAGGAGCGGCTCGGCCTGCTCGACCCGGGCGCGTTCGAGGACGAGCCGCCGACCGGCGTCGACCTCGACACCCCCGGTCACCGTGCGCTCGCCCGACGGCTGGCAGCGGAGTCCCTCGTGCTGCTGTCGAACGAGGGGACCGGGAGCGGCACCGCCCCCGTCCTCCCGCTGCGCCCCGGCACCTCGGTCGCGGTCATCGGCCCGAACGCCGACCGCGCCGAGGCGCTCCAGGGCTGCTACTCCTTCGCGAACCACGTGCTCGCGTCGCAACCCGACCTGCCGCTCGGCTTCGCGATCCCGACGGTGCGCGAGGCCGTCACGGCGGCGCTCGGCACGGACGCCGTCCGGTTCGCCGCCGGCTGCGCCGTGACCGGCACCGACCGGGGCGGGTTCGCCGACGCGGTCGCGGCGGCCGAGGCCTCCGACGTCGCGGTCGTCGTCGTCGGCGACCAGGCAGGCCTGTTCGGCCGCGGCACCGTCGGCGAGGGCAACGACACCGAGTCGCTCGACCTGCCCGGTGTGCAGCGGGAGCTCGTCGAGGCGGTCGTCGCGAGCGGCACCCCCACCGTGGTGGTGCTGCTCACCGGCCGGCCCTACGCGATCGGCTGGGCGCTCGACGGCGACGGCGCCCGTCCCGCCGCGGTCGTGCAGGCGTTCTTCCCGGGGGAGGGCGGCGGGCTCGCCGTCGCCGACCTGCTCACCGGGGTGACGTCGCCGTCCGGTCGGCTGCCGGTCTCCCTGCCCCGGTCCGCCGGAGCGCAGCCCTACGGCTACCTGCACCCGCGGCTCGGCGGACCGTCCGACGTCACCGCCGCCGACTCGACGCCGGTGCGTCCGTTCGGGTTCGGCCTCGGGTACACGACGTTCGCGTACGAGGACCTGGCCGTCGACGCCGCGGTCGCCACGGACGCCGCGTTCGACGCGACGGTCACCGTCCGGAACACCGGTGACCGGGACGGCGACGAGGTCGTCCAGCTCTACGGCCACGACGTCCACGCCTCCGTCACGCGCCCCGAGGTGCAGCTGCTCGGCTACGCGCGGGTGGCGCTCGCCGCCGGCGAGTCCCGCCGCGTCCGCTTCCGCGTCCCGGTGCAGCGCTTCGCCTTCACCGACCGACGGATGCGGAAGGTCGTCGAGCCGGGCGACGTGCAGGTCTGGGTCGCGTCGCACGCGGCGGCGTCCCGGCCGGGAGGCGCGGTCGACACGGGCGGCATCGTCGCGTCCGGCGACGGCCCGGTCCGGCACGCCGTGCCCGGGACGGCCACGGAGCGCGCCACGGTCGCGGTGACGGGGCCGGCGCACGAGGTCACGGTCGAGGACCCGCGACTCGTGGAGTGGTCGCTCGTCTGAGCCGGTCAGGGGCTCGACGAGGGGCCCGGTGCCCGCCGGCACCGGGTCTGAGGGGAGGCGTGGTGCGTCACCGGCACCGCGCCTCCCCTCCGTGCTGTCATCGATCGGTTACTCGCCGCGGTTGTGAGCGATCGGGGGCAAGCGTATGGTGTTACCGTTCGATTACAACGTTTGGAGCACGATGCGCATCGACAGTGCACTGGCTCTCGGGGACCTGGTCCATGAACGGAGAGTCGCTCGCGGATGGTCCCAGGGGGAACTGGCGCAGCAGATGGGAGTCAGCCGCCGCTGGGTGAACGAGTTCGAGAACGGCAAAGGTTCGGCCCAGGTGCGACTGGTCTTCGACGCGCTCGCCGTGCTCGGTGTCGTGCTCGAGGCTCCGGAGCGCGCCGATGGATGAGTTGCGGGCCTTCCTCGACGGGACACCGGTCGGCACCTTCGAGATGAGTGCGGCGGGCAACACCACGTTCACCTACGATGACGCGTACCGATCACTACCGACGGCAACCCCGATCTCGTTGTCGATGCGGACGAGCCGGAGCTCCTGGAAAGCGCGAGCGGCCGCTCCGTTCCTTGCCGGGTTGCTGCCGGACAGCCCGGACCGGCTCCGTGAACTCGCAGCAGAGCACCATGTGACCGAGAACCCGTTCCGGCTGCTCGAACGGATCGGCCGGGACGCGGCCGGCGCCGTCCAGCTGCTCCCGCCCGGAGCCGAATCGACGGACGCTGCGGAACGACGCGGGGCGATCCGGCCCCTGAACGCCGATGAGTTCTCCGAGATGATGGAGGCGCTCGCGCGGAACCCGGGCACCTGGGGTGGGGCCAGGAACGCGGGACGATGGTCGTTGGCCGGGGCGCAGAGCAAAGTCGCGCTGTTCCGATTCGACGACGGGACCTGGGGTGTACCGGAGGACTCGACGCCGACCACGCACATCCTGAAACCGGTCACCGAGGCGATGCCCGATCACGACGTGAACGAGTTCGTCTCGATGGAGGCCGCCCGTCTGCTCGGCTTCGAGGTCGCGGAGCACGAGCTCATCCGCACCTCGGCGGGGACGAGGGTCTTCGTGAGTGGGCGCTACGACCGAGCCCGCCGCGACGATGGCACCTGGCACCGGCTCCACCAAGAGGACCTGTGCCAGTCGATGTCGGTCTTTCCCGCGCGCAAGTACCAGGAGGAAGGCGGACCTTCGGCGAGGCAGATCGCCGCGCATCTCCGCTCCGCCGTGCCGGACCCGTTGCAACGTCGGGACGCGCAACGCCGCTTCTACGACGCCCTCGTGCTCACGCTCGCGATGCTCGGCACCGACGCGCACGCGAAGAACTACTCGTTCTTGCTCGACGGAACATCGGTGCGGCTCGCCCCGTTGTACGACCTCGCGTCGCACGCTGCGTACCCGTCTCGTGACGACGCGCCGCTACGCGGTGCGATGTCGATCGGGGGCGAGTACCGGTTCGACCGCGTCGGTGAGACAGACTTCCGCGAGGTCGCGCGCTCATTCGACCTCAGTGCGGACGAAGCAACCGATCGGTATCGATGCATCACGGCCGGAGTCGCGGAGGCGTTCTCAGCAGCCGCCGCGCAGGTGCACGAGCCCTTCGCGCGAGAGCTCGCCGACGCCGTCGCCGCTCATGCTCGCGCGCGTGGGTGGTGACTCCGCGAACGGAACTCACTGGCGAACGCGCGACGTCCCGTCGAGGCCGGGCTGGGGTGCGGACAGGTGCCGTGCCGGGCGAGCCGGCCTAGCTCAGCGAGATCGCGACGAGGCCACCGACGCCGGCCAGGTAGAGCAGCACCACGACGAGGGAGTCGGCGCCCATGCCCGCGATGCGCCTGGCCGGACGGAACACGAGGCCGACCGCGTACACGAGCGTGAGCAGTGCCGCGATCGCCGTCAGGTAGATGTCGCTCGCGTTCGCCTGCGGCAGCACGGCCTTGCCGGAGATGACCGTGGCGACGAGGAACAGCACCGGGAGGAACGCGTTGCCGCCGAAGATGTCGCTGATGGCGAGGTTGTCGTCACCCTGCTTCACCGCCTGCAGCCCGGTGGAGATCTCCGGCAGGCTCGTGGCGAGGGCGAGCACGGTCGCGCCGAACAGCACCCCGGAGAGGCCGATCTGCGACGAGGCCGCGTCACCCGCGCGCTCGAGCACGACACCGGCGACGAGGGTCGCCAGCGCGGACAGCGCGAAGACGACCGACGCCCTGACGGTGCTCATCCTCGCGACCGGCTTGCGGGTGCGGTGTCCGCTCGGCTTCGGGACGGTCGTGTCCGACGCGACACCCGACTCGTGCCAGGGCAGCCCCTTGCCGGCGCGCTGGACGAGGAAGAGCCCGACGACCCAGATCGCCGCGATGAGCACGACGTCGGGGGTGAGCCGCAGCGCGATGAGCCCGGGCGGGAGCTGACTCCCCGCGATGACGACCGCGAGGACCGCCACCACGACGACGGCCTCGAGGACGAGGCCCAGCGACGCAGCCCGGTAGGTGATCGGCTCCACGCCCCTCCCGCGACGGCCGAAGGCGTCGAGGATCACGATGACGACGGTCTGCAGGGCGATGCCGCCGAGGATGTTGCCCGCGGCGACCTCGATCGATCCGGAGGCGGCGGCGCTGACGGTGATCGCGATCTCGGGCAGGTTCGTCGCGACGGCGAGCACGATGAGGCCGCCGAGGGCGCTGCCGAGGTGCAGGCGGTCGTCGAGCACGTCCGTCGTCTTCGAGAGCTGGATGCCGGCGACCCAGATGAGGGCGGAGCCCGCGACGAAGATCAGCACGAGGAGCCAGAGCGGCAATGATTCCACGACGCCTGATCCAACTCGGGCGGTCGTGTGGGTGCTCGAAGCCTGAACGGGATCGCAGCAGCGGCCGCGCTGCTCAGGGCTCAGTCGACGCGGTCGCGGAGGAACGCCGCCTGCCGCTCCCAGTGCCGGTGTCCGCCGCCCTCGTGCCCGTTGTACGGGTACACCTCGATCCGCTTGTCCGTCGACGCGAGCGCGTTGTACGCCGCGAAGGTGGTGCGTGGCGGCACGACGTCGTCCATGAGCGCCACCGAGAACAGCGCCGGAGCAGTGATGCCGGCGGCGTGGTTCACGCCGTCGAAGTACGCGGCGGTCTCCCACACCGTCTCGACGTCGTCGCGGTGCACGGCGAGGTGCACCGCGAGCTCCAGGTACGGCCCGCCCACGGCGACGTCGGTGCCGTGCTCCCAGTCGCAGAGGAACGCCACGTCCGGCATCACCGCGACGAGCGGCCCGGCGTGCGCCTCGACGAGTGCCGCTGCGGCGATGGCGATGCCGCCGCCCTGGCTGCCGCCGGTGAGGGCGATGCGGTCCGGGTCGACGCCCGGCAGGGTGCGGACGGCGTCGACGAGGCGGACGGCGTAGGTGAAGACGCGGCGGTAGTAGTGGTCGGACGGGGAGGCGATGCCGCTCGCCATCCAGCCGCCGACGTGCGGGCCGGAGCCGTGCGGGTCGGCGGTGTCGCCGCCGGAGCCCCAGCCGCTGCCCTGGCCGCGGGTGTCCATGACGACGTGCACGTACCCGGCGAGGGCCCACGACACGCGTTCGCCGGGCAGGCCGCGGCCGCCGCCGTACCCGATGAACTCGACCACGGCGGGCAGTTCGCCCGTCGCACCGGCGGGACGGGAGACCCACGCCCGGACCGGGTCGCCGGCGAAACCGGGGAACGTGCAGTCCTGCACGTCGAGCGCGGTCACCGGGGTGTCGGCGGGCGTCAGCAGCGGATCGACGCCCTCGCCGGCGGCCCGGGCGTCGGCGACGGTGTCCGCCCAGAAGGCGTCGAAGTCGTCCGGCCGTCGGACGGCCGGACGGTAGGCGTGGAGCTGGTCGAGCGGCAGGTCGGTGAGCGGCATGTGGTGTCCTCCGCGATGATCATCGCTGGTCGGCACCCGGGGAACCCGCCGGGGCGGAGGTGTGTCGGGGTGACCTGCCCGTCGTTCCGCCGGCAGCGGGCGGCGGACCGACGAACGCGCACCGCGGACGACGGGAGGCGCGGTGTCAGCCGACACCGCGCCTCCCGTCCTGCTCTGGTCGGCTCA
>Ga0265780_10007909_pt1 | contig 12995 bp, 16 predicted proteins | sample P1T30metagenome_FD_192432 | JGI IMG/M metagenome (GOLD analysis project Ga0265780, IMG submission 192432) | Plant litter microbial communities from East Loma Ridge, Irvine, California - P1 T30 | ecosystem: Environmental > Terrestrial > Plant litter > Unclassified | place: USA: California...
TACTGATCTGCAAAAGCACGCACTTCTGCTTGGTTACATTATCTACTTTGTAATGGCTATCATAGCAGTTAATGTCGTGCTTCAGAAGATCGCAGCTAGGAGACAAACGGATGAAGATGCTATCGTTGAGGCATTCGTGCGACAGGATTACAACCAGTGGGTGCAACGATATGGTGCAGCTCGACGCGTGAGCGGGGTCGTTGATGAAGCCTAGTATGTAGATGACTACGTAATGTATGCCATCGTGTATGGAACTTTCCGTCATCTCTGCGCAGTGAGTTCGTGTTGCCATCGTTGTGCTCGAGGGGACGGCATAAGCGCTTATACAGCATGACGTTCGTGATCTTTCTTCTGTCTTACCTGTGCTACCTGATACGGCCATCTTTTTTCTACGGGAAATTGATACAAGAAACCAAATGCTGACTAGAGACACACGGTCTGATGCTCCCATCCACACTAACTCGCCGAACTGTCCAGGAAATGTCCACGCCTTTGAAAACATCTATCAAGCTATACTCACGACGTACACCGACTTGAGGTCGCCACAAACACTGCGGGAATGACGACCTTTTATTGCATGCTAGTGTAGATGCACATGCAGATGACTGCCCAAAGTGTTCGTTCAGGGTGCGCCTGCCCTCCAAATGACCGGTAGACCAGTGTTTCAAAGCTCGTCCCAAAAAGCCCCGAACAGCGACTCTAGATGCAGCGCGTGAGGACGATGATGTCGCTTGTGCGACACTGGAGATGAAAGAACAAGATGAGGCCGCACTAGCTCCGCGCTTACTTCTCACCTCACCCCATCGTTGATGACTATGTAGCATCCTCACATCCACCAAAGCATCATCGACGCAGTATTTATGAGGTCTACCAGAGTCGTTGCACAACCCATCATCACATGCGAAACAACGATCACGCAAGTCAAGCTTTCGGGCGCTCATCGTTTATGCACCCCGCATTGCAGTTCAGGTCCCGAGCCGCCTCAGAACATGCCGAGCAGTTTAATAAACGTACCCTGTCGCCCTTCAGGGCTGCAATGCCCGCAATTCCGCCACCTCAATAAGCTGCAAATTGTCCCACAGTCGGTCTGTCTGCTGGCATAGCCACATGGCCCACTGTTTCCGCTTTTCTAGCTATTATAGCTTACCTTCAGGACTGATCTTTACTTGTCAGTACAGGGTCCGGCCAATGGTGCTCCAGAGAAGTACAGTGTACTACCTGTTTAGGCAATTAAAAAGTCTTGACGATGAGGTCTGCTAGGTGCCGCCAACCGGGTTGGCGTACCTAGATGTCTGCAGGGTGATTCTGTGGAAACGTACTTGCGCATATCCAAGGATTGATGTTAATATCGTAGATTGAACTTGTGGGGTGGTGGTACCTGGCGAAGATCTGCCACGGGCGACTGCCATATAACATGATTGCAAGTTCCCACCCGTAGAAGAACTGCTGTTCACTATCATCAGCATCATCTCCCCTCGAGCATATCATACTCCATCTCCTAAAATGGTATCCTTTACACAAATAGTGTTCCTAGCGTTGGCCACTGGCCTCGCCACCGTTGATGCCCAGACCAAAACCGGAAAGACCACCAGATACTGGGACTGCTGCAAAGGCTCATGCGGATGGTCAGGCAAGGCCGCTGTGAGCCAGCCCATCCAGTCCTGCGACAAGTCAGACAACCCTCTCGCGGATATGGCCGCTAAGAATGGCTGTGAGAACGGTGGAGAAGCATACATGTGCACCAACCAGAGTCCTTGGGCGATTGATGATCAGCTGGCGTACGGTTTCGCTGCTGTCAAGCTGGCGGGACAGACTGAGAGCAACTGGTGCTGCGCTTGCTACGAGTAAGCTGATCCCAAAGAATCTCGCTCTGGCCATTGCTAACGCCTCTTCTCCAGATTAACGTTCACATCCGGCCCCGTCAGCGGCAAGAAGATGATCGTGCAAACCACAAACACCGGCGGCGACCTGGGCGAGAACCACTTCGACATCGCGATGCCCGGCGGCGGCGTAGGACTCTTCAACGCGTGTACAAGCCAGTGGGGAGCGCCGCCTCAGGGCTGGGGCCAGCAATACGGCGGCATCTCATCTCGCTCGGCGTGTGATAGCTTCCCCGAGAAATTGAAGGCCGGTTGCTACTGGCGATTCGACTGGTTTGGTAGCGCGGATAACCCTGATATTAGCTTTGAGGAGGTCACTTGTCCCAAGGCGCTGACGGACAAGAGTCAATGTATTCGCAACGGGCAGACTCCGACATAGGTGGCAGTGGCGAGGTGGATTGAAGAGCGTCAGATCATTCCTATTGTATATACCTTTTCTTCGAACACAAATACGATTCATCATGACCATCGAGCCAAACTCTTTGTTATGCCAGGGGATAGGCCAGCGAGAGAGAGAGTTAGATTGTTCGTTAGCAATATCACCTAGGCACGTGAAGATTAAAGAGGTATAGTTATTTGCACGTTTCTACGATAGGGAGAGAGAGGAAGCAAAAAGAAATAAAGGCATAATAATCCTTCTAGCAGACTGTGTAGGCGTTCTAAAGCTACCAGAATAGCGCATATAGCTAGAAAATAATAACTTTGCAGGGCGACAGCAACGTCTATAAGGCATAATAAATTTTCTAGATAGTAGGAGGAGGTAGCAGCGGTCCTGAAGAACATTTTCATGTAATTTTCAGGCTTCGCATCCCTGCTGCGCGGAGATGCGAATCCTAAAATTATATATAAGATTGGTCGTTCACACGGCTGAGAAAGTAGGCACGGCTCTCCCGGCCACTTCCGCGCTTACCACAATCTGGGCCGCACTGCCACGGCGTCCCTAATCTTGTTTCCACAGCACCACAATCATCTCTCCTCCATCTCAACATCTCGAATTGTTTGCTCGTAAAAGTTGTTGCAAAGATGGCTGGCATCGCAAAGACAGTGATGAAACAAGCGACGCGCGCGGACATTCGCAGCCCGCGCAGTCCACGGGTCCGAACAAGACTTGGCAAGGCCTCGTCCAGCGCTTCCAACGTCTGAGGCAAACAAACCCATCAAACCCTTCGCCAGATAGACATGGAATCATCGTGATGCATCATCCAGACTCGGCCACCAAACAAGCCTGTTAACTTTTGACTTCAATCAAACCGCGACGTTCAACATGCCGCGACCACAATGGCTGTCGTCATTTACGCACCACGGCGACAAGCCGCCCTTCTGTCTGAAATACAGAAGCTCGGATCCGTTCATCATCGGCACGATCTCATTGGCTGTGTTTACCGTACGCATTCTTGGTTTACTTATTGACCAATCGCTAAAACTCACTTTTTGTAGGACATGTTCCTCTACGGCGTCATCGTCCCCGTCGTCCCATTCGCGCTACAAACACGCAGTCACGTGGCCTGGGACAGAGTACAATACTGGGTCTCCGTGCTAGTCGCCATCTACGGCGCCTCGTTGCTCGCTTTCTCGCCTATCTGCGGGTGGTTAGCTGATCGCGGGGCGTCGCGGCGCTTGCCTTTGCTGCTGGGTTTGCTGGCGTTGCTAGGGTCAACGGTGTTGCTAAATGTGGGCAATTCGGTGGGGATTTTCGTTGCGGGGAGGATCTTGCAGGGGGCGAGCGCGGCGGTTGTGTAAGTCTATGAATCTGAGATGTGGGGGAGTAGGGCTAATCAAGTGCAGATGGGTAGTTGGGTTGGCGCTGCTGGCGGACACTGTGCCGCAAGAGCAACTTGCGCAAGCCAGTGGGTGGCTCAGTCTGGGGATGTCGCTTGGAATCTTGCTGTCGCCGCTGCTCGGTGGTATCGTGTTTGATCATGCGGGATACAATGCTGTCTTCGGCATGGCATATGCATTGATCGGGCTTGATATCGTGCTGCGGCTTCTGTTAGTCGAGAAGAAAGTGGCGGCGAGATGGGATCCCGATGTCGCTGGACGAGCTCCAGTGGTTGCGAGCGACGAATTGATTGAAGGAAAGACTACGAATACACCCCCCTTAGATGGAACACCAGATGAAGAAAAGGCTGCTACGGTCGGACCAGTAATCGACCCCGCAGCATTCCGTCAGCGTCGACGAGATCGTCTCCCTCCTGTTCTCTCCCTCATGTATTCCCGCCGTCTCTGGGCCGCCTTGGTATGCGCTCTCCTGCAAGCCGCACTGATGACTTCCTTCGATTCAGTCCTCACGATCCACGCCGCAAACATCTTCCACTGGTCGTCCACAGGCGCCGGGCTACTCTTCCTACCTATCCTTATCCCAGGCTTCCTCGCACCACTCTTCGGCTGGCTCAGCGACAAGTTTGGCGGACGATACTTCGTCACTGTTGGATTTCTGTGTGCTTGTCCACCACTTGTATGTCTCCGGTTCGTCAACGAGAATACGATCAAAGACAAAGTCCTGCTCTGTGCCTTGCTGGCTGTTACCGGACTATTCCTCGCTGCCACGTTTCCGCCAATCATGGCGGAGATCTCCAGTGTGGTGGAAGCCAAGGAGAAGAGCATGCTTGCTCGTGGACATCCCGGGTTTGGTAAGGGCGGAGCATATGCGCAGGCTTATGCACTGTTCAACATGGCGTTTGCGGCTGGGTGTATGGCCGGGCCTTTGCTAGCGGGTTTTATCGTAGAGGACAGAGGGTGGGAGACAATGTCTTGGGTACTGGGCTTGGTTTCTGCTATTGCAGCAGTACCGGCGTTGTTATGGCTAGGTGGCTGGTTGTTCAAGAGGAAGACATAGTCACATTGTATGTATACCCTGTTACTGAATATAGGAAGTATAGTGCAGCCTGGGCAGACGCACTTGTCTGCATCGAGAGCAAGATTGCTATTGGCTGTTTTGAGATCCTTTATGCAACTCAGTGCCGCGTGATGGCGGAAGTACGAACGTGGTATATACCGCTGGCGGAGAACGTGATCCGAAATACGGACTTGAGAAGCGAAGAGGGGTAGGTTAGAGCATTGGCCGACTCGTTATAATCACCAAATCCTTTCTCCCGCGCAAGATCTCTCACCATCCTCATGTTCCTCTCTTAAGATATTCCACGCTCCACAACCCAGACTCATAAACGGCGGGGTCCCAGGGTTCCACACTGCCGGTACTGCAACATCGCAAGTCGTCACGCCATAATCTCTCTTCAAGTTCCAGATCAGATCCAGTGACATGCGAATTCCACAGTCAGGTCCGAAACTGAAACCTTTCGCGAAAAGTCTGATGTTTCCTAGCGTGCTGCTGGTGCTCCTGCATTCGGCTTCAAGTTTGCCAAGAGATAAACGCATGTGTTCGGGTACGAGGATTTCTTCGCCTAGGTCGGGATGCAGGTCCTGCTTGTATGTATGGCCGGTGGGTATGAAGACTGCGTGAAGGTGCAGTGCTTCGAATATGTGCTGCGTGACGAAGCAAGGTAAAGAATAGTCAGACCGGGGTGCAGGGAAGATCGGCGTCCAAATCGGGATGTCGAAGTATCTCAGTCCTTCCGGAGTAATCCTGTGGTCCTGCACACGCACGCGCGTCCGCGACTTCCATTTCTCGACGCTGACTTGAACGAAAGGCCCGTATCGCGGCATTGTGCGTGCTCCGCCCGACCCACGAGGTAGAACTCCAAGTGCCTCTCCCACGAGCATGACAGAGCAAGAACAAAGTGTACTCATACAGTTTTGTAACACTTGATATGCCAGTTCTTCCTCGCGGACGTCATAGTCAACCGTAATTCCCTTACCCTCTTCACACAGTGCTAAGAGGGAGAAGATACGATCGCGCGGGATAGCACATCCCCACGTCTTAAACCTATCCAGCAATGCGATGAGACCGGAGTACCACACACTAACTCTTCCCCCATCCTCGGGTCTCTCGGGAGTAAGCAGGTCAGGCTTGACGAGAAGATACTGCTCGATCCTACTCACACCCAGCTTCGATCCCGGGTCCTTGGGCAACAAAGCCTGACCTCTTCTCTTACTAGGATTCGTAGGGTATCCGATAGCGATGATGAAGTCTCTGAAATCCAGGACCGTATCTTTCAAAAACGCTATCAGATGCCGCGCGAGCACGATTTCTTGCGTCACCCAGGCGCGTCCCCAATAGGGGTTCTGGTAAACGTCGACATTGCATATGCGACGCCTGTACTGCTTCTTACTTGAGAGCATGGACCACGGTGGAGAGAGGAGACACGCGGCCGATGGGATTGAGGGCAATTTTCCAAGCCAGATGTACACGCATTGCGCGTATGAGTAGATCTTGCCCATTTGTTGAACCTGGTGATTTCTTTCAATGCCATTATGTTGATCAATACAGAGCGCGTCGATCCACCAATATGTAGATAAATTGTCATAGGACGTGTGTTTTCGAGGAAATCAAACAGATTTTGGCGGACGGTGAGGCGAGCGCCATTAACCATGATGGCTTGATGCGATGAGGGCTTGCCCCAGACATAGCTGAGACAAGAGTAGTCGTCTTTGATCGTAGTGTTTTTGATTTCGCATTGGATCAGCCCGTCACCTGACAGGTTTGGAAGAATGCGGATAACTCGAATCGATTTGATGCTATGGTCAAGCGGTTCATGGCGAAAGGTCCCGCTGGAGGCGCTCATGGCGCGACGTTGATATTAAAGCAACAAAGGGTATTTACATCGACATGCTTGGATGTAAGTGTCGTGTTCTGGGAGATGCGTGTCAGCAGATAAGATTGGGAGAGGGATGTAGACGACCAGGCTGAAGTGGGGCTGTGCATTATGCGAGGTCCATGCATGGAAGGAGCCACTGAGGCCATGATGATTCTCAATCTCTGCAGCAAAGGGAGTGGTAGAATTGATGTGTAGGGCGATATTATTAATTCAAGCTCTGCTGTGAAACCTGTCATTTCTCAGCGAATAAGGGTATCCAAAACTCTCCAAAACGCCAACAAACTCCACTTCTATAACTCCTACACGGTCCCGACCCCCAATGCCACCCTACCAAACCAATGCCACCATCCCTCCCTTCTTCCCAACACCTTCTCCAACTCATCCGCCCTCCCCTCGACAAATTCAACCTGCCGCTCAAACTCCGCCAACGCATCCTCCACATCCTCGACCTTGCCGCGCAACGCCCCAATCTCGTAGTCCAGCTTGTCTCCTACATCGCCTAACTCGCGAATAGCTACGGTAAGATGAATACGGTTGTTGGTAATGATGCCGTGTGCATTTTCGCGCAGGTCGTGGTAGGTGTCGAGACGCGGGTAGTAAATTGAATCGAGAGTTTCAATATCGGCATCGGCGGCGGATTCGAGATCAGCGAGGTCGGTGAGGCGCGAGGACACCCAGGTTGAGTCTTTTTTGGAGAGCAAGGCGAGGCAGTGATGTAGGCGTTTGAGCTGTTCAGATTGGAGGTTCTGCAGAGCGAGGCTGGCACTCAGAGTCGCGGAATTATCGGGATCTTCGACAACCTCTTCGTCAATGTCTCGAGCGGCTATGTTGCGCCATCGCAGGACGTTTTCTTCGGCTATGCTGAAGGAGAGTTGTCGAGGCCACCAGTCGTCGTGGCGTGGGGCTTGATAGAAATCAAACTGATCGCTAGATAGTGTGCGACGGAGAAGAGGCGGGATCTCGTGTGCTTCCTCGATGGGCAACCTTTCGTTGAGCTCGACACCGTGATAGACAGTTTCTAAAACAGGGTCTTCGGGTATAGGCTCGATCGACGCATCGCTCTCGGCAACGGAATTTCTCAACGCCGACGGCTCATGATTGCCACTTGTTCGCTGTAGTGTCTTGTCCAGGGTAAGATCGGCCGCAGACTCGTGAGGCGTTTCGGTCAAAACTTTGGCGAAGGCGGGCTCAGGGTCTGTGAGGGTGCGCTGGGAAGAAACAAAGGACGAGTGCTCCTCATCTGACTTGGGTAGCGTGCCATTGGCGTCTGGAAATTGAGGTGAACGAAGGTCGCTCTTATTTCGATGCAGGCTATGCCGACCAGGATGTTCATCTCTCGAATGTTTACTAGTGTGTGTTCGCAGACCAACGGCATCTTTGATGTGTCGAAAGCCGCTTCCAGGAATCGCTTTGATAGCGGCGCGCTTCGAAAAAGGATCCTTATCTTTGTCTCTTTCTGTACCATCTGGTGAAAACATGTCGGCCTTTTTGCTGCTGTCGGCAATGTTCTCACGCTTCACGAGTCGATGCTGGTCAATGGTCGACTCTCTGGTAAGCGGCTTCTTTACAGGCTCCGCTTCGTCTGGAGAGTCTGCACGCTCTTCTCCGGGTAAACGATTGAACATATCGCCTGCCGTAGACTTGCGAGGTTTGCCGTGCCACAGCCACTTGGCGTGTCCTCCCCGAACCAGTTCCATAAATTGATCAATGTCAACCGTCTCGACCTCAGCAATGCCATCTTTTTGGCCTGCTCCTACCATGCCCATGACCATCTCACCTCCTTTGCCCCCGAGCTCGGCCACAGTGGATTTGAAGGCTCGGGGTACGGCCCAGCCCTCTTTACTCGCAGCTTTTGCCGTGCATCTTCGCAGCTTGTCAAGAGTTTGTCTGTCTAGTCGGCGTGTCCTTGGGAGATGCTGTGACTTCTGGAAGTGTGCGATGCCCCGCTTTGTGCTCTCAACATCGAAGACGTCTTTGCTGACTGGGGCGTTGCATGCACTTAGTCTGTTGCGCGAGCCCATTAACATGCCCAATAAAGCAGCGACTGTGGTAGGACCAAGTATGCCATCATGAGGCTCTACCGTGTAGTACTCAGCCCCGTGCTCGAGCCACCAATCATTGACGGCCTTCTCGGTCAAGTCGCACAGCAGCCCGTCGACGTACTCTGGCTCCAGCTTGCCAAACAGGACCAAAGCAAGCTGACACAGTTTCACAAGCTCGATCACGGATGCATTAAAGGGGATCTTTTCGCTGGTGCGGTAGAGCTGGTGGAACTTGGCTTCGGTTGCACTACTCGGCGGCGCAAGCTTGATACCCAGACGGCCGGAGCATCCCATGCGCTTGAGATTTTCATTGACGAAGAAGATGTCGCGGTACTTGTTCATATCCCCACCCGGTATAGGAATAACAGTCAATGAGGATGGAAAGCCACTTAGATTCGTAATCATGAGAGTGCCATAGGGCGTCTCCTTCGGTCGTGCATGGTATTCTGTTAGAGACTTGAAGAGCAGACGCATCTGAGGCGACCATTCTGCCTCGTCTGATGGAACGCTAATGATGGTCGCTAGCACAACGTCAGATGGGTTGCCGGTGTAGGTGGTGATGAGGAAAGTGGGATGCGATCGCGAACAGGCCCACTGCTCGACCAGATACATGTCGTAGCCCTCGATCTTCTGCCTGCGAGCGAGGACGGTAGTCTTGGGGTCGTCCTCGAGGTAGCGGGCGGCGACGGAGTCGGTGAGAAGGAAGCGCTGATGGCCTGGGGCTGCCGAGGCTGGGGAAGTGACTGAGGCGTCTTCGGGCATCGTCTCGGTAGTGGAAGCCTTCTTGATCGAGGGCTGAGGTTTGGAGTGGGCCGTGTTGGTGCGCGACAGGGACGCTGCCGCTGGCTGTGTAGGAGGCACCGGGCGGCGAGACTCATATTCCAAGTCTGCTCGCGAGTGGAGCAGCGGAAAGGCGGTGGCCATGGCAGCTATGGCAGGTTTGCGGCCTTATGGCTGGGACCGTGGAGGCGACGCGTGATGGTATGAAGCCCAGCTTCTCATTGTGCCAGTGCAGGTGCAGGCCGGAGTTATGGGCGTACAAGGGCACGGTGCAGGGGCAGTTGTGTTGGTGTATGCATGGTCCGAGAGGGAGCAGAAGTCTAGCATGTGCAGAGCTTCACCAAGAAATGTCTAATGTCTCCATGTCTAGTGGTTAGGAGCGATGCACGGCGGAAGCTTGCGCCCCCACGTCATGGCGCGGGTGGGTCATGGGACGTGGGGAGCTCCGACATCAACCAAACCACGAGACCGCACAGCAATAGCTCCCCCACCAGCTCACCAGCCCACCAGCACACGACAATGGGCCTCTGCTGTGTCACTTGCTGGACGGCCTGCAGCTATCTACAAGTCTCCGCCGCTCGCTGCACCACCACCCGCCCGCCTCACGTCTCATAGCCCCGACCCCTCCGCGTATAGCCGCCATGGACGACCTCGGCGAGCAGGTAGAGCTCCTGGAGAACAGCGCAAATCTCTCTGCGAGCATGGCCGACATCCAAAAAGCCATAGATCAGCTGACTGCAGCTCGCGCCAAGATTGCTGCTGGTGCGTGTCTCCTCCACGGACCCCATTGGGACGCTGCTGACCACGACGCCATCAGATCCGAACACGGCGCCCTTGACCCTCGCAAAGCTGCAGGACCCCTTCAAGAAGTCGCTGGAAACCGCCCAGAAGGACCTGAAGCCTGTGTATGCGGGACTTAACAAGTATGGCAAGGTGCTGGACAAGGTACGTCTTGCACTTCACGCACTGCATACCACAGCATAGACTGACAGCGTGCTGCAGAAATTCAAAGACAAGCCCCTCCCGTCCGCCGAAAATGACGCTCTCTCATCACATCCCGCCCTCATCAACCGCGCCATCGCCATGCACCTCCTCCGCGAAGGCGAGTTTGACGTCGCTTCCACTTTCATTGAGGAGGCCAAGCGCCGCCCACCACATCCCGAGCCCACCGCCAACACGCCAAACCCTTATATAAGGGAGTCATGGGAAAGAGACCTCGCCGAAGGGACCTTCAACTCGGACGAGCTGCAGCTGCAGTTTGCCGAAATGTACCACATACTGGACGAGCTCCGCAGGCAACGGAACCTCGAACCCGCCATCCAATGGGCAAAGGAGCGGAGCGAAATGCTAGAGGCGCGAGGCAGCAATCTCGAGTTCGAGCTGGCCAGACTAGAGTTCATCCGCCTATTCAACCATGGCGACGCCGACGACATGGACGAATATGCATCCGGCCCCCAAGACGCCTTCCGCTACGCACAGCAAGAGTTCGCCGGCTTCCAGAAGCGCTACACGCGCGAAATCCAAGAGCTGATGGGCGCCATGGCATTCTTTCCCAACCTCCAGGACTCTCCATACCGACACATTTTCTACAACGACTCGTCCTGGGAAGAAGTCGCACATTCTTTCAATCGCGAATTCTGCTCGTTACTCGGCCTCAGTGCCGATTCGCCCTTATTCATCGCCGCCACGGCAGGTGCTATTGCCCTTCCCTACCTGCTGAAGATGCAGAGTATCATGAAAGAGAAGCGCACCGAGTGGACCACGCAGAACGAGTTGCCGGTGGAAATTCCGCTTCCATCACAATACCACTTTCACTCCATCTTCGTGTGTCCCGTGTCCAAGGAACAGACCACCGACGCCAACCCGCCCAAGATGATGCCTTGTGGCCACGTCATAGCCGAAGAATCACTTTTAAAGCTCTCCAAGAACAACTCGAGATTCAAGTGTCCGTACTGCCCCAGCGAGAGCCGTCCCTTGGACGCAATGAAGGTTGTGTTGTAGCATCCTAGCCGGCTGATGCGCAGGGACGGCCGGGTCAAGTTGAAAAATGGCCAAATACGCAAGGAGAGGTATTGCGTGGATCCCAAGTGGATAGGATTTATGAGATCTGAGCCGGTGCTACGGAGTGATTATGACAAGTGTCACGGCGTTTTTTATGGGCAAGGGTCAAGTGGGTTCTGCTAACTAGTTGCATATGTTCAGAGCATTCCTACATTCTTCCGGTGGACTAGTACAATAGGTCTAGACTGTGCAATACAGTTTCCATGTCGCACAAACTCCATTGCACAAACTCCATTGCACAAACTCTATTCGTGCTGAACTTGAAGCCAGCTGCAACGTCGACCGAGCTGAACAGGAACACATCCACCACCTACACATGCACGTCACACAAACCTTCCCTCGCTCCAGACCCAGACCCACTAATCACACCACATGACCGGGTAACGCTTCGCGCACCCGGATTCGGCTGCCTTCCGCACGTTGACCGGAGATCTTCATAGCCCCAGATTCTCCACTTCTCCAGATTCTCCACGCACTCGACGCAGGAAAAAAAGTGCGGCTGGACAATCCGGGGCCAGAAGAGCTGCCGAATTGTCAAGCCACAACGGATGGCGCGTGCCAAGCTCGCGTGTGGGTGGAAGTTCACCGTTGCGCGGTGCGGGGAAAAGCTTGGAATGTCTTGGGGGCAGGGGGATGCATACTGCCGCGCCGTAGATATAACTTGGGGGGATGGGGACGTCTGATTATTATTTTGAGCAGTAGGTTGAGTGGAATTACTCGTCTTTCTCTTCCTCTTATCGAAATCACATATTGGTGCTCTGGTTTCAATTGAATTGAGCGGGGCTTTCGAGATGGATACTAAACACGCCATCGTTCAAGACGAAAAGTCGCCCAAGCACTTTGATGAAACGGTGCTTAAACCCGCGTTGGAGGGTCAAAATGCAGATTATACGGGCGCGGAGGCGAAGACGGATCCCGTCGAGATTGCGCTGGTGAAGAAGATTGATTGGAGACTCATGGTATGTTTCCACCTCCACATCTCCATCCATCCACTCCAGCTTCAACATAAACTAACAAATCCCCAAAGCCCACACTATGCACAATGTACTTCCTCAACTATGTCGACCGCAACGCCATCGCCCAAGCCCGCCTCAACGACCTCGAAAAAGATCTCGGCATGACTGGCGTGCAGTTCAACACTTGTGTTAGCATGTTCGTCCTCTCCCCCCTCCCGGCTTCAGAACTCTACTGACATCTCCAGTCTCTTTGTCGGATACGTCCTCATGCAAGTTCCTTCCAACATGCTCATCACGCGCATCAAGCCCGGCATCTACATGAGCGCGTGGATGCTGATCTGGGCGGTCGTATCCGCGTGCACAGCGCTGGTGCAGAATTTCGGCGGATTGGTGGCATGCAGGTTTTTCCTGGGGATTACAGAAGCGCCAGTAAGATTTCCCTCTCTATCCCATCCCGCCGTTGCAAATGGGAACGTGGATGTCGGACTGATGCCGAATAGTTTTATCCCGGCGCAAAGTTGAAGCTGATGTGTAGATAGATCAGATGAATTGAAGTGAATG
>Ga0265780_10007910_pt1 | contig 12994 bp, 10 predicted proteins | sample P1T30metagenome_FD_192432 | JGI IMG/M metagenome (GOLD analysis project Ga0265780, IMG submission 192432) | Plant litter microbial communities from East Loma Ridge, Irvine, California - P1 T30 | ecosystem: Environmental > Terrestrial > Plant litter > Unclassified | place: USA: California...
TGTAACTAACGTAACTCAACGCCGCTTGCAGCTGCGCGGCAGTGGAGGCACAGCCTCCACATCAGGGCCGGCACGAGTTACGCTGCGCTAAACTCGCGCCAGGTATGCTGCGCCATGCGAAAAAGCTAGGGAAGATTAGTCATGAAGAATAATAGAAGCGCGAAACAGAAAATGAAAACGGCCGCGATAAGCTGGCCCTAGATTTGTGAAGCCGCGGCCGACCCGTCATGTACCGGGCTATTTAACCACACCTTTTGATGAAAGCTTACTCCTGGCTGCTCGCCCTGGCCTTGCCTTTTGCCCTGACCAGCGCCACCCCAAATGTGGCCACCGGCCTGCTGTGCCGCGATGGCGAAACGAACCTGCTCTCGTTTACGACGAAAAACGGCAAGTCGGTATCGCTCTGCGTGGGCGCGGCCAACAAGTACCTGGTGTATCGCTACGGCACGCCCAGCCAAACCGAGCTGCAATACCCGCCCGCGCTGGACGCCAGCAGCTGGGACAAGTTCACCGTTACCAACTACCGCAAGCCAGCTACGGGCAAAGCCAACTCGGCCGAAGACCTGCACCGCCTGGAATTCAAAAACGGCAACGTGACCTACACCATCTACGACGACACCTCCGATGCCAACGGCCACGTGTGCGGCGTCGGCGTCACGGTGCCCGGCAAAAAAGAGGTATTCATGCAAGGCAACCTGAAATCGGTAACGGGCCAGCTGGCTGATTTGCAGAGCTTCCACCACTAGGAGCAAGACTGTCTGTCATTGCGAGCGTAGCGAAGCAATCTTTCCTTTTGCGTGAGTGAACGCCAGCTAGGCGTGAAGGAAAGATTGCTTCGCTGCGCTCGCAATGACAGGCGATTTTGGCTACGATTCCACGACCCGGCCGCCGCGCATGCGCATGGTGCGCTGGGTTTTGGCGGCCAGCTCCAGGTCGTGCGTTACGAGCACCAGCGTGGTACCGGCTTCTTTGTTGAGGTCAAAAAGCAGCTTTTGCACCGTTTCGCCGGTGTCCGGGTCGAGGTTGCCGGTGGGCTCGTCGGCGAAGAGGATGGCGGGGCGGTTGGCAAAAGCGCGGGCCAAGCTCACGCGCTGTTGCTCGCCGCCCGACAGCTGGGCGGGGTAGTGGTGCCCGCGCTCGCCGAGGCCCACGCGCTCCAGGAGGCCTTGTGCTACCTTCACCACGTTGCGCTCGCCGCGCAGCTCCAGCGGCACCTGCACGTTTTCGAGGGCCGTGAGAGTGGGCAGCAGCTGAAAATTCTGGAAAATAAACCCGACGTGCTGGTTGCGCACGGCCGCCCGCTGGTCCTCGCTCAGCGCGTCGAGCTTGATGCCTTGCAGCGTCACGCTGCCGCTGCTGGCGCGGTCGAGGCCGGCGCAGAGGCCCAAAAGCGTGGTTTTGCCGCTGCCCGACGGGCCAACGATGGCAAACGTATCGGCGGGCTGAAGGCTAAAGCTGACTTCGTGCAGCACCGTGAGCTGGCGGCCGGCGCTGGTGTAGGTTTTGGTGAGGTTTTCGACTTGGAGGCTGGTCATTAATACGTCTTAAAAGTGTAGAGGCGCAATATTTTGCGTCTGTCGTTGCTAGCGTTAAATAGGAAGTTGGTAAAGCCGCTCAACGACAAGACGCAAAATATTGCGTCTCTACCTCGTTAGCACCTTTGCTAAACCATATCCATTAAGTTATTCGGGAAGAAAAACGTCTACCCGCTGGTTATGGCTACGTAGGACGCACAACCCCGGCCTATACTTTCGCTCGATTTTGCTTTTCAACCCATGAAGTACCTCCCAGGCAGCGCCTTGCTGCTGGCTTTGCTAGCCGCCGGCTGCCACTCCGACGCCCCCACCACCCAGGCTACCACGGCCGCGCCAGCCGCCGCCGAAGCCCCGGCGCCCAAGTCGCAGGCCGCTATTTTGTTCTTTGGCGACAGCATCACGGCGGGCCTGGGCGTGGACCCCGATGAGGCTTACCCGGCGCTCATCGAAACCCGCGTCGATTCGCTGCATTTGCCTTATACTGTAGTCAACGCGGGCCTCAGTGGCGAAACCACGGCCGGTGGCCGCTCGCGTGTGAATTGGGTGCTGAGCCGCCAGCCGGTGAGCGTGTTTGTACTGGAATTGGGCGGCAATGATGGCCTGCGCGGCCTGCCGCTCAGCGACACCCGTAAGAATTTGCAGGCCATTATCGACACTGTGCGCCAAAAAGCCCCGCAAGCCAAAATAGTGCTCGCCGGCATGCAGATTCCGCCCAATATGGGGCCGGCCTACGCCGCCGAGTTTAAGCAACTCTACGCCGATATTGCCGCCAAAAACAAGCTCACGCTCATCCCGTTTTTGCTCGAAAACGTGGGTGGTATTGCCAAACTCAACCAGGCCGACGGTATCCACCCCACGCCCGAAGGCCATAAACTGGTGGCCCGCACGGTTTGGCGCACCGTGCAGCCGCTGCTGTAATTTTAATGGAAATCCCGGTTATCGAAACGGCGCGGCTGCGGCTGCGCGGCCACTACCCCAGCGACTTGGCGGCCTTCGCCGCCATGTTCCAGGAGCCGCAGTTTTACCAGCACCTATCTGGCCACCCGCTGCCCGAAGAAGAGGTGTGGACCAAAATGCTGCGCCACCTGGGCGTATGGTACCTGTATGGCTACGGGTTTTGGGCCGTGGAGGAAAAGGCGACCGGGCACTACATCGGGGCCGTGGGTTTTGGTGAGTGGCAACGCAACATTACGCCCTCCGTCAAGGGCTTTCCCGAAGTGGGCTGGGTGCTGGCACCCCACACGCACGGCCAAGGCTACGGCATTGAGGCCGCGCAGGCCGCATTGGCCTGGGGCGATGAGCATTTGCCGCAGACTCGCACGGTTTGCCTCGTCGATGTGGGCAATGCGGCTTCGCTACGCCTTGCGGCCAAGGTTGGCTACCAGGAAATCGACCGGGTGCTTTACAAAGGCATTCCGATAGTGATGCTGGAGCGGTACAGGCCGTAGCGCGGACTTCTGTCGGCTTAGTACAGCCGTAAGCACCTGCGGACTAAAAGGCCGCGCTACCCTAAATCACGCGTATATCGTCCACATTCACTTCGTCGCGCAACAGGTCTAAGTTGCGGTAGGAGAGGGGGCGGCCTTCGGCGGTGCTCAGGGTGGGCGGCGCGCCCAATAGCGCCACATCCAGAATGAGTTGCGTGAGCTTGCGCTCGCCCAGGTACACGGCTACGGGGCGCGCCCCGTGCCGGGCCGCGAAGCCTACGAGGGCCCGGTCTATTTCCTGCAAAACGGCACTCATAATGCGGTGAATCTAAGTGGCGAGCGACCCGAAAATAAGCAAAATACAGCGATTTTCCAACGGCTTGCTGGAGGCCCGGCCCCGCCGACTGCCGCCCGGCCCCGACCTTTGCCGCTACCTATGACGACGACAACTGCGACTGCCGGCCCAGCCCGGCCCATCGGTATTTTCGACTCCGGTATCGGGGGGCTCACCGTGGCCCGCGCCGTGGCCCAGCGCCTGCCCCACGAGCGGCTGGTGTATTTTGGCGATACCGCCCACCTGCCCTACGGCGAGAAAAGCACGGCCGCCATTCAGGCCTACGCCGTCAAAATCTGCGACGTGCTTTTGCGCCAGCATTGCAAGCTCATCCTCATCGCCTGCAACTCGGCCAGCGCCGCCGCCTACGAGCTGGTGCGTGAGTACGTAGGCTCTAAAGCCGTGGTAGTGGGCATGATAGACCCCGTGGTGGCGCACGTGGGCCAGCACTACGCCGGCCGGCCGGTGGGCCTCATCGGCACCAAGCAAACGGTGGGCTCCAATATTTACCGCAAAAAAATCGACCAGCTTGACCTTGGCGTAGACCTGCACGCGCTGGCCACGCCGCTGCTGGTGCCCATGATAGAAGAGGGCTTTTTTGCGGGCCGCGTGTCGGAGGAAATCATCCGCGCTTACCTCGACCATCCTGCCTTGCAGGACATCGACGCGCTGCTGCTGGCCTGCACCCATTTTCCGCTCATCAAGCCCCAAATGGAGGCCCACTACCAGGGCCGCGTGGCCGTGCTCGACCCGTCCGACGTGGTGGCCGCCACCGTGGCCGATGCCCTGGCCACCCGCCAACTGCTGGCCGCGCCTGCCGAAGCCGCACCGCTGCACCACTTCTACGTGAGCGATTTTACGCGCTCGTTTGAGGAGAGCACGCGCATCTTCTTCGGGCAGCAGGTGCAACTGGAGCACTACCCCTTGTGGGAGTAGCCGGCTAAGGAGCCTGTACCAGCGCATAACGACTGAAATACCGCCCGTGGGCCATTCCAGGAAGCCTTAGTACGCTTCCGTAATGGCCTGCGGGCGGTGCTATTTAGACCTGTACAATTGGTTTTGGCAAAAGCCAGGTTGCTAGTTTACTGGTCAATTGAATGCGGGGTAAGAGTGCAATTGAAAGCCCGTAAAAACATGTGCAGGTAGCATATTTGGTATTATTCAAATTTGCGATAATATTTTAATAATATTTAAGCATCGCTGTGGAAATAGCTCTCGGATAGTTTTGTGTGTTTGAATACCCACTTAATTTCTCCTTCTTCCCCACAGTATGCATTTTTCTTTTACCAGTTTTCGCCGGGCCATTCCGCTGGCGCGGCTATTACCCACTTTACTTCTACTCTGGCTGCCGCTGCTGGGGTGGGGGCAGCGTAGCATAGCGGCGGCTGGCGTTGCCGTTACCGAAAATTTTGACGGCTTAGCTGCGACTGGCACTAGCGCCACGGTGCCCGCCGGCTTTGCATTTGTAGAAACTGCTTCGGCCGCTAACGCTACCTATGCAGCTGACAACGGTGCCACTGCTACCGGCAATACGTATAGTTACGGCGCTACCGGCACCACTGAGCGAGCCTTCGGTACGTTGCTTAGTGGCAGCCTCACTTCGGCAGTCGGCGCTTCGTTTACTAATAATACGGGCGCAACTATTACGCAGCTCACCATTAGCTACACGGGCGAAGAGTGGCGGTTGGGCACGGCAGGCCGTACTGACCAACTTGTTTTTGCTTACAGCACCAGCGCTACCAGCCTCGCGTCGGGTACATATACCAATGTCGCAGCGCTTAATTTCTCGACTCCTAACACCACTGGGACCGCAGGCTCCCGCGATGGAAACGCGGTGGCTAATCGTACGGCTATCACCAGCACTATTACCGGGCTTACAATCGCAAATGGGGCCACTTTTTTTATCCGCTGGACGGATACGGACGCGCCTGGGTCGGATGATGGACTGGCAGTAGACGACTTTTCTATTACGGCCACGGTTGCTGCGCCGCCTACTACTCCTTTTCTCACGCCCAGCATTGCAAGTCTAACCAGCTTCACGACTACGCAGGGTACGGCCTCAGCTTCGCAGAGCTACACGTTGGCCGGTGCCAACCTGCCCGCCGATGGCAGCATTCAGGTAGCGCCGCCCGCTGGCTCGGGCTACGAGGTTTCGAGCGATAATACGACTTTTGGGCAAACGGCCAGCATCGCTTACACTGGCACTTCGCTGTCCACCGGTGCCGCCGCGCTCACTGTGTACGTGCGCCTCGCGGCGACTACGGTGGCCGGCACGTACAATGGCGTGGCCCTGACCAATACGGTGCTGGACAACGCGGGCGTAGCCACGGCTACCACGGCTACGGTCACGGTGTCGGGCAGCGTGCAGGGGCTGACTATCGCCCCGGCCGCCCTTTCCGGCTTCGCTACCACGCAGGGCAACGCCTCGGCCGCCCAAAGCTATGTGCTCAGCGGTACTAACCTTACGGCGAGCGTGTTGGCTACGGCGCCCAGCGGCTACGAGGTATCGCAAACCAGTGCTACTACCGGCTTTGCCGCCACCCAAACGGTAACGGCGGCCAGCGCTAATGCCGCTGCCGGACGTACGCTCTACGTGCGCTTGGCGGCGGCTACTGCCGTGGGTACCTATGGCACAACGGCCGCCCCCTCGCGCGTGACTAACATCGGCGGTACCAACCTGGCGGCCAGCGTGGCCGTGGATGGCGTGGTAGCGCCGCCCGGACCTGCGCTCGTTAGTACGGGCACGCTAAATGCCTCTAATACGCTGCCCGGTACGCCCTCGGCGGCCCAGAGCTACAGCTTGGCGGGCAGCAACCTCACCGACGACGTGCTCGTGACGGTCCCCACCGGCTACGAAGTGTCGCAAACCAGCGCTACGACGGGTTTTGGCCCCAGCCAAACCGTGCTGCAAGCCAATGGCAGCGTTTCGGCCACCATCTACGTGCGCCTGACCGGGGCCTCCGCCGGCGCTTTCAGCGGCAGCGTTAGCAATACCAGTACGGGTGCGGCCACGCGCAATGTGGCCGTAGCGGGTACGGTAGTGGGCGAGCCCGCCACGGCCCCAACCATCGTGGCCAGCGCCGTAGCGGCTAACACCGTAACCCTGACGCCCAGCAACAATTCGGGCACTAATTACTTCGTGGTGGTGCGGCCCTTTGGCACGGCGGCCGTAGCCCCGGCCGATGGCACCACCTACACCGCCAGCGTCGCCTACGGCGCTACGGGTACCGCTGCCACCACGGGCCCCAGCAACTTTGTGGTGCTGGCTGGTACCGCCGCCACCGTGACCGTAACCGGCCTCAGCAACTCGACCCGCTACGCGGCCGACGTCTATGCCTACAACGTGGGCACCGTAGCCGGCTTCGAGAACTACCTGGCTACGGCCGGCACCACGGATTTTACGACGCTGAGCGGCCCGCTTGTAACGTACCGCACCACTGGCTTGTCGGGCATCACCAACACGCTGCCTGCTAATACAATAGCGGCCAACTTAACTGCCAGCCCGCTGACGCGCAGCGGCGACCTAAACCCTGCCTCAACCGGCGGCGCTTTTGCCTCTAACGGTTTTCCGGCGGGTACTTCACTGCCCGATGCCACCAAAGCCTACCTGGCATTCAGCTACACGGTGGCACCCGGCTATGCGCTGTCGCTGAGCAGTATCGAGCTGCGCGCCTACCGCACGGCGTCCGGCCCGCAAACCATTGAGCTGCGCGCCAGCACCGATGGCACCAACTTCAGCAACCCCATCGTGCTGGGGGTGCGCACGTTGCCAAGTGCCGTAAATACGGCCTTTACCTTTAGCCCACCTGCGGGGGCGCTGCAAGCCTCGGCCGGTACCGTGTACTATCGCCTCTACGGGTATAATAGCGGCACTGGCAACTTCCGTATCGAAGACCCCAACACCACTACGCCCGCTATTCAAATAGTTGGTACCATCAGCACCGGCTCGGCCGTGCCCGAAATTAACCTGGCCCAGGGTACTACCAGCATTGCCAGCGGTAGCGGCAGCCACACCTTTGCCACTACCGTGGTGGGCGGCAGCACGGGCGCTACTCCCTTTGACATCCAAAATCAGGGCAATGCGGTGCTCAACCTCACCGGTGCGCCGGTGGTGGCCATCAGCGGTAATACGGCCGATTTCGTGCTGACCCAGCCCACGGCCGCTACGGTAGCTGCCGGGGCCAGCACGCCGTTCACGCTGGCTTTTGCGCCGATTTCGGCAGGGGCGAAATCGGTGACGATTTCTATCGCCAGCGACGACAGCGACGAAAACCCCTACACCTTCACCGTAACCGGCACTGCCGTGCTGGCGCCGGTGCTAGTCTCGTTTGCGCCCGCCACCGGCCCGGTCGGCACGCAGGTTACCATTACGGGTACCGATTTTACCAGCGCTACCACGGTAGCCTTTAATGGCACGCCGGCCACGGCCGTCACTTTTGGCTCGGCTACCAGCCTGGTGGCGACGGTGCCCGCCGGGGCTACTACCGGCCTCCTCACGGTGGCCAACGCCTACGGCAGCAGCAGCAGTACCAGCGCCTTCACGGTGGTAGCCACGCCCACGGCCGGTACGCTGCTGGTTGAAGACAACTTTGCCTACGCCGCCGGCGAAAAACTGACCGACCACGGCTGGACGGGCTTTAGCGGCAATTCGGGCACGCTGGTAACTACCACCGCTGGCAACCTCACCCAGGCGCAATATCCGCGCGGGTTCGACCCCACGGTGGCGGCCTCATTCGCGGGCTCCTCCACAGTGCGCCTGATTGGCAAAACCACCAGCGGCCAGGATGTATACCGCGAGTTTGCCCCCAGCGCGGGCACCGCCACCAATACCTACGCCGCCGCCCTGGTAAGCGTGAGTACGGCCGATGCGAACGAAAGCTATTTCATGACTTTCCTCAACTCGGCCACGGCCATCCAAGCCTCGCCCGACCTGCGCGGCCGGGTATTTGTTCAGCAATCGGGCACGGGCTTCCGGCTCGGCCTTAGCCTCAATTCGGCCTCGGCCAGCAGCTACACGCCGACCATCTACAGCCTGAATACGCCCTACCTGCTGGTGCTGAAATACACCGTAACCGGCACCACCAATACGGCCAGCCTCTACGTGTACAGCGGCGCGGCCGACGTGGCAGAGCCCGCTACGCCCACCCTCACCACTACCGGCCCCGTAAGCGCTGGCCTGGGCGCGCTCAACGCGCTGGTGCTGCGCCAAGATGACAGCGATGTCAACGTGGACGGCGTGCGCGTGGGCAGCGGCTGGGGCACGGCCATCGGCCGCCCGGTCTTCGTGGATGAGGTGGCCACGCTGAGCGCGGGCAACTACTATAGCGTGGTGGCTACGGGCACCAGCACTCGCGTAACTACCAGTGGGGCAGCGTTAATAGAAGGCAACCTGAACCTGAATGGCGGCAAAATCGCCACCTCGGCGGCCAATATGCTCACGCTGCGTCCCGGCGTTACGACGCAGGTGAACACGAGCGGCGTTTCGTTTGTAGATGGCCCGTTGGGCCGGCAGGCGCGCACGGCTTCGTCGCTGGTTTTCCCCATTGGCCGCGTGGCGGCGTACCGCCCACTCACGCTCAACATCGCAACCGCGCCCGCCGGCGATGCCGACGGTATTACGACCTACGTGGCTTCGCAAACCGATGGCCCGCCCGCCGACCAGACGTTGACTGGGGCGCTGACCCGCATTTCGCGGGTGCGCTATTACAGCATCACGCCCACGCCGGCCGCCAGCACGTTTGCGGGCACGGTAGCGCTGGCCTTCGGGGCCGACGATGCCGTAACCGACCCTAGCCTAGCGTCCTTCGTGGTGGCCAAAAGCGACGGTCAGGGCTGGAGCAACCTTGACCGCTCGGCCAATACCAACACGTCGCTGACCTCGGGCACGTTCACGGGCTTCAGCGATTTTATCCTGGCCAGCACCGACCCCAGCGCCACCGCCAACCCGCTGCCCGTAACGCTCACCAGCTTTGGCGCGACGCGCCAAGCTAGCGGCGCGGTGCAAGTAGCCTGGGCTACGGCCTCCGAAAAGCACAGCGCTTACTTCGAGGTGCAGCGCAGCCTCAATGGCAGCACCTTCACCACCATTGCTAAAGTAGCGGCCCAGGGCACCACCACTCAGGCCCATACCTACGCCAGCCTCGACCAGGTGGCCCCCGCCGCCAAGCTCTATTACCGCCTGCACCAGGTCGATACTGATGGCAAGGCCTACTTCTCATCGGTTGTGACGCTAGCCGCCACCGAAGCTGCCGCTACGCTCAATCTGTACCCCAACCCGGCTCACACTTACCTCACGGTAGCTGCCGCCGCCGGCGAAGAAGCCCAGGTAATCGACCTCGCCGGCCGCGTGCTGCAAACGACTACGCTACCCGCCTCGGGCCAGCTAAGCGTGGAGGCGCTGCCCGCTGGCACGTACCTACTGCGCGTGCAGCTAGGTGGCCAGCCTCGCACCCTGCGCTTTAACAAGGAGTAGCAGCCCTCGACGTTGCAAGGCCAAAAAAGGCCCCGCGCAAGCTGCGCGGGGCCTTTTTTGCTGCTTTCTTGGTAAGTCAAAAGCATGCGTACTGCCCTAACGTGTTGCCTCACCCCCCGGCCCCCTCTCCGAAAAGGAGAGGGGGAGCCGACCGTTAGACAAGACTGACCATAACGGCTTCTTTCCCATTGTTAAGACATCGCTTCGTTGAAATTAATTGTTACCCAACAACAATTCACAAAATCATTTCAAACAAAAAAAGGCTACCCAATCAGGTAGCCTTCTTCATCAGAGCAAGTCAGGAGCGAAGCTCCGTATCCGTTAAATCCTAAAAATCCGTTTGAATCTGCGGTCTAGACAGAGAAGCTTTCGCCGCACCCGCACGAGCGTGAAGCATTCGGATTGTGAAATTGGAAGCCCTTGCCATTCAGCCCGTCCGAGAAGTCGAGCTCGGTGCCAGCGAGGTAGAGAAAGCTTTTCATATCAACTACCACGCGCACACCTTTATCTTCGAATTCCTGGTCCATCGGGCGGAATTCGTTGTCAAAATCCAGCTTGTAGCTCAAGCCCGAGCACCCTCCGCCGGCCACTGAAGCGCGCAAACGGTAAGTAGAATCGAGTTGCGAATCGCGTATCAGGTGCTCAACTTTCTCCTTGGCTTTATCCGAAACGGTTATCATATCGCTAGTTGGTAGGTGTGGGTAAAAGGATAGCAGCCGGGCGCAGAGAATAAGCGGGCGGCGCTGATATAACAAAGATAACGCTAAGAAGGATTCTAAATAGCGAAAAAATAAAAAGCCGCTGCCCGACGGGCAGCGGCTTTTTAGCTTGTAAAATGGCGTAATACCCCGTCTGTTGTTGCTTGCGTATTAACGGAGTGTTATTCCCTTTTTCGGACCTAGTGGTGCGACTTTTCTAGTTCCAGAGCGGGCAGGCCGTTCTTTACGCGGTAGTCGTTGATGGCCATTTTGATGGCATCTTCGGCCAGTACCGAGCAGTGGATTTTTACGGGCGGCAGGGCCAGCTCTTCCACGATTTCCATATTGTCGATGGCCAGTGCCTCGTCAACCGTTTTGCCTTTCAGCCACTCCGTGGCCAGCGACGACGAGGCGATGGCCGAGCCACAGCCGAACGTCTTAAACTTGGCGTCGGTGATGGTGTTGGTGGCTTCGTCCACCTCAATTTGCAGGCGCATTACGTCGCCGCACTCGGGGGCACCGACGAGGCCGGTGCCAACCGTTTTCTTGCTTTTGTCCAGCGTGCCCACGTTGCGGGGGTTGCTGTAATGGTCGATTACCTTATCGGAGTAAGCCATGGGGGTTTCAATTAACAGTTATCAATTAACATTTAACATCCAAAAGTCAGCAAGCAGCTGCCAATTAACAAATTTCAACGAGTGATAACTGTTAATTGGTGCCTGCTAAATGACCTAGTGTTCTGCCCACTCGATGGTGTTGAGGTCGATGCCTTCTTTGTGCATCTCCCACAGCGGCGACATTTCGCGAAGCTTAGTGACGGCCTCTTTTACGTGGTTGATGGCGTAGTCGATTTGCTCGTCGGTGGTGAAGCGGCTCAGGCCGAAGCGCAGGCTGCTGTGGGCGAGGTCGTCGCTCAAGCCCAGGGCTTTGAGCACGTAGCTGGGCTCCAGCGAGGCACTGGTGCAAGCCGAGCCCGAAGACACAGCCAGGTCTTTCACGCCCATCATCAGGCCTTCACCTTCTACGTATTTGAAGCTGATGTTGGCCACGTGCGGCAGGCGGTGTTCGGCCGAGCCGTTCACGTAGCTTTCTTCCAGCGTTAGCAGTTCTTGCTCGAGCTTGTCGCGCAGCTTGCTGAGGCGCTCGGCATCGGCAGCCATTTCGAGGCGGGCCAATTCACAAGCTTTGCCGAAGCCCACAATGCCGGGTACGTTGAGCGTGCCCGAGCGCATGCCGCGCTCGTGGCCGCCACCGTCCATTTGGGCGGTTACTTTTACCCGTGGGTTTTTGCGGCGCACGTAAAGGGCACCTACGCCCTTGGGGCCATACATTTTGTGGGCGGTGAAGGCCATCAGGTCGATGCCATCGGCGAGCACGTCAACCGGGATTTTGCCCACGGCCTGGGTGCCATCGCTCATGAATAGCGCGCCGTGCTTGTGAGCAATGGCGGCGATTTCGCGGATGGGCTGGATGGTACCGGTTTCGTTGTTGCCATACATGATTGTCACCAGAATGGTCTGGGGCGTCATGGCAGCTTCCAATTCCTCAAGGCTAATCAGACCTTGCTCGTTTACGGGTAGGTAAGTTACCTTGCCGCCGAGCTTCTCGATGTGTTTACACGTATCGAGTACAGCTTTGTGCTCGGTGGTGGTGGTGATGATGTGATTGCCACGCTGGCTGTACATCTCAAACACCCCTTTGATGCCCAGGTTATCGCCCTCGGTAGCGCCGCTGGTGAAGATAATCTCCTTGGGGTCGCAGTTGATGAGCTGGGCAATTTGGTTACGAGCGTAGTCTACGCCTTCCTCCGCAGCCCAGCCGAAGGGGTGGTTGCGCGAGGCGGCGTTGCCGAATACGTCGGTGAGGTAGGGCATCATGGCCTCCAGTACGCGCGGGTCGAGCGGCGTGGTGGCGTTGTTGTCCAGGTAGATAGGTAGCTTAAGCATGGTGCTGGGCTGGATTATTCTCGTTAAAACTAGTAGTTCAGACGTTGACTGCGAATGAAACAGAATTTTGGCCTAAACAGTTTTTCTAGCTTGCAAAAATAGCTGAATTATACCCAACAATCGCGACTCCGCCAACGTTGCGCTCCCCGCCCCAATAAATTTGCGTTTTAGCCCTTGCCCACCTCTATGCTCACCAACCTCGAACATCTCGGCCTAGCCGTGCGCGACCTGCCCGCCGCCACAGCCCTCTACACGCGCTTACTCGGCCAAGAGCCGTACAAAACCGAGCACGTGGCTAGCGAAGCCGTAGACACCGTTTTCTTCCAGGTCGGCGGCTCCAAAATCGAGCTATTGGCCGGCACCAGCCCCGACAGCGCCATCACCAAATTTCTGGAGAAAAAGCCTGAGGGCATCCACCACGTTGCGTTCGAAGTCGATGACATCGAGGCCGAAATGGCGCGCCTGCGGGCCGAAGGGTTTATCTTATTAAACGAAACCCCCAAGCGCGGCGCCGATAATAAGCTCGTCTGCTTCGTGCACCCCAAGAGCGCGGGCGGCGTACTCGTCGAACTCTGCCAGACC
>Ga0265780_10007912_pt1 | contig 12992 bp, 10 predicted proteins | sample P1T30metagenome_FD_192432 | JGI IMG/M metagenome (GOLD analysis project Ga0265780, IMG submission 192432) | Plant litter microbial communities from East Loma Ridge, Irvine, California - P1 T30 | ecosystem: Environmental > Terrestrial > Plant litter > Unclassified | place: USA: California...
GTGCTGGAAGAAGCCACTGGACTTATCAACCAGCGGAAGCAGGTTGAAAGCAAGCAGCACATCTTGCAGGCCTTCAATTCTCATTTCCTTGTCTCCGATGAAGAGGCCACTGTCTTGACTTCCACTGCCGAGCCTGTCAATGAGGAATTCTTCCAGGTCCTAACACGTGTGAAGAAGATTCACCACGACTGTCAAGTGCTGCTGGGAACTGAAGACCAGCGACTTGGTCTAGAGATCCTGGAACAGAGCTCCAAGCAGCTCAACGCTGCCTTCCAGAAATTATACCGATGGATCCAGCGCGAGTTCAAAACTCTTGATCTGGAGAACCCGCAGATCAGCGCTTCCGTGAGGCGGTCCCTGCGTGTGCTTGCAGAACGCCCGACGTTATTCCAGAGCTGTCTAGACTCTTTCGCCGAAGCGCGAGAGTCCATCTTGTCAGACTCGTTCCACTCTGCGTTGACTGGATCAGCCTCAGACGCGGAGCATATCGCCACCAAGCCGATAGAGTTTCAAGCTCATGATCCTCTACGTTATGTCGGAGACATGCTTGCGTGGGTTCACTCGACCACAGTTTCAGAGCGAGAAGCGTTGGAGAACCTGTTCATCTCGGACGGCGACGAGATCAAACGTTCCATTCAGGAGGGCCTCGAGAGTGAGCCGTGGTTGAAAGATGAGGAGGCTGAGATCTTTGATGGGAGGAAAGCTCTGAGCCAGCTTGTCAGCCGCGACTTGACCAGTGTCGCGCGCGTGTTACGGCAACGCACTGAACAAGTCGTCCAAAGCCACGACGACGCAACTCTAGCTTACAAAATCGCCAACCTGATCGGCTTCTATAAGGGCATGTTTGTGAAGCTGCTTGGAACAGACTCGGACGTGTTGGAAGTCTTTACCACACTGGAAGCGTCCGCGATGCGCCAATTCCGCGCGAACATGCGAGACTACGTTGCCGCAGTGCAAAGCGACATTGCCGTCCCACCCCCGGATCTGTCGCCTCCAGACTTCCTCGACGATGCATTGCAGACGCTCAAAGTACTTGCGAAGAGCTACGATACATCTTCCGCAGGTGCTTCGGACCAGGAGCAGGGTTTCCAAGCTGTCCTAGCAGAAGCTCTCGATCCCTTCATGAGCGGCTGCGTCAATCTACAAAAAGGCCTCCAGCAACCCGATAGCGCAGTTTTCGCCATTAACTGCCTCTTCGCAGCGAAAGACGTCCTCTCGGCATACACTTTTGCGAGTGAGCGCGTCGAGGAAATGGAAGATACCATCTCCGAACAAGTCGCGCAGCTCGTCGACTATCAGCACCAATACCTCCTCCACGAGTCCGGTCTCGTCACGCTCCTCGAAGCCCTAGAACCAATCACCGACGACGAAGAAAGTCTCAAAACTATATCCGAGCTCGAACCCTTCAAGCACGACGCCCTTGTCGCCGCGAGCCAGCAGCTAGACGAGTTCCTGCCGTCCGCACTCATCGATGCTGCGGAAAACCTTAAGCGCCTGAAGAACAGGAAGATGATCCAGGACATTACGGAAGAGGCGGCAGCTAGCTTCTGCGAGGACTTTGAGGTGGTGGAAAGCAAGATGATTGCAGCGGATGATTTGACGTATGATGAGGACAAGGAGGATGAGGAGCAGGAGCCGGGGTTGAGGGACTTGTTCCCGAGGACGAGTGGGGAGATTAGGGTGTTGTTGAGTTAGATGCGTGGTCATAGAATTGGGACCATATACATTGGTTGATTCATTCGAATATGCACATCTCTTCAAAGCCCATCATCCCCATCCTTCCCAACTAATCCCCCTCCGATACCGAAAAATCGTAAGTCATGAGTCATCCACAGTTTCATTGTGGCTTCTTCTTCTCCCATTCTTCTGGCGTGTGGCACTTTGGCGTCCATGCATGTATTGCAGCGATTTCTTCCTTGAGTGTGGAGTTGACAAGGCGGTGGCGGGCTAGGGTTGTCTTTTTGGTGAATTGTGGTGAAACGATGATGGCCTCGTACATTTGGCCGCATCCGCCTGGTGGGGGTTTAGTGTGAGATGGACGAAATGGGAACATGAGAAATAGACGAATCAAACGACCAATGCTGTTACGATGAGCTGAAATTGATACACAATTGCCAGTCTCTTGCTTTCATTCGTGATGTGCAGGTGCAATTCGTATACACTGCGGGGTGCTTGAAATTGACCAGCAGGATCGATTGAAGAAGGAGCAGAAACACAAACACCAAACACGCAATCCAAATAGACTGAAACCAGTACAGTTCACGAAAAGATGTAACATACCACTCAAATCCGCAATCTCCACATACACGGCGCCCAATCCCTCCTTCAGCTTCCTCTCAATGCCCTGGGGCGTGACGCCCGAAGACGGCGGAGCCGCCTGATCCGTCGGTGCACTCATTGTTTCTTCCGGGTCGACAGCGAGAGTTTCCAGAGTTTTGTAGAGCGTGTGTCTGGGGTCCATGTGAAATTGTCTTCTCGCGCGCGCAATATTCGGAGCGGAGTCGTATCAATCTGATAAGATGGGCGTTTGCACCGCATCGGGCGATGACGTGTGGTGGGGAGATGCAGGGTCCAGGCGCAAGCTTTTGGATTGCCAAAAAGTTGGGAGGGGTTGCGGAGGGATAGCTACTACATGTTTGCGCCGACGCTGAGACGGTCAATTGTACGCGCGAATATGGCGACGAGTGCACCGTTTTCCAATGCGGTGGTCAGGGCGATGAAGAAGCTGTACGTCTTGCAGAGGCATTGGAGCGCGTCCAGGATTTTGTTTACTGACGGCAAACAGCTACCCGCAAGCTCTGGCAGACAATTCTTGGGACAACACTGGCTTACTCCTGGAAGCTCCGTTTGTTGCGTCTCGTCGCCAATCGAACACCGTCCTCATCACTATCGACCTTACGAAGGCTGTCGCGGAAGAAGCCATTGCGCTCAACTCGTCGATCATTATTGCATACCACCCGATTATATTCAGAGGTCTCAAGTCGATTACCCTCGCAAATACACAGCAGCAGACTCTGCTGCGTCTGGCTAGTCATGGCATCAGCGTGTATAGCCCGCATACTGCCGTGGACTCTGCACCAGGGGGGCTTGGGGACTGGCTAGCAGACATTGTCACTGGCACCAAGACAAATCAGAACGAGGATGGCTCAGAGGCTGGATCAAGCCAGCAAGGTGACAAGCCAGATACAGACGACCCCTTCATCGAGAAGAAGCGGCCTGCATTCACGCTGAACCACCACCCCAGCCAGACCACGCTGCGCACCGCAAAGCTGCCAGCCACAACGGCCACCACAGCTTCAGTCCCACATACCCGTCGGCCAGTCAAGCCCCAGTCGCCCGAGATAAAATCGCACCCCGGCGCAGGCATGGGTCGCATCGTGGAATTCAGCCAGCCGCAACCACTCCCCGCGCTGCTCGACCGCATAGGCAAGGGCCTGAACAACCCCAAAGGCTTCCCCATCGCCATCCCCCAAAATGCCACCATATCCGACATCAAGATCCGCAGCGTCGGCATCTGCGCCGGCTCAGGCGGCTCTCTGCTTGGCGACCTCGACGTCGACCTGCTATTCACCGGCGAAATGAGCCATCACGAAGCGCTCGCCGCCATCGAAAAGGGCCAGGTAGTCATCAGTCTATTCCACACTAACTCCGAGCGCGGGTTCCTGGCGGAAGTGCTGCTGGCGCAGTTGGAGGAGGCTGTAGAGACGGAGTGGAGTCAGGTGAGGGAGGAGAATAGGGGCAACGAGGAACTGGAGGATGCGCTGGCAGACGAGGACTTTGAAGTCCTTGTTAGCGAAGTCGACCGTGATCCATACGGCATCGTAGTGTTGAAACCCGAGGCCGAGTGACCTACAACCAAAAGCTCACGACCCATAAAAAAAGAAATCGGCAGTACATCGGCCATTGCACCCATTTTTCAGCCCCTCGCCCCCACCACCAAGCGTCCCACAATTGTGACACACCACCCCTCCCGCAACCACCTTTCGCAGCATCAAGTCTCTGCGAGAAGTGGTCAATAACTGCCAATATATGTCATAATTTTCAAACACCCATCATCAAAAGCCACGGCGCAGCTCACAGCGCCTCGGTTGCATTTTCACATTTAATCCTCCGTGGCGCAATTGGCTAGCGCGTCTGACTGTTATCCTTGCGAGCTTATCAGGAGGTTGAAAGTTCGAGCCTTTCCGGGGGAGTCATTCTTTTTTTGCTCGTGAGTATGCTGCGGTGCTGGGTAGCATTTTTGGCGGATGGGTGTGTTTTTTGGGGGTGTGGGGATGGATGGATTCGTGGATGTGATGAATTTTGGGGGGGTCAGGAGTGGTGGTGGATGTAGGTGCTGGAGATATACTTGTGTCTCTGGGGGATGAGCAAACATGCTGTATTGCGGGATAGCAATCAATATGTATGGACATGCAGCTGATCGAATAATAGCCTGAAGCTGCACACAAGACGTCGCCGTCGATGATAAGGCCTAGCGATGCTGTGTATAGCTCCAGAGGTTCCGACGTTCAGGTCTTGTCTTTTTGCCTTTTCGCATATCTTCATGTCCTCGTGGGTTATCGAGGTGGAGTAGCTGTAGCAACGTGCAAGATGTGCAATATTTATCATGAAATTCGTGGTCTACGTTCATTACATTACTCCATCCGTGTGTGCGAAAAGAGAAGTGCCTTCCAAACCCTTCTCAACTCCTGCTCAACACACCTAAAACGGCCAAACCCAGTCCTCCGTCTCCTTAGGATCCAGCCCCTCATGGTACGCGTAGTTCTTCGCCTTGATCTGCTTATTCAGCAGTGCCTCCCTCGCAGACCCGCCCTTATTACCCAGCGTAGTAATATGGTCAATCGCATCAATCGCAAGACTATACCTATCCGTTCCATTGCGAATCGCCAGCTCAAGTGGCGTGTCGATATTACCCTTCTCCCTGTATCCACGCACCAGCATATTCTGCTGCCCCTTGCGACCATACGTCAAGCGGTGGATCAACCACGGGTATGAGTGGAAGTTGAAGATGCAGGGCTTGTCGTCGGTGAAGATGGCTTTCCACTCGTGTGCTTTGAGGCCGTGGGGGTGTTCGCTCGAGTCAATGAGCTTGAAGAGGTCGACGACGTTGACAAAGCGGATCTTGAGGTCGGGGAGGTGTTGGCGGAGTAGGGCTGTGGCTGCGAGGGCCTCGTGGGTGGAGGTGTCGCCGCAGCAGGCCATTACGACGTCGGGCTCTTCGCCTTTGTCGTTTGAGGCCCATTCCCAGACTCCCACGCCCTTTGTGCAATGCGCGATTGCTTGGTCCATGGTGAGAAATTGGAGGTGCTCTTGTTTGTCGGCTACGATGACGTTGACGTAGTTGGAGCTGCGGATGCAGTGGTCCATTGTGGAGAGCAGACAGTTGGCGTCAGGTGGGAGGTAGATGCGTACAACTTCAGGGCTCTTGTTTGCGATAACGTCCAAGAAGCCGGGATCTTGATGTGTGAAGCCGTTGTGATCCTGTCGCCAGACTGTCGCTGTGAGGAGAATATTGAGCGAAGCAATCTTCTGCCTCCATTCGACTTCGAGGCACTTCTCGATCCACTTGCAATGTTGGTTGACCATGGAGTCGATGATGTGGATGAAGGGCTCGTAGCTGTTCAGGAGACCATGGCGACCGGAAAGAATGTAGCCCTCGAGCCATCCCTATACTGTGTTAGCAATTCATAGACCGTAGACCATCTATCACGTACCTCAACAGTGTGCTCCGAGAGCATCTCCATGACACGACCCTCGTATGCCAGGTTACCACCATCCTCATCTTCCTCGAAGTATTCGCCCATCCAGACCTTCTTGCCAGCCTCATAGATCGTGTCGAGTTTGTTCGATTGGGTCTCATCCGGGCCGAAGACGCGGAAAGACTTTGGGTTATCCCGGATCACATCGCGCAGGAAGCCAGCAAAGTTGGCCATGCTGCCCATCTTCGCGACACCTCCCTTTGTGACCTCGACAGCGTATTCGCGGAAATCAGGAACATGAAGCTTGCCTCGGATGAGTCCACCGTTCGCGACTGGGTTTGCAGACATTCGTCGGTTGCCCTGGGGCGCGAGCTCTCGAAGTTCAGGCTTGAGCTTGCCATTCTCGTCCCAGTGCTTCTCGGGCTCGTAACTACGCATCCATTGTTCGAGGAGCTTGAGCTGCGACTTGTCTTTGAGTACGTTTGTGAGAGGCACTTGGTGAGCGCGCCAGAAACCCTCCGAGTAGTGTTCGTCAACCTTTCGAGGCCCGGTCCAGCCCTTTGGCGTACGTAGAACGATCATGGGCCAACGAGGTCTGAAGGCTTTGCCTGAATCACGAGCCTCCTTCTGATACTCGCGAATCTTTGTAACGCATCGCTCCATGGTTGCAGCCATGGCCTGGTGCATCGATGGTAGATCACTGCCCTCAACAAAGTATGGGGTCCATCCACAACCAATGAACAGTGCTTCGAGCTCCTTGTGGCTTATACGAGAAAGGATGGTAGGATTGTTGATCTGACACAATTAGCAAAAGGTCAGCCATTCACAAACCACGCCCTTCTTACCTTGTAACCGTTCAAGTGGAGCACAGGTAGAACAGCTCCATCGGTAATCGGGTTGAGGAACTTGGTGGAATGCCAGCTGGTGGCTAACGGGCCGGTCTCAGACTCGCCGTCCCCAACCATTGTGAGAGCAATCAGATCAGGATGATCGAAAACCGTGCCAAAAGCATGCGAGATGGAATAACCAAGCTCTCCACCCTCGTGAAGACTACCAGGAGTCTCAGGAGTTGCGTGCGATCCAATTCCACCAGGGAAAGAGAACGACTTGAAGAAGCGCCTCATGCCATTCTCATCTTCGCTCTTATCTGGGTAAACTTCCGAGTAAACTCCCTCCAAGAAACTATTCGACAGAACAGCAGGTGCGCCATGACCGGGCCCCGAAATGAAAATGGCGTCAAGGTCATACTTCTTGATCAAGCGATTCATGTGAATGTATGTGAAAGACTGTCCGGAGTCCGAGCCCCAATGTCCCAAAAGTCGTCGCTTCACATGGTCCAGCGTCAACGGATCGCGGAGAAGCGGGTTTCTTCGCAGGTAAATCATGCCCAAGCACATGTACATGCTGGCATGGAAGTAGTCGGTCATCTTCGAGACCTCATCGTCGGTCAATGGGTGCTCGGTGATGGAGGCTCTGGCGGGACCGAATGGAGAAAGACTGAGGTGTTCGACATCTTCGGCTACCTTCTCCGGGTCTACAGGCGCTTTCGCTGCCATTGCGTCCATGATGGAGTGTGAAGAAGATGATGCGTATATCCTGGTGGGATACGCGCGATGTTGTAGGTGAGAGTGATCGGGATTGGAGAAGTAACGAGCTCCCAACGTTCTCAAATTTGAATTAATTATGGAAAGCAGAAGATTGTGACGAGCAGTTGTTCGAAGATAAAGGGCTCTCAGCCTTTTGTAGGGCCAGGCGCGTCAAGTGGGTTCAAAAGTTGGCAGCTGGCGACGGTCGCGGTCGAGAGCGCAAGCCCTTCTCGTCGTTTGTAGCCACACCATTGGCCTTTGACAAACGCGTCGTGCTACTGTACGCATTATTTCATCATAACGGGAGTGCTCGGTTGCTGTGGTGGAAAACTATCCATTGCGGGACCCATGACGATGAACTGATGGCAGACCCCACTACAGCTGTCTCGATGTGGCTAGCAGCGGAACGCATTCTCATAGCCAACCAGCACGCGACTACCGTGACATGTACACGTGAAGTCATCTCTTGTGTTCTGGCATTATGTAAGCAGCGAGCACGTGTGAAGATTTTGATGCGGGCAGTCTTTTGCTTCCACACCAGGGTGTGCACATCGTGAGGGGTAATCAAACTGCCGTGTACAAGGTACTCCACGGAACCCAGCGGATACGAAGACCGACCATCCAAAGAGGCCGAACTTGGACTTGAAAGCTGGCTCTGTAGTCATAAATAAGGTTTCACCTACCGCCACGGTAAGACTTGTTATTTGTATAGCTGGTGCGCATATACACGTCTCGCCAGCCCCATCTTCCATCCTATGAAAGCTCGCCGGGGAGATGTCAGACATATGTCAGCTCTATCCCGGAAAGTACCAGGGGCAGATCTACATAATGGGACGGCGATGTGATATATACCTCAGGTAGACTACAGCAAGGCCCGACTATCAGTGGGAAGTGCCTCGCACGAGGGGAGAAAAGGCCGAGGATATGCTCATGCTAAAGTATAAGAAGAGGTAAGATGTGAGCACCAGGGATCAGATCCCAAGACTGCGAGTTACACATACTGTTCATCACAAAAAACAAATAGTCACAATGGCAACTATCTTTCAAGCTAGCTTGGGCCCAGAGCGGACATTCCACAACACCAAATCGGCATACATCCTGCCGAACGAGTAATTGCTCCAATGCACCCATGTCACATCATACCAGAACATTGACCACATACTCAGCAAACCCGAACATGACAGACTCGAATCCCAATCCCAGCGTATTCGTGAAGTAATGGGTGACCGCATTATCCAAGCCCCTCTTTCTGCCTCGGACGTCCACAAAGCTGTTGACATCGGGTGCGGCACAGGGATAGTGACACACGAGATAGCATCGCAGTTCCCCAACGCCAAAGTATACGGCTTGGATCTGTCTCCTGTATCCAATATCCGCGAGAAGCTGCCAAAAATCGAGTATGTCCAAGCTAACATCGTCGACATTGCGACTCCCGACGAGCCAGATGCTCGTTTCAAGCAAGCGAGTTTCGACTACATTTTCTCACGCTTTCTGGTCGTGGGTATGACGGAATGGGAAAAGTATATCGCGTGCTGCGTTGCTTTGGCGAAACCGGGGGAACGTGTGCTTTTTGCCCTCTTCTGCAAAAATAGCAGCTGACAAGAAATGCCCAGGCGTGGATTGAAATGCACGATATCGATAATACGTTGCATCGCGTCCCAGAGCCCCTGACTCCCGCTGCCCGCGCAGCTTTGAACCCGCATTCCCTCATACTCTCAGAATACGAATCTAAATCTCATCCTGTAGACGGAATGACCTTCGCCGAGGAGTGGTGCAACATGCATCATCGGCTGTGTAGGGCCAAGGGGATGGAGCCAACGTGCGGCCGGCAATTGCCTCACTGGTTCGCCGAAGCCGGTCTTGAGGACGTGCGGATCAGACGGTACATGCTGCCGATGGGTGTGTGGGATGGTATGACGGAGACGGAGAGAAAATGGGGCGAACATTATCCCACAAACATAGGAGCGGTTGTTCCCGAGGCAATGCGTAAAATGGGACAGAGTCAGACTGAGATAAGTCAGGCGGACGTTAAAGCTGCAGTCGATGGCGCATACAAGGTCAAGCAAGATTGGCAAGGTTATAGAGGCTTCATCTTCGTTTATGCTGTTTGCGGAAGGAAGCCTGCGAAATGAGGTCGAGATTGACGTAGTTGACAACGTTGGTATCAAAGAGATTTGCTAGAATCGCCGCGCAATGCTCAGTGAAGACTATAGTCCCCCTCCGCAGCCAGGGTACGTTGACATTCGGCAAAGATGGCAGCCTGTCGAGCTACATCTGCCAACTTGCCAACAACTTTCTTGTTGCCATCGACGAATCCATACAGCGCATACGGAATGTCCACCTCGTCGCAAAACTCTTGAACGAGCTTCTGTGTCCTTCTGAGATTGTGCCTGGGTACTCTCGGGTACAGGTGGTGCACGGCTTGGAACTGTAAGCCTCCATGGAAAAAGTCAAGCCACTGCGGGCAGTCGACATCCATCGTTGTGCGCAGCATTTTCTGCGCAAAAGACTCGTGCACACCAAGGTCTGTAGTGCTCATTGCGAAGTGCGAGAGCGTGATCTGAACATGTAGCGGCGAGGTGAGGGCGTGGCTGAGAAGCACAAACCAGAAGCGAGTGGCGTTGTCTGGCATGGACTTGTACACCACGCCGTATGCGTACCAAGTCAGGTAAAAGCAGACGCCGCACATCTCAAAGTAGCGGAACCACCACGCCGGACCCTTCTTGGGTGCCTGGTTCCCAAGCAAATACTCCCAGCTTAGTCGATAGAGATTGAACCTCGCAACAGCCATGATGGGGTAGTAAGTGTAGTGTTGAATCCGTATGAGTACCTTCGCAACGGCATCATACTCCATGAGCCTCTCATAGTACGTACTCGTGAGGCTGTGAAGGAAGCGGTGCGTGACGGCAAAGATGGGGATGTATTGAATGTCTGGGTCGTGTTCCGGGTCATTCGTGACGATGTGGTGCACGTTGTGGCTGCGCTTCCACCAGCCAGCGCTGAGACCACCCAAGAACGAAGCGATGAACATGGCGATCGTTGAATCGGTCATGAAGTCGTGAGTGATGCCCATGTGGGCACCATCGTGTACCGTAAATGTCAATTGGTGCCAGAAGCATGCAAGTGGTATTGCGCTTGTGATGTACCAGCCTGACTTGAGCAGAAACAAGAAAGCGCAAAAGAATGTCGCGTATCGCAAACATTCAATGCCGTAGGACATGTAGTTGCAGTTGTATAGCCCCTCTGCCTTGATGCGCTTCTGGAGCTCTCGATATTTCTCGGTGATCCTGTCCTGCGTTTGTATATCCAATGACGGGTATTTCGCCTTGTCAAAGTCCAGCTCCTCTTGCGTCCGTCTGTCCAACACAGACATTTTCTTAGAGGTGTACGACTCATCTAGATCAACTGAAGAGACAGACGAGGTCGATGACGTTCGGTGCATGGTGCTCTCATTCCTTTGTCGTAACGTAGAGACGTGGTCCGCGGGCTCGAAGATGGGGCTCTGGTCGGCGGACGATGGTGAGCTGGCAGTATCCTGGTCTGACATCGTTGCTAATTTGTATTCCTGCTCTGAGATGCCATCTAGTTCTGCCTGTGTCCTGAACTTTCCACCCTGGATAGGTGGTAGGAAGTTCGTCCACCGCCTGTCGATTCGGCCGATCTGGTAACGATCCATGAGCTTGAGGGTCTCGTTGGAGTGGAACCTGCACGCAATTGGTCAGGCAGAACTAAAGTCTGTCTTTCGTATCAATCGTACCGTGTCACTTCATCCGTAGCATCTCTGCCAACCATGTGTTGAATTGCCTTCTCCCCACCAGGGTGGTAGGGCATCCAAGCGTCCACCTTCAAAACTTTGTTGTCTACGATGACAATCGACCGGCCGGCAGCTATGAGTGCCTCAATCTCTCTGCGGCTGTACACAGTAGCCTTCCTCTTTGTTTGGGCGTCCATTGTGGATGGAACGTTACGAAGTGCAGGCACAATTGCGATCAGGGACAGGCGTCGAGGCCTTCCATGGAATTATGAAAAATCGTACGAGTATCACACCACCAGTAGCACCGACGTGTAATCCGGAAAGGAGCGCAGTAGCATCCGGTTTGCGATCAGACGAGTGGGTGAAGTGTTAAAATGTCGGTGTTGGAAGCTCTCCCCAGGGTCCAGCAGCTCGGACGTCCCTCCGCTCGCCGCCACCTCACCCCACGTGGGAACCAAGGGAGATCGGCTCCTACACAACCACGACTTCCAAGCATGTGAAGCACATGTGCAATGACAAGGCGAACGAATTATCACTCGCCGTATGGCGAATGATCAGATCGACTTGCCACTCTTGTAAGCGCAGCGCCCGCCCACATAGAGGCCAGTTTGGCGCTTGTCGGCCAACTCCGATCACACGCCTTGCAAGGCCTTCGCTGCTCCATCACCTCACTTGAAGTCTCCTGAACACGACATAAATACCCCCCTCTCACCAACTCTTCTCATATTCCCGTCTTTTCTCTTCATTACGTCGCGACAACTATAGTCAGCATGGCTAAGGACATCAAAGAGCTGGCCAGGGAGTGGCTGGAGCTTGACCAAGACAAAACCACGACAGATGAGATCTATGAGCTGCTTATGCAGGGAAATACAGACGAGCTTGAGAGAAGACTGCGAACTCGTATCGCCTTTGGCACTGCCGGTCTGAGAGGACCGATGCAGGCTGGGTTCGCATGCATGAACTCACTAACAGTCATCCAAGCTTCTCAGGGACTGGCAGCATATCTCCTCAAGACGGAGCAGAATGTCAAGAAGCGAGGAGTTGTCATCGGACGGGACGCTCGACACAACTCTGAGAAATTTGCCAAGCTCACCGCAGCCGCTTTTGTCGCCAAAGGTATCAAGGTCTGGTGGTACGAAACGCCCTCTCACACGCCTTTGGTACCATTCGGCGTGCGAGAACTGAACGCTGTTGCTGGAATCATGGTGACAGCGAGCCATAACCCTGCTAAAGACAACGGATACAAAGTGTACTGGTCAAATGGCTGTCAAATCATCCCTCCACATGACAGTGGCATTGCTGCTTCTATATTGGAAAACCTGAAGCCAGTCACTTGGGACACATCTGTTGTGGACCACCCCGACCTACTCGTTGAGGGCTCCCTAGACTTGGTCCAGGACAAGTATCACAAAGCGATCCTGTGCGCCGCCCAGCCTGATGGTTCACACATCAAAATGAGCCCAGACCTGAGGTTTGTGTATACGCCCATGCACGGCGTGGGCCTGCCAGCGATGACTCAATGCGCCGAGACCCTAGGAATAGCCTCGCAGATGACTGTTGTGGAGGCTCAAGCTCAGCCCGATCCTGACTTCCCCACCGTCAAATTCCCGAATCCGGAAGAAAAGGGAGCTCTCGACTTGGCTATTCAGACGGCAGATCAATCTTCGATAAGGCTGATATTGGCTAGCGATCCGGATGCGGACCGGCTCGCAGTAGCCGAGAAGGTCCACGACAAATGGCACATATTCACGGGCAACCAACTGGGTGTGCTCCTTGGATCTTACCTCTACGAACGGTATCCGTCTTCAAAGCCCCGAGAAAAGCTCGCCATGTTGGCATCCACTGTTAGCTCGAGGATGCTCTCGGCTTTGGCAAAGAAAGAAGGATTCAAGTTCACTGAGACGTTGACTGGCTTCAAGTGGTTGGGTAACGTTGCGAGGGACCTAGACGGCG
>Ga0265780_10007915_pt1 | contig 12989 bp, 9 predicted proteins | sample P1T30metagenome_FD_192432 | JGI IMG/M metagenome (GOLD analysis project Ga0265780, IMG submission 192432) | Plant litter microbial communities from East Loma Ridge, Irvine, California - P1 T30 | ecosystem: Environmental > Terrestrial > Plant litter > Unclassified | place: USA: California...
TTGATTTGAGCAACGTAACAACTCCACGCTGAATGCATATGCCGGGTATCCTATGCGAAATGGCCACTGATCTGACGCCCCCAAACCCATTACAAAAGAGATAGTAGCATGAGGAATACACCCCAGCCACACTGAGACCCAGTAACCGAAATCATGGCACAACTGCCTCCGCGACGTGGTTGACCTTCGTGTGTTGGCAGCGGCCAGCCACTTGTGCTTGTCTAGCACTTTCGGGAAGGAAGCTTCATCCTCATCCACTCATCGCCGACAATGGCATGACCCACGCGCGACTCAAAGAACAGACGTTGCTTCTGTGCGCGTTGGACGTAGGTAAGACGACGCCTGTGTACCCTGCCCTTCTTGTCGCGTGTGTATTCGTACTTTTCTTCTCCCTGTACAGTCGTTAGTATGACGTTGTATCAAGACACAGATTAGAGGGGCACTTACGATAAGGGCCCAGAGGGACTGCTCTTCCGGGTTCATGTTGCAGTGGTAGGCTGGCTTGGGAAGGGGCTTCTCGCCGCTGAGCCGGCTGTAGATGCTGTCGACACTGGAGCGGACGGACAACATGGTGAAGTGTGTAATGGCTTTGAAGTGGGTCTCGAAGTGGTGGCTGGAACGCTCGCCGCGGACGGCTTGGGTGTACGTTACCGGACGAGCTCGAGGTCGTGTTTGTAGTCGAGGTATACAGGAGTGTGAAGTTGCAAAGGCATGAAGGAGGGACGGGTGAGTAGTTTTATGCGGGTGAGATTGTGCTGCACAGTGTTTGCAGCGCGAACCGTAGTTCGCTACGTTTGTTGAAAAAAAGCGGTGATTTTAATCGCGCAAATCGGTAAGCGGTACCGGCTTTGTGAGGACCGTGGACCACACGATGCAACCAACACATGCGCAAGGGATTCGTGTGGATTATATGTGAGCCGGCGGGCAGTGGAACGGAAACAGGTAAGCCTGGGGGCATCATGGGACACCCACGGGGTTCCCAGGTTAGTATGGCGCCAACCGCGATACGCGGGCAGTGAGATGTTCCAAGCCGCATGCCCAGCGCGGCCAGTCCAAAACGCATCTCCAACACTCTGACCTAACCCAACCACGAAGCTGCCGATCGAGTACAGATTGCACAACCAGCGGCCAGAGATTGCATCACAATAGTGCGCTTATCTTGGCGCGTCCCGCTACGCAACGTCGTTGCGCGGCGCCCAGAAACGCGGAGGCTTGTCGCGAAAAAGCGGCGGGCTACGACGACTTATATAGAGGACCGCGCACTGAATGTGAGGCGCAAGAGAGGATCTTCATGTCCAAGACTCTTGGCTGTGATCTACAGGTGAGGATGCGTGTAACGTGGAGCCAGATCGGGGCTTGGAGCTTGCGTGTGGGAGAGAGATCTGCGGAGGCTGGCGCACGAAAGGTTAGAACGGAGCGCCATCCCGCGTTCATCACAGAGCCTCCACGACGCATCAGTTCGGCCTGCGGCCTCTCCATCACCCTTTACCCCACGAAGTCATTGGTTCTAACTGGTATGGGATGATGGTTTAAACCTTACTGTCCCGGTTCAACGTGTCGCTTACCCGAACAATCAGCTTCTAATCTCCCAGTCCTGCAGCGTCCAAAAGTAACCTCTTCCAAGATTGCATGGCACGTCGTGATCGGCTTCTGGCTGTCACACGCGGCTTCCAAAGGTTGGCGCTGGTGCTTCGTGGTGACAAGGAGTGATGTGACGGCAAGTGTTGACCCCTATCATACGCTTCCTTGTACTGCTGTACCTGGAGAACCATAGGGGCAAGCGCACTGCAAATCAATAGCTCTTGGCACTCTTAATGAACTAAGACGTGATGATCGTTATACACACACTCGCTGGAAACGTCACAAGCATCGGGACCATGCCCTTCTTCTCCTCTACCTTGGTGTCCTGTACATGCGCTGTTCGTATTACACATGGAAAGTCACGACTACAGAGTGACTTCTCAATCACCGAAACCGCTTGCGACATCGGAGCCCTCGCAAACGGGCTGAAAAGAGCATTCACTGTCCATGTTGGTGAAGCGTCAGGGCGTTGTAAATAATAGGCAGTCGTAGAGCGATGCTCGGCACAAGGCGGCCGACGTCGGAGGGGTTGCGATAGCGGGGCAAGGAATACTACTTCGTGGGGTAGCTTCACGAATCTTTGGCAAATCCTCGAGAGCGCGCAACCCCCTTTGTTGGATTCCAAGCATACTCAACTCATCATGACTGCCCACAATATTGTTGTCCTTGCCGGTAAGCCATAATTTGAAGTCCGTACAGCTGTGCGCTAATTCCATACAGGTGACGGTGTCGGCCCAGAGGTAGCAGCAGCCTTCGCACTTTCCCAATGCGCCTACTGACGCACACATCCAGGTCGTCGCCGAGGCGATGAAGATCCTCAAAGTCATCCAGAAACATACCGACAACACCTTCAACTTCAAAGAGCACCTTTTTGGAGGAGTAAGTTTCAAGCTATGACGTAGGGGACTTGTCTTACTAGTTCTAGTGTTCGATAGATGCACACAACAATCCTCTCACGGATGAAGCCCTCGAAGCCGCAAAGTCGGCCGACGCCATCATCCTCGGTGCTGTCGGCGGGCCGGTACGACCCTACAACTCCACACTCACCCGACGCCATCTGACAACTTGTATAGAAATGGGGAACCGGCAAGGTGCGCCCTGAGCAGGGAATCTTGAAACTACGCAAAGAACTCGGTACCTTCGGAAACCTGCGGCCGTGTTTCTTCGCCTCCGACTCGCTCATCGACGGCTCACCCCTAAAAGCCGACAACGTTCGTGGCGTAAAGTTCAACATCATCCGCGAGTTGACTGGCGGTATATACTTTGGCGAGCGAAAAGAAGATGAGGGTGATGGCAAGGCCATGGACACAGAGCCTTATAGCGTCGAGGAGATTGAGCGCGTCGTACGGTTAGCGGGTAGTCTCGCGTCTGTCGAGGACCCGCCTGTCCCGGTATGGAGTCTGGACAAGGCAAACGTTCTGGCGACATCGAGATTATGGCGGAAAACCTTTGAGCGCATCATGAAGGAAGAGTACCCAGAACTCGAGTCCGGCACCCACCTCATCGACTCGGCGGCTATGCTTATGATCAAGAGCCCAAGGGCACTGAATGGTGTCGTGGTAACGAGCAACTTGTTCGGCGACATCATCAGCGACGAAGCCAGTGTCATCCCTGGAAGTCTTGGTCTGCTTCCAAGTGCCAGCTTAGGTGGCATCCCAGACGGCAAGACCAAGCTTAACGGAATCTACGAGCCTATCCACGGTACGTTTTTTTTTTGTTGGCGCGCCGCTGCATCTACGCTTGCTTACAATCAATAGGTTCCGCACCCGATATCGCGGGCAAAGGCGTCGTCAACCCTATCGCAATGATCCTGTCCCTCAGCATGATGTTCAAGTACTCTTTATGTCAACCAGAGCTTGCGCTGAAGATCGATGAGGCCACCAAGATTGCCATCGACAACGGCATCCGAACACGCGATATCGGCGGAAAGTCAAGTACGGCCGAAGTCGGTGATGCGATCGCTGCGGAGCTAGAGAAACTTCTTTAGAAGTAGATTGGCCGCGAATAATATACCTCAATAAGCGTTAAGCGTGGACAATAGATCAGTGCATACGACCTCAACTAGCAACACGGAGAGGAGCCACGTCTCGCTTCAATTCGGAGTGTTCACTCTTGTCATACATATCAGGTCAAGCTCAAGATCTAGTATGTGTGAAAACACCAGGAGCAGTGACATTTTGCGGATCATGTCCGGGAGGGGTCCTCTTCGCGCTTCGAAATGCATTTGCTGTTTTTTTGAACCCGAGGAATGTCATATTTCAGCACAAGTTTACCATCGAGCTCATTGATGTGCGTCAGGATAACAAGATCGTTGTTCGTGGAAGACATGTCGTTGTCGGCACACAAGAAGGGATTGCCGATTACGTCCTTAGCGACGGCTTACTATTTACAGGGTAGCAGAGCATAAGTCGACGTTCATTAGCCGGCAAATCAACGTTGTGAAGCTGCTGGGCACATTGAAGTAAGTTAATGTCGAGCAAAAGTGCTCGTATACCAGTGTTACCAGCTGTCAATATCATCTTGTTCTATTGACTTGCCAAAATTGATCTTCCAAGCAGCAGTACCGAAGCAATACGTCCAGTGGTGCGATATGCGTTATCTCTCAGACGTTCGATGTGAACGGATTAGCAGCTAAGAAGATGGATGCGTGAAAGCAATGGAGGGTGTCATCCTACACCTGTCTCTATCTCGGCCAGCGGAACTTCAGCCTTGAGTACGAAAGAGGAGACTTAGTTATCCCTGTGTACACCTGTCTCATCCGCGCGCTGAACAGTATATACATTCAAGCATCGCACATTCCGATCGCCGAGTACGTGAACTCGTAGGGTACAATTTAGCGACATATCAGTGTATCACTGCACAGCTGGGCACTACCTTCGCTAAAGGAAAGTGAACAGTGAGGGAAATGGCAGACGGGCTCATGTCCGCTCTCTTCATGCTTTTCCATAATTCTCATGTCGGCGTATGCGGCAAAGGCTACATTAGTCTGGAAAACCGACTCGGTTGCCGGCTTTGAGACGAACCATGATGCACCTCAGAGAGTAGACTGCAGGTTGTGCCTCATTGCTTGGGACCGGAGAGAAAGACCATGAGATAGTAGGTGGGCGGGAGGAAAGCTGAGTTGTGAAAGTTCAGTGCTTGTGGATTTCAGGGTCTGCCGAAGGAACTCAAACATATTATCTCGGCCAAGACGCAATCAGACACATGTTTCTTCGCAATTATTTTCTTGTATGGATTTTGTGACTCATCGGTGTTCTGCGTTGGTATTGTTATGGGAGGTTATCTGAGACACACGGGCACCTGGTGGGTTGGGTAGCATCCTTGGGACAGGCTTTCGGAATCTGGAACAGAGTGCTACGACAAAGCATGCACACGAGACCTGACAAGCTACAACGCTAATAATACAACGGCGTCTTGTGATTGAATGATGTGCCGCCAACGGTCGTGCGTATTCCTCGGCGGGTGGGAGTACTGGATACCGACGGGAGCGACATCTTGCTCTGCTTTTTGGACAGAAGTCTGTAGACCGAGGGGAAAGCGACGCTAGGGTTTTCGAGATGGTGAAACTGACAAAGTCAATCTTACACATTCCGTGTGATTTGCTTCTCACACAGGAGTATGTCTCACCTCTCGAGATGTTCAAGTACTGGGAAGAGCAGGTCCCTGAGTCTGTGGGCAGGATCATAGTGTTACAAACTTCGTGGGCGTCATAGCTGCAAGGCGCTTCACAGGCAGTTGTAAGATTTGCTTCTTTACTTCAACGGCTTGACGGTATGTCATTGGCTCACACCAGATTCCAGGGCATCCAACAAACGCCCCGGTAGACAAGTCGAGTATTAAAAGTGGGTTCTAGTGAAGAGGCATCCCGGGGTACCCGGGGAAGCGAGACAAGGAACATCTCGCCTGTCACTCACACTGGCGGCCCGCGATAGGTATCCGTGCAGATATCACTCTCCAATCGATGAGTTAGGTAGTGTTGGGGTGAAACACTCGGGCGGCTCGGGTTGGTGGAACTCGTTAGCTGTCCCACCAGGCGCTTCAAGGCAAGTCTGTGTTTGTCAGCCTGGCCCATCGAATGGCTGGTCGAAAATGGCGCGAGAATCCGTAATGTCAGAAGAAGCCTGGCTGAGATTGACGGGGTAGGTAATTTGGGAGCTGGGATGCTGCAAACGGTTTTCTCGGGTCAAGGGTGTTTCCAGTGAAAATGGAACCAGGATGCTGTCAAATATACCGTATGATGATGCCACCCAGGCACGTCTTTTCTGTCACAGTTGACGATGACGCCCGGTTTGAGGCCACGGCGAGGAGAGCCGATGCCATGGTAGCGGCCAAGCAAGCGGCGTTCTCCTGAAAGTCCTCGTGGAACCTGCCAGAGTCTTGACATTATTCAGGAGACCCTCCTCGTATTACGCTGCGTCCAACAAAACTGAATTTGGAAGTCGTGCCTAGATGCCGCCTTCGATGCCCAGTGCCGATATTCCCGAGGCTGTATAACCAGTTCTGGTGCGGGCGGATGCTTGGAAGCGCGTCACCAAGCTCCCCTGCAGCCTGCTGTGGGTACACGATGACACCCGTCCAGTTGAAGTGGTGAAAAGCTAGACGCAGGTATAACAATTGCGGAAGGCGGCAGGCGTCGCATGACGGCAGCCGCAGCCCGCCTCAACCGCAGCTTGTGGCAAACTGTGTTGCGCAGCGCTGCATTTGTTGACGACTATGTATACAGTATCGGAGCCCGTAACGGAGAACAGTCACAGAATGGGAAAGACAGCATTACAGTGAAAGCAAATATCGGCAAGGATTATCACGCGCACGTGGTTAGATGAAGCGAGCGATCTTATCGATATGACTTGATGTCGCGCCGATGCATTCCCTGCACGTCAGCCCGAGAACCGAAGAATTCTGAAGATCTCAGATGGTGAAACAAGGGCCCTCGGGTTCTTTGCTAATCATCACAAGATGGAGTTTAAACAGCAGGCAGAATCTCGTATGTGATTCCCCGCCCTAACGACCTTGGCAGGAACAAGCGCCGTTGCTACGCTCGAAAAAGCAAGACGTGAAACCAAGTCCGAAGCTCGTCAGCCAGGAACAGACAAAACACCTTTGCGGTGCTGAACGGAGCTGCTCCGAAACCCCACAGACTCCCGCGCTTCGCTGTTTCGAAACAGTAAGGCCAACTTCGTATCCGCACGTACGCGAGCTGGCCTTACGCACATTGGCCGCGGCCTGGTCAGGAGATGCCACTGCTGAGCAAATTCGACTAGCATGCTGGTCCCACAACGGCCTCGAGGCGCTTGAGAGTGACCGTGCTAAACGGGAACGTAGACGAGCCCGACGGTAGTCTTGGTCAGTCGTCAGCAGATGATATAAAGGATGAAAGCCGCCCGATGTGGAAGAGGCCATCACTCCCAGTGACACACAGTCCCTCCTGACAAGCTAGCCTTCGTCGTCATTCATTCTACACTTCACTCTTTTGCATTCGAAAACGCTGGGTCGTCTTCCTCTTATTCACTGGACTTTTTTGTTGCTAAATAGGGAACACTTCGACGCACTTCCTGTATTCACAGTGGAACATTGTTAACAGACCACCGTTGTGGAGCCACCAGCACTTGAAGTCTAGAAGTTCTTCATTTGATACCCCCCAAAAGTCACTCTTTACGTACACGGTCTTTACGAATCCACCAACAGACTCAACCATGTACACAAACATATTTTCTGTGCTCGCCCTGGCTGGCGCTGCTCATGCCCATATGTCCATGTACTACCCGGCTCCTCTAGGAGGCGCCCCTTCCATCAACCCACAATCTACGGAGCTGGACCCACAGTTCAACTACCCGCTTGGCTGCTGCGGCCCCGATGGCGGTGACAGTAAGCCCTCTCCTGGCCTTTGCCGTGGCCATCTCGACAAGTTCGACACCGAGGATGCTACTGTTACCTGGCAGCCTGGTCAAGACGCCTACTTCCAACTCACCGACTACGATTACGATCCCGAGGCACCTGGCGGCACCCACTATGGGGGCTCTTGCCAGGTTGGCTTCTCCACCGACAAGGGAAAGACATGGAAGATGGCCGCCTCATACCACGGCGCTTGCCCGCATGCCACCGAGGATGGATCTCCCGAGGCCCAGACCTTCGACTTCAAAGTCCCCACCAACATGCCAGAAGGCGATGCCATCTTCATCTGGGTCTGGCTCAACCGTGAGCACGAGGCCTTCGAGAACTGTGCCAAGGTCCACATCGGTGGATCCGGTTCCGGCTCTGGCTCTGGCGATACCAGTGAGCCCAATGAACCATCACAGTCTGCAACTCAGCCCGAACAACCCGCTTACTCTGAGACTGAGCCCGAAGAGACTCCCGAGCCAACCTACGCACAGCCTGAGGCACCTGCTGAGGACGAAGAGGAAGAAGATGATGGTGAGCGATACGAGCAGCCACCGGCCCCTACTCCTGTTGAGAACGGCCCACCGGCTGTTGTCGTTACCACTGTTGTAGCGACCACCATCTACGAGCAATACCAGGCTACAGAGACACCCACAGCCGAGCAGAGCGACAACTCTGATCGCGGTCACTGGTGGAACCGTCCTCACAAGGAGGTCAAAGCGAACACCCGCCGCTATGCAGTAGACGGTTCGAGCTGTGAGTGCCGCCGCGACGAGCTTACTCTCGCAGCCCGTTGCGCTTGCGATTCTACCAACAAGGCCATTGAACGCAAGGCTCTGCGCATGCATCGCCGCACTTTCTACAAGCGTGTCGATGCTTGCGACTGGAACTCTGCACCTGCCATGGAGGTCTCGTACTATACTCCCGATGCCAACTGCGCACCCGGTGCGAAGGACCGCATGCCTGAGAGCGACACTTTCGAGCTAGGCTGGGACGTCAACTGCGGTGTCGTCGAGGGCCAGAGCGAGTATGAGATCAAGATGATGAGCTGCGACATGTACGGTTAGGTGTGTCGGTTTAGGTCCATATTTCCTCATACCTTATCTTTCACTTCTTCACTTTCGTTCATCATGTTCCTGAACGCTGGGATACGTTTTAATTCTTCTTGAAGCACAGTGGGGATGACCCTATGCTTCCAAACTTTTACACATTAGATTCGGGATGGATTGGCGTTTTCGTCACACATGGGAGGCTTCACGACATTCACGCACATAACTTATGACGGTTGGGCTGCGTCAGAGCCTGAAGGGACACATTGTAGAGCACTGGCAACACTGCAAACAATTGATCACTTTCGCAACTAGACAGACTTCACATTGTATGAAGTCGTGCACTGATACTTATTACAATTACTTCATTGGTGACTACTCAAGGTTCCACAGTCATCCTCTTGGGTGCAAACCAGGAGAAATATCATTGCTACACTCGTGCCAGATTGAGGGACAGAGGAGCATCTAAGACGACTGTCCACCCTTCCTGCCGGCCTCCTTAGCCTTCTCACTGCCGGGCTCGAAACTGCCAGATGAGGCCTTGCCACCCATAGAGGCGATGTCGTGTTCTGTAGTAATGTCAATCCTAGCTATTTAGTATACAGATGTACACTTACGCTTGTCAGCATCCATAGATGCGAAACCGCTGCTATGGGAGTGCTCTCCACCTTTCTGTGCTGCGGCCTTGACTTCGTCCTTGGGACGGTTCGCAAAGTTTCCGGGGTTGTCGTTGCCAGACATTGCTTGGTTTGTGCGAGTGGGTTGAGACAGGTATTTATGTATGATAAGGTCGATAGTCGTCTCGGATTAGAAAGATGCTGCTGTGCTCACCAGTAACCTATCGACTGAGCACTTTATATGCCAAAGTCTCCAGGTCAGGATCGTCTATATGTCGTCAGTGCTCCATCACAACAATTCGCATATTACTATGATGAAATTGCATCTTTGTTCGACGGCTACATCACACGTTGCGCAGACATCCAGCCACATGCAATTTACCCGCATCCACATAGTTGCGTACAACGCGGTGCTTAGCCTCGGCTATGTCATGATGGTAGTGAATGACATAAGAAAAAGCCTCTCGCGGTACTCAATGTCGTAGTGGAGAGGCTGACGACATGACGTGACCATTTCGTTAGTCGCTAGCACGGACGCGTCTCAAGGATCGCGTTGATGATCGATTATCGGACCATGGTGGACGTTTTGGATGGAGTGTAGACAACCAAATGGTCGCAGGTATATTTGTACTATTTAGATGTAATTGTCATGAGATTAGGATGATAGTCCTGAACAACTCGTGTGATGTGCGCTAGGCCGATTGCGAGATGTCACGTGACAGCGCGAAAGCGCGCAAAGTAGTCAGCGTCGTCTAAGTAGGGCAATACTCCTAAGTGAACAAGCCAATACACTTCCTCGATAGGAATGCTGAGGTGTATGGGAACTGGAGAGCGGATGAAACATGTGAGCATGGCTGGTGAGACTGGTGAGAAGATTCGATTGCACATACCTGCGTGGTATGACCGCGAATTCGCGCTCTAAAGTGTTTGAGATATACAACAAATACATTTCAACATGGATAGCGGGGAACAATAGACACGAAAGATCTTGACTGATGAATCCCAAACAACGCCAGCGTCCAAGTCATCATCGTAACCAAGTGACTCCAATATACACCGACGGAATTACACCCTCTTGACCCCATATTTTCATTGGGATCTCCATATACCCAAGTCTGATCCCAACCTCGCGACCGGTACCTCGTATCCAAGACCCTTCATAGCACGTACGATAGGAGGCCAGGTATTCTATTCCTGTGTCTTTCCCCCACCCATGCGCTCGATGTTGGACAGTAACCTGCTCTTCCCACCACTTTGACTCCGGTTCAAACCGGGAGCACCTTGGAACTTAAGGCCACCTGGTGCGCGAAGTCCAGATGGTTTAGCGATTCCACTGCCGGTACGCTCGTTCATGGCACCTAGACGGTCACCCATCGCACTGCCGGGACGTCCACCGCCAAGTGCGGATCCGGGGCGTGAGGCACCGGGGCCACCGGCCAGAAAACCCGTGTTGCGCATTGCTTGCTGAGGCGGCGCTTGCTGTTGAGGGGCAGCAGGTGCGGAGCCCATTTGTGAGCGGCGAAGGTCTTCTTGTTGCATCTCTTCCATCTTTTCTCCGCACATGGAAAGCATCTGTTCGGCGGCCGCTACGAGCTCGCCTTTCTCGATGCGCTCAGCTTCAAGGTCTTCAACAAGGGTATCGTGGGATTTGCGAAGAGACTGAAGTTCCGACTGAAGACCGGCGAGTCTAGCCTTGAGGTTCTCGATTTCAGCTCTCTGCGCTTCTAGCATCTGAGCGTCTTCGGCGTTCCGTGTGTTCTTTGAGGGAGATACTCCTTGGCTCTCGTCCCTGGCGTCGTGCTGGCCTGGATTGATCCTACTGAAAGTATTGTCACGCTTCTTCTCTGCGTCTTCCACTTGCCGTTCGAGACTAGCAATCTGCGCCCGAAGCTCTTTGCACTTTTCGTCGGCCTTCTTCTGGTAATTGTCCTTGAGGGCTTTGATCTTCTTCTCGTGTTTAGCCTTGTAGGCTGTGTGCAGGTCGCGTGCAATCTCATTGACCTTCTCTGCAATAGCAGATTGGCATTCGAGTTCTGAGTAAACCTTCTTGTTCTCATCGCCCTCATCGTTGTTGATAAACGTCGTCATGTCGACGTTCTTGCTTTCAGCCTCGATGACCTTGGTTTCAAGCTCAGACGAGCGGCTCTCTGCATCATCAGCACGCTTCTCTGCATCGGCCAACCTCGCTAGGAGGTCTTCGCGCTCAGCATCGTTGCGTGCCATCTCGGCCTGGACGTCCTGCAGCAGTTTCTGAACCTCTTCGCCTTTTGACTTCCAGTCAACCATTTGTGTCTCTGCATATTCGCGAGCTGAGCGTTCGTCACGGACGGTCTCTTGGGCTTCGCCAACTCGGCGTTCAGCATCGGCAATAGCTTTGGAAAGAGCGTCGATCTCAGCCTCTTTTCCAGACAAGCTGGCGGTGAGAGACGACACCTGAGACTGAAACTGGGACTTTACAGACTCAAGCTCTCGGATGGTGACAGTAGGTAGCGATCGTGGTGTAGGCGGCGGAGGCAGCTCGAAATCCAACAGATTCAACATTTGGCTCCTCTGGCTGGGTGTTGCAGGTACTTGCGACCCACCCTTGGCCGGCGATCGCTGGTCCCGGTAATAGGAGCGGAGGTTTGGCTCTGTGATAGACTTGCTAGGCGAATTGCGCCCACGTCCGGGTGACGCACGGCGGGATGAAGAGAAGGATTCAATCTGGGCGGTGAAGTCCAAAAGTAGATTTGTGGTATCGTTATCGTTATATGCGCGCCGTGGCGTAGGACTGGGAGTGCGTTCGGACCGTCGGACCGTCGAGGGTGTCATTTGAGGGCGAGCGCGAGGTGTAGCCTTTCAAATTGTTAGTATGCTACGTGAGATCAACAGCACATAGACTTACATCTGGCATGCCGCTCTTTGCTGGGCTCTGTTTCAGGGATGCGAATTTCGTCATATCGATCCCCGGCATCTCTGAGAAGTTGCTGAAGCAGGTATCATCGATGTCCAAGGATGTTGGCTCTGGCCCGTCTGGATTGAAGTCTGTGTTGTCCATGCTCAGATCGATCTCAAATTCGTGGCCTCGAGATGTTCGCTTTCTGGGTGTTTCGCGAGTTTTGAAGTTGCTATCCTCCATGAACTTCATCGCGGTAGTCAAGCCCTCGTTGTCGCGGAGCGGAGACTCTTGGTGAGAAGAGGCCGGTCGCTTTGACGGTGTGACCGATGTTTGCCGCTGATGTGTATGGGTTGGCTTGCGCTGGACCGTTTCGGGCGAAGGTACGCGTGACGATTTCGAGGGCGATTGGCTTTTGTAGGAGTGGCTACTCATTGCGGACCCGCGTCGCTCGGTAGCAATCTCCTTGATGGGCGAGATGTTCTTCTGGGGAGTCTGTCGATCCGCACTGCCAGTTTTATGTGCCGGGTCTTCAAAGTCGTCCATCAAATTCTTTGCTGGCAGTGTCTTCATTGGGCTTGTGCGCTCCTTCAACCCAAATTTCTTCTCGGGAGACACTCTGAAAGCGGATTGGGGTACGCTGTCCTCAAAGTCTATTAGCGGCTTCACCGGTGTGGCTGCTGCTCCAGGGGCAATGTTCTCCTGGTCTTGGACTCCGATGTGTTCGACGAAAGGCGACGAGGGCGGATCGTTGTACGCCATATCAATATCGTCGACGATGATGTTGTCAGAGTAAGTATTGAGCTTCTCCGGCGAAACATTCGACATTGGTTCCGCCATGTTTGCGATTCGGGAAATGCGGTGTCTGGTGTTCGCCGGAGCGCGCAATTGTGTGTTGTGGTTGCTTGTTTACAGTCCGTGCGCGCTGGTTGCCCCTTCCCCATCCGGTATCCCCCGTTTTGGCCGAACCCCAACCACCATCTGCGGCGC
>Ga0265780_10007916_pt1 | contig 12989 bp, 12 predicted proteins | sample P1T30metagenome_FD_192432 | JGI IMG/M metagenome (GOLD analysis project Ga0265780, IMG submission 192432) | Plant litter microbial communities from East Loma Ridge, Irvine, California - P1 T30 | ecosystem: Environmental > Terrestrial > Plant litter > Unclassified | place: USA: California...
CCATCCGGATTCAATCGAACGGAAGCGCCAATCTGGATTTTACCGTCGGGCAATATTAAAAAATCATCGCCACCGTACACGCCGGCCGCGCTCGTATCATACGTATCGTCTAGATCGCCGTTCGGATGCAGGCGAGAGATGCCATTTAACAACAGCTTCCCATCTGGCAATACTGCGATTCTGCTTCCTGGTGCCTGGGGATTGAATGAGGCGTCGACCTGGCCGTTGGCCAGTAATCGGATAATTCCGTTGTTGATTGCCACTCCGTTATACGTTTCGGGATAGCCGCTCACTAAGATTTTGCCATCGGGCTGCACCACAATGTTAAGGTTGTAAACATTACTGGTGGTTTGCGGAAAACCCGTTCCAGGGTTAAAAGTCGTATCCAGCGAATAATCGGAGTTTAGGCGCGCTATTCCCGGGCAAGAAACACCTTTGTAATGAGTAAAAACCCCGACCACGACAATTTTTCCGTCAGGTTGAACCGCCGCCGAAGTGCACGAAACATAGCGGGATAAGTCTGGGAAATAACGGGAATTGAATCCTTTGAGAGTGGCCGGATTCGCCACTAGGACACCATTGGACTCGATCACTTTGATACCCATCTGATAGGCCGATGAACTTGAACCGATTTCGACGATTGTTCCATCTGAAATTGGCAGTAATTGCCGCACTTGCATATAATCGCTCAGCGGAGGTGCAATCAGTTCTCCATCGGCGTCAAGCCAAATAGTCAACGGGACCGGCACGCCGTCATATTCGGAATCGTTATTGGTACCGTTACTAAATACGCCAAGCAAAATGTTGCCGTTGGGCGCTACTTCCAATGCCGAAGCATTCCCGTTTAACCGTGTGGGAAATAAAGCGTCAAGCGTTCCGTTTTGATTGAGTCGCGCAAAGCCTTTGGCCTCCACGCCATTGTATGATGCAAACCTGCCGCCGATAAGCATCTTCCCGTCAGGTAACGGGCATACTAAGTCGATCGCGTAGCTAAAATCGCAAGGTGTGATATTGATTCCCGGCACGAAAGAAGGATCTGCTGAGCCGTCCTGGTTTACCCTGGCCACGCCTTCCGAAAATGGACCACCCAGCAATATCTGGCCGTTGGTGGCGAGTCGGATGTCCTCGATCTGGCAATCGTACGTACTGGTCTGAAACGTAGTATCCGGGGAACCATTCCCGTTATAGCGCTTGAGTTGATTCCCCATCGCGAGCAGGATTTTGTTTCCCTGAAAAACAAATTTCGTCATATCGCCCGTAATTGTCGTAAACGTATTGTCGATAGAACCGTCGGAATTAAGCCGCTTCACCGTTGAATTGTATCGGTATAAGATTTTGTCATCAGAAGCGATCTGGAACCAGTTCATTTGCGTAATTCCCGGCGCAGGCTGGAACGTCGCATCATAACTGCCATCTGGATTGATGCGCACCAGATTTCCAGCGGGAGAACCGTCAGGCCTGATCATGCCATTGCCTGAAACAACAATCTTTCCGTCAGACTGCAATCCAATACATCTTACGATTACGCTAGGCCCCAACTGTTCGTCAAACGATGTGTCGATGGTATAATCTGGGTTGAAGCGCATGATTTCTTCCGAAATGGAATAGCCAGATTCTGAATACTGGTGAATGTAATAACTGTGGTGGTAAAAACCGGAAGCGATGATTTTGCCATCGGGCTGAACGACAAACTGTGTGATGGTGTTGTAAAATGACGGGCGCTCGTCTTTGTTGCGGAACATAAAATCTATTGCCGCAGGATTTTGCGAGAATCCTACCCAAGCCACCAAGCTTAAAATAGATATAAGGTATTTCTTTGACATGTAAGTTGATTTGTGCGAATATAGCTATTTTTCACGCGTAATTATATAGCTGGAAATCATGACATTATAGCGGTCGGATGCAAATCCCAAAAAATTGGAAAACCCCACAATTTATCCGTATTTTAGCACATATTTCAATACAATGATCCTTACGCGTTGGCTTACACAGATCGGTAAATATTTTTTGATGGTTAAGGAAGTTTTCCGAAAACCTACAAAGGCTACGGTAATGCGCGGGCTGATCCTCAAAGAGATCGACGATTTGATTATCGGGTCACTCGGGATCGTTGCGTTCATTTCGTTTTTCGTGGGTGGCGTTGTCGCTATCCAAACGGCTTTGAACCTTACCAATCCGTTGATTCCAAAATATTTGATCGGCTTTGCCACGCGCCAATCGGTAATTCTTGAATTTGCTCCGACGTTTATTTCCATCATCATGGCGGGTAAGGTCGGTTCATTTATCACCTCAAGCATCGGAACCATGCGTGTTACCGAACAAATCGATGCGCTCGAAGTAATGGGTGTCAACGCGCTTAATTATCTGGTTTTTCCGAAAATAGTCGCGCTGATGTTCTATCCTTTCGTAATCATGCTTTCGATGTTCCTCGGGATTTTAGGCGGTTGGATGGCGGGCGTTTATGGCGGATTTACGTCCAGCGCGGAATTTATCTCAGGAATTCAGACAGATTTCATTCCGTTCCATATCACTTATGCGTTCATCAAGACCTTTGTTTTTGCTATCATTTTGGCTACCATACCTTCCTTCCACGGATTTTACATGAAAGGCGGAGCACTTGAGGTCGGAAAAGCGAGTACGACTTCGTTCGTCTGGACGTCGGTTATGATTATTCTCGCAAACTATGTATTAACCCAATTATTGCTGAGCAAATGATAGAGGTAAGAGAAGTGGTCAAGTCGTTTGGCGAACACACGGTTTTGAAAGGGATTACTACGACATTTGAAACTGGAAAAACCAATCTGATCATCGGGCAATCCGGATCCGGAAAAACAGTTTTACTCAAAAGCTTGCTGGGCATTCACCGCCCGGATTCTGGCGCAATTCTTTACGATGGACGCCGGTATTGGGAAATGACCGAAGATGAAAAACGCGACCTGCGAACCGAAATCGGAATGGTTTTCCAGGGAAGTGCGTTGTTTGACAGCATGACGGTTGCTCAAAATGTTGGTTTTCCTTTGCAGATGTTTTCCAATAAGACAAAGGGTGAAATTAAAGACCGCGTAGATGAAGTGATCGCCCGCGTTAACCTTATAGACGCGCATCACAAAAAGCCATCGGAAATTTCTGGTGGTATGCAGAAACGCGTCGCTATTGCCCGTGCGATTGTCAACAATCCGAAATACCTGTTTTGCGATGAGCCCAATTCCGGACTCGATCCTAAAACCTCGACCGTGATTGATAACCTGATCCAGGAAATTACGCATGAGTATAGCATTACGACGGTGATCAATACGCACGACATGAATTCTGTAATGGAAATCGGACAGAAGATCGTGTTCCTGAAAGAAGGGATTCTGGCGTGGGAAGGTTCCAAAAAAGAGATTTTTAAGACCGACAATGCCGCTATCGTAGATTTCGTTTATTCTTCGAACCTGTTCAAAAAAGTGCGTAAAGCGCAACTTCGGGAAGATCGTGGTGAAGCTCCGGCTTAGTCGCGCATCAGGTACACCCAACCCGTTTTCTCGTCTCCGGTCTCACTTTGTATTTGATAATAGTACGTCGCACTTGGTAAATCGTGACCGTTGTATGATTGTCCGCGCCATTGGTTGACGTAATTGTCCATCTCATACACCGTCATGCCATAGCGATTGAATATTTTGACTTTTAACCCGTCGCCAAATCCGCTAAGATCAAACGAATCATTCGCTCCATCCCCATTTGCCGAAACCCCTTTTGGAACCGTACAAAGCGTTACTGACACGAATTGGGTAACCGTTTCAGTGCATCCTGAAGCATTCGTAATCGTAAGCATATAATCTCCGGGGGCCTGACCGGTTATATCCGCAGGATTTTCTGAAGCTGAAAAACCATCTGGCCCGGACCAAGAAACCGTAACCGCATCACCTTGCGTAACAGCATTTGCCGACAACATCATCTTATCTTGTAAACACGCCGCGGTGATCTCGAATTGTGGCAATTCCCCTATTGTAATTTCAAGTGGCATCACGTCAGATGCGCAATCGCCAATAAAAGCCTGAACGGTATAAATCCCGGTACTTGCCGTAGTAACATTGGATACTATTGGATTCTGTTGCGTAGCGGTAAATCCGTCAGGACCGGTCCACATATACGTCGCACCAGCTATCGTTGTGGTTAACAGCTGGATGTCGCCCTGATCACAAACCTGTTGCTCCAGGAATGGAACTGGATTTTCCGGCCTCGGATTCAAGGTAAAGATGTGGTTGGATACAGAATCCGGACTGCATTCTGACGTGGTGGTATACGCAAACGAATATGTGCCATTTTCAACCATAGCAGCGTCCCACAAATTGCCGGTAAGGCCAGAGCCTGCATTGCCAGACCAGGTTCCGTCCGTTTGGAAATTCCCGGAAAGAAAGGTATTGAGATCGATCATGCCCGGGCTTCCGCAATAATCCTGGGCACTGTTTTCGCCCGATGCAGCCAATGCAATGATTTCACTCACGGTATAAGACAGCGTATCATTTATGCAGGATTCAGGATCATCGGTAGAAATTGTGACATAATAGGTGCCGAGATTACTATCGGAAAAGGAAGGAATCTCCAATGAGGCTGAAGTTGACAATTCAGTATCCGGGTTGGCCTGATACCAACTGTAATTCAAATGCGCCAGATTCGGAACACTTAACATAATGGGCTGGCCTTCACAATTGCCAACTGCCGTTATTGCCATAGGATACGGTTCGTTGATTTCAAGCAAGCGGTTTACGATATTGCCGCACACGTCCACTACCCGGAAATTGTAAATACCCGGTGCCAAATCTGTGAAAACAGGCGAATTGCCATTATCTACTTCGAACGGCCCACCCGAAAACTGGGTGATGGCATAACTTAAGGGTGCCATCCCGACGGCATCGATCACTACATCAAAATTATTACCGGCGCAGGAAAAGGCATAGGCGTCCAAAATAATGGGTGCCGTTAGAATGTCAAATTCCTCAAGTATGTTGAGGCAATGCCTTTCTGACGGAATTACGGAATAGGCAGGTTCATAACTAAAAACCCGCAGTTTTCCTGAAAACAAGAGATTCAGTGTTGACCCTGGCAACAAACTGTAGGAGTTTACAGCTGTAGGCGCATTCCCATCTACATATAAAACGCCTGTTTGAGGATGTCCCCAGGCATTTAAAGCCGGATAGAATTTTTGCAGCCAGAACGTGGCCGGGCTCGCACTATTATCTGAATACGCCAGGCTGAGATTAAAGGAGCCGCAATTCTGGGTTACAGAGACTTCACTTTCTACAACAAGCGCAGGCATTTCAACGGTCAGATCCCATTCATTGCCGCAGCTGTCCAGAATGTGAAAAAGGTAGTTTCCGGCTGGTAAATTCGAAAGACGCAACGAATTGGCACTGTCGAGATTGGCGGCGAGATCAAGTGGCAGGTTTTGTGAATATCCGGCAGGGGCCGATATCATCTGAATAGAAACGATAAACTTAAAAGCGCGTATATTAAGAGATCCTCTACCGGATTCGCAACCGAGTTCTATCAATACGACTGGCTCAACGGGTACCGGTTCTGTAACGGTCACTTCAAGCTCGTGAGGTTCCCCGCAAATATCGTATGCAATTACCACATAATTACCCGGTGGAAGCTCTGGCATCAACGCCGTATTTTGAGAGACGGCTAGTTCAAATGGCAATTCGTTCTGGTAAGCCTCGGGCGCGACTGTAACGGTAGCGGCTGTCGTAAAATAAATCGCGTACGACGCCGTATCGCATTCTAAACCGGCCGGAGAAAGAATCGGTTCCTGAAATTCACTCTCAATTGTACCTGAATCAGTAAATGTATTGCCGCAACTGTCGACAACCGTTACAGAATAAGTATAGCTCTCGCCGACACTGATAATCAAATTCTCGACAAGCGTAACCGAATTGTTGCCGCCTTCTTCTATAATAGCTACTGAGGACTGGGTTTCCCCTCCAGGCAACACCAATGTATAACTAACCTCGAGCGGATAATTGAAGCCTGATGCAATCTCAAAATTTTGTGTAACTGAGATGAGATTACAGGAAACTACGCTGGAAGACGCATTTGAGCTAAATCCGGCGCCGCTACCCGGAGAAAAGCTGAACGTATAGGTTTGGACCAGTGCTTCCCCGCAGGCATCGGTAACCCGGATCAGGTAAACACCGCCCTGGTTGACTGTAAAGATATTTTGCGACTGTGGCGGAAAGGTTTGTGGCCCGGACAAAATTTCATAAGAGACCGCATTTCCAGATTCTACGTCGACCACAATATTTGCGGAAAGTCCGCAAGGACCAATTTCATTATTTACAGCATAGGAAAGCGTACTTATGGCATTGGTGATGACCACCTGGGCCTGTTGCGAACCGGTTTGATTTCCAAGCGATTGGGTGGCAATAATGAGATAGGTTCCTGCCGTGAGCCCTGAATAGGATAAAGCTGAAGTCACCGTCAGAGGGTCAGTGGTGTCGGGCAGCTGATAAATACTGTAAAACATGGAAGCTCCGGCGGTCGTTCCCGAAACGGCAAATGAAACCGATCCATTACCAGAACAGGTTTCATTCGTGGGCGTTACCGAAAAATTAAAATCAGAAAGCTGGGCAAAAACCGGTGTGGTAAAAAACATCACAAACACCAGGAAAGACCGGCCGATTTTTAAGTAGAGATCATGCATGCAACCTAATTTAGCTTGCAGTAAGATACTAAAAGCGTCCAGTGGTTGCGTTATCTGGATACAAATTTGTCCGACGGGCTACAAATCGTTCGCCAAACCGGTAATCCGTTTAATGTCCTGTTCTTTATTTTTGGGATAAATGAGCAAAACATCTTCGCGATCGACAATTATAAAATCGTCAAGGCCATCTACGATAATCAGCTTTTTAGCATCCGATCTTATAATGTTGTTGTTCGCATTTTCAAGAATCACACGCGCATTTACAACAGCATTGTTACTCGTATCTTTCGGGAGTTTTTCATGAAGCGAACCCCAGGTCCCGAGGTCATTCCAATCAAAAGTGGCGGGAAGTACGTAAACATTCTGAGCGTTTTCCATCAAGGCATAATCGATCGAAACATTTTCGGCCTGCGCATAATGCTCCTCGATGAATTGCTTTTCTGAAGCGGTATTGTAAGCCTCATTGCCTTTCTCAAACAACGCAAACATCGACGGTTGGAACTTTGAAAATGCCTCGAGCACCGTTTTGGCACTCCAGATGAATATGCCGCCGTTCCATAAGAAATTGCCACTTTCCAAAAATTCTTTCGCGGTTTCGTAATCCGGCTTTTCGCGGAATTGGCTCACTTTCTTAACTTCTCCCGTGTCCGATTTATCGAATTCTATGTAGCCGTAACCTGTATTTGGAAAGGTTGGCTGGATGCCGAGTGTCATCAGGGCGTCACTATTCTGGCAAAAATCAAAACACTTCTGAAGATTATCAGTAAAGGCTAGCTCGTCCTCGATCCAGTGATCGCTTGGCGCGACTACCATAAGGGCATCCGGGTTCTGTTTTTTGATTTTAAGTGAGGCATACAGGATGCAAGGAGCGGTATTCCGCATTGCAGGCTCGAGTAAAACCTGCTCCTGGTTCACTTCGGGCAATTGCTGCAGGACCAGGTCGTTATACTTTTCATTGGTCAGGATCAGGATATTCTCTTTGGGAATGATCCTCGAAAGCCTGCTGAAGGTTTTTTGGATCAGTGTCTCTCCAGATCCCAGCATATCGTGGAATTGTTTCGGGAATTCAGTAGTGCTCACCGGCCAGAAGCGGGATCCGACGCCGCCGGCCATCAGGATCGCGTAGTAATTATTGTTCATTTTGTTCCTTACTTATCGTGGTCGCAAGAACGCCAAAATATTTTAATTGTGTCAGGATAATTGTTGTACTATTTCCACTTCTGCATTGGGATTGAACAAGTACATTCTGCCGGAGTTTATTTCAACACATTCATATCGTTTGGTGCGCAAAGCTCCTTTTTGAAAAACCTTCCCGTTGTGGATGCGGAACAAGGCTCCGTATGGCAATTGGAATATATAATTTTTGCCTTCTACCTTCTCATCGTATTGTTTGAGAGCCAGGGAAAGCGTCGTATCGGTATCGCTACTGGCTGATGGATTGCGGAAGTGCCGTGCGAGTAAAGGCAATAATAGGTTCGGGAAAATTTCAGGTCGGATGTAAGGCACCATAAGCTTCTGGAACGTGCTTTTCCATTCCGATCCGTGAGGCTTTATGGCGCGTCCGAATTTTTCAAAAGCCACCAAATGTGAAATCTCGTGGACAAGCGTAATCAGGAACCTGTATTTATTGAGGCTGCCGTTTACCGTAATCTCATGTTTGCCGCCCGGCCCCTTTCTATAATCGCCATGTCGCGTAACGCGTTCGTTGACAATCTTAAGGTGTACCTCGTTGGCGACAATGAGTTCGAAAACAGGTTTTACGGCTGCTTCTGGCAAATATTTGGATAAGGTGTCGTTCATGGCGTGGACAAAGCGACCTGCAGCACTTTTCCGTTGTAATATTTATTCCCGTTGATTGTAAAATCAAAAATGTAGTCTGCCATTTCACGGGCTTTGAGCGGGGCTTCATAACCGGGAAACGCTTCGGCCAGCATTTCGGTCTGTACCGATCCCAGCGCCAGGACGTTAAAAGCAATGCCTCGATCTTTGTATTCTTCGGCCAACAATTCCGACAACGTTATGACCGCTCCCTTACTGGAACTATAAGCCGCAAGACCTGAAAATTTCATCGTGCCCTGAACGCCGCCCATGCTGCTGATCGTCACTACGTGCGCCCCTTTTTGCATATACGGCAGACATATCCGGTTCAAAGCCGCAACTCCAAATACATTGACACGGTAAATGCGTTCAAAATCTGCTGTGGTAAGCTGCTCGAACGGTTTAAGCACGAGCGCACCGGCGTTGTGGATAATCGCATCAACCGATTTCCAGCTCTCGAGAAAACCGTTTATCGGCTCAAGGCTTTTTTCATCGGCGAAATCTGCTGCGAAATACGTAATATTCGGATGTTTGAGCAATTCCGCATTTGTCTTACGCGAAAGTGCCATCACCTTGTGTCCCGCATCAGCGAAAAGCAAGGCTAATTCAAGTCCGATTCCCCGGCTGGTTCCGGTAATGATTATGTTTTTCATACGAAATAGTAGTGGTCGCAAAGATAAGGATTACGGTTTTTTCAACATCAGGTGCGCCTGTATTTCTCATAGAACTTGTACGATTGCCAGATCGCCAGGCCGAGGAATATCAGCGGGATCAAGACCTTCATCAGGTAAAATGAAAGCCCGTCGATATTCTCGGACAAATAGTGCAAACCCAGGATGAACAACAGCATCCCGGTAAATGTTCCAAGCAAGGCACCCAAAATGTAAAAGTACTTAATGTTCGTCGTGACGAAAATCCATTTGGCGTTTATCAGATATAGGTTCCAACCCGTCCAAAACGGCAATTGCATGAAATTGATCGCATTGAGTACGGCTCCGGCTATAAACGGCGAATATTGAATGTAAACCGGGGTTTCAGATCCCGAATCCTGTGGTCGCACGAAAAAATAAATGGCAAGCGCCAACAGGAAAAGTATCGAAAATATTTCTGTGGCCTTTACCAGCTTGCCGCCCTGAGACAGTTTCTTGGCGAAGAACAACGTGAGGTAAATCACAAGGCTTTCTTCGGCAATAACGCCGGCCAGATAAGGCATGAGACGTGAAAAACCACCATCTGCAAAAATCTCGAAACCCACTACGTTGAGATAACCTAAAGGAACCGAACCTATAAAACTGATACCGAATCCCACGGCAATATTGCGCACTACCTTCAAAAGCCTTCGAATTTTTTGTTGTGCCCCACGTAATCGCGGTATTCGCGCACGCCGGCTTTATGCGAAAGGTACGGAATTCCGAGCTTGTGATTCATCGCACTCACTTTATACATATAGTGGACGTGACGCACCAGTTCTTTGTATCCGAAAAGGACGGAATGCTTAGGATCGTACATATGCGTTGGTTCGCTTGACGCCCCGTTGATTTCCACGACCGAAAATTGGCGTCCCTGTTCAAAATCAGGCCAGTTGTCGTACATAATGTCCAGGCGACCGAAGTAAAATCCAGGTATTTCGTTGCAAAGTTGATTGATGGTTTTGGTAAAATCGCGGCTTATTAAATGGCTTGCATCGGTAAATTTACAGCCGCGCACGTGATTGCCATACGGTACCAATTTTCGTATTTCTCCTGCCGGAAGCACCTCAGAAAGCCGTTTCCCCATTTGCCGTTTCAAACTCGGAATCTGCATCTCATGCCTCGGGTCGCGGCGCATCAGCGATTCGATAGATGCGGCGCCATCGCCCGTAACACAAAGAAATTCCTTGGCGACAATGCCAGTTATGCGACCTGAAGATTCATTGGGATAGCGCACATAAAAAACCCCGACTTCATGTTCATAAGGTATCAGCTCCTGGATCAGGAAATCGAACTCACTGCGAGCGGAATATTTAAGTAGTTCCTCAAGCGTGCTGATTTTTTTTACCGCCGTACCGCGTTGGCCCATATCAGGTTTGACAATTAATGGGAATGCGATACCGGAGCTTACGATCTTCTGACGGATCACGTTCATCGACGCACACTGGTGGAGCAATTCGGTCTTAGGAAAAATGTGGGGCGCGAGGTCGTAAATTGCCTTTTTCGATTCCATAAAGAAACCGCCATTGCGAATCGTTGGGTTGGACGCGCTGAAAAAGAACAGCGAACGTTCCTTTAAGGCGTAAAAGGCCCATTGAAAATAAACCGGGATGTACAAAATATACGTCGGCCAATATTCCCAATGGAAAACTTTGTGCAGGAATAATCTCAATTCAGGCGCTGGTACAAATGGTTTTGGATATGTACTTTCCGATCAGGTCGCTGTGGCGGAATTCCACGTGCCGGCCGTCAATCGCAGCCTGCGTAATGCTCAGGGTTTGAAGTGCGATGCCGACCCTGTCGATGATGAGCCCGTTTTGGGTATCAGAGGATTCCGTATATCGGTGAAAACGAAACAGGTCGTCGGCCCCAGGATCCGGATTTTGCTTCAGGAAATCGGAAAACCACTTTTCCCTGCGATCCCGGATTTGTTTCGGATACAGCGTCGTCGAAGACCAAATGTAATTTTGGCCCGCATCCAGATCTTTCCGGAATTTAGAAATACCATCCCAACGCAACTCAAATAAATTCCCATTTTCGTATAACACGATCGTAAAAGGCTCAACCGAGTCGAGATCGATCGCTTCCCATTGCGCAATGGCAGATACGGATGCTAAAAGATCCAGCACGATCAACCCGCGGCTGCGCCTGTACGGTGGCTGGTGGTGATGGGCTTCGAAGGCACCGTTGAGCAGCACGAGAACGTTGGCATGCTCATCTGAAGCAAACCAGGTTCCACCGGCGCGCGGATCTTTGGGAAACAGCAGGTTTTTGCCGTTTATTGGATAGGTGTCTGGTTCAAGCGACGGACGACTGGTCTGTTCATCGCGATTGGAGGTCAAGATTTTTTTCCCGGCCGAGGCCACGAATGTTACTGTGCACATTGGTTTCGGTACGCTATGGTTGATTTGGCCAGACCGAAATCGTCACTGATCGTAACGTCAAGTTGGCGCAGGGCGACTTTTATAAGCGCCTGGTGATGAATACTATGCTCAAGATTGTAGAGCAATTCACGTTTGTAATTGGTAGGGATCAACTCCTGATGGTCGTCATTGACAAACTGGAGCAGCAATTCTTTATCTGGTTTGTCAAGAACACTTTTCAAGTTGGCGATAGCTTCAAGAGCTGCCTCGGGATCAGTTTGTAACACGAGGTCACGTTTGCGGTTGTCATATTCCACCATGCCCGAAATATACGCTTTTTCCAAACATTGGTACAATTCTATGATGTGCCTCATGTGCTGGCCAATCGTAGCTTCCCCTAACTGAGGGAAACACTGGGTATATTCTGCAGCGGACAGCTGTGTCAGCAGTCCTGAAAGTTCGTCGAGATTTTCCTTTATTGCATTCAGCAGCATGTACTCTTATTTAGGTTGCATAATGATACGTAAAATTACCACGATAGGTTTGGGCAATTTTACAGCCAAAATCCAAATGCCATGTACAATTTTAATTTCCCTAAGGTAATCCTTTTTGAAAGATGTTGCGTAAGGAGTTGAATGTGTGGAATTTCCACACTGCTTTTCGAGGATTCTACACTTTTTTCTTCCTACATTACAATCTGACAGCATTCCTTCTAAAGTATAAATATCTAAAATCCAATAAGTTAAATACAGCACTGCATTATAGCAATTAAATGGCATGGTTCTGACAAAGTATTTTGCAACAACACAAAACACGGATTATGAAAAGGATATTTTTGATTACCGCTTTCGTCATCGGATTTGGGGTTGCAGCAAATGCCCAAGCCGATCAGACAACAACCAAAACCACTACAGAAACTTCTACTACGAAACAATATAAATCGATTGACCGGAATACCGTATCGCCAACTGCCCTTGAAAAAATCGGCACAAAATATGGCGGTTATTCTATTCTGGAAGCTTTCCAGGCCCCAGATGGCGAGTATAAGCTTATCGTAAGTAAAGACAATAAAAAATCCACTGCTTATTTTAATTCTACGGGAGAATTCCTGAAAGAAGAATAAGCATACAGAAGATTAGTTTAGTTAAATTGAGTGAATGAAGACACGTTTTCTTCGCATAAGGGAGGCACATAAATGCCTCCTTTTTGTATTTTATAACATTCCTTAACATTTGCTTCCGCCATTAAGGTTTAATTTTGTGTAGCCTACCCGTAAATCTTTCAATGAGCCAGAAAATCCTAGTAGTTGACGATGACACCTCCTTTTGCATTATGCTCAAGACTTTTTTGCAGAAAAAAGGTTTTGAAGTAACCAATGCATTTAATGCCCAGGAAGCAAATGAGGTAATCCGCGCCAAGGTTTTCGATGTGGTGCTT
>Ga0265780_10007917_pt1 | contig 12985 bp, 15 predicted proteins | sample P1T30metagenome_FD_192432 | JGI IMG/M metagenome (GOLD analysis project Ga0265780, IMG submission 192432) | Plant litter microbial communities from East Loma Ridge, Irvine, California - P1 T30 | ecosystem: Environmental > Terrestrial > Plant litter > Unclassified | place: USA: California...
AAAAAAGAAAAGAAAAGAAAAAAAGGGGGGGAGGGCCTTTCCCCAGTTCCACAGTCTCATCTGCGAACAACGTCTCGAACCCCTTTCATTCTGAACAAATCCCACTACAGCGTTCGTGTGGGTGAGGTTGAGAATACGGTTTCCGATGAAAGTGATTAAGTTTACCCCGTGAAACAACTAGAGTATAAGTACACGATGTGTGTGTTTTGTTGACATAGATCAGGCGGCTAAGCAAGTCGAAGGTTTACCGAGATGCAGAATGCATGCCTCGAGATTTACCGTGTGAGACAAGTGGTGAGCGGAGACCGATTCGAATATCGGGGGGAAAAAATGGTTGCAGAATGGTCGGAATTCTGAGCGTGTGAGGATCTATGTATCTTTGTTGAATTTGCGATCATACATTGGAGCAAACATGTATGAGCCCACCTGCCCTCTATTTGCTATTATCAAGTGTAGGACATAAATTAGGCCTATAACTCCTACTTGCTGCGTTAGAAGAGGTAGTAATAACGGAAAACGCGCGTCCTAGTACTCAACCTGAAATCTTGAATTATTTCGTACATGCCCGTTTCAAGCCACTTCCTTATAGCTATACCACTATATACTACTTGGCTGCACTTTACTTAACTTTATCTCCAAGCCACTCTTGACTCAGACCCTGCTCCACCATAGCACAAGGCCAACCCACACAGGTGGACCTCCTCCTTCTCACAAACCCCCCTTGAATCTCGGGACATAGCGAAACATGCACCGGCGTATTTTGACAGAGAGATGTCCGCACGTCACAGCTCCCCAGGCGCCAATATACCGGTAGAAAATCAAAAATCGAACCGAACCCACGTCAACAGCGATGGCTATGTCTGAGCTAGCCACTAGTGCCGCATGCCTGAGCTAGTCAACAGAGCCGCACGTTAGCTGAATCTTCCGGGGTCTGGGCGCGCCAAGCTCCCCCCCCCAAAGGGCTCGAAACACATGATTGCGCGGTCGCTGGTTGGCATAAAGTGGACTTGTTTTCAATTGTCACATGTCTTTGTTTCACGGTGCTGCTTGCTTGCTTGCCCGTGCACAAGTAGTCAATGGAGAAGGAAAAAAAAAGCCTCGTTGTAGAAAAAAACGGTTTCGATCTGCGGGCCAGATGTTATTATGCGCTAGTGAGAAATTTGTGGGTTTTGCACATTCTTGGTACGTGGTACCTCTGATAAGCACGTGTGGGTCCTCCTGGCCTTCCTTATTCAACGTTCCCCAGGAAAAAGTTGGTGTGAGGTCGCAAAGTTGGAATGTGGGCAATGTGGTTGGAATTGCCAAGGCCAGGTTGTTTCGCTGGGCATGATTGGGCTGAAACAAGCGGTCGTAGCCGTGGCAGCTGGGATTCCTTCTAGAAGTCATATGGGGTTTCCCTGTTTTTCCCGGTCTGTCAAGGATGGGCGTTTGTGTGCGCGTAGTAGATGTGCTCGATTGCGTTACGGTATCATAACCCGGGAGACTGGCTACGGGGATGTGATTGCTACTGCGTATACGGACCGTGTATGACTGGTGTATTTGTACAGGAACGAATCGGTCTTGGTGACTTGTACATCCCGCTGTCAGCCATCTCTGTTACAGTCCAATTTTAGATGGGCCGTGGCAGCAAATTTCGTAGCCACTCTCCGCCAGCCAAGCTCATTGAGCTTAGCCTTGACAAGGTCGACAATGAAGCCGTCATTGCGCTCATCAGAGCCTCCCTGCGAGCGGGAAGCTTACTAACCGAATGCACCGCCGTGACCAAGAAAGAGTGTCAGAGTGATGAGCCCGGGTGGGCGGTCTCGGTCTAGGAGAAGAGACAATCAAACGGGCCGAGATGTGAAGTATCTGGCGGGCGTGCAAGGTGTGCGGGGTGATTCTTGGCACCAACGCGCAGCGCGTGCGCACGTGAGCAGCCTTTGATGCAAGCAAAGTCCAGAAGCAGTGGTTCGCCGCAAGACTACATCTAATACTATACCAGCGCTATATGGAAGAAGGGACCAATGTTCGTCTCCCGTCCAAAGGCTCTACACAGTACATGTAAGGCTGCGCCATTCCCAAGCACGTGCGCAACCATCTCTGGAATCGTGAAGTGGGGGGAGGAGTCTTGGGAAACTCGGTGGTATTCCAAGTAGGATGAGACCCTCTGCGCAACCAGGCTTGCGTACAGTCGGTTTCGAGTAGACCATGGCCATGGCCATTGCCATGCAGAAGATGGGCGGGGGCGGGCGTCTATCGCGCCATGTTATCGGAAAGGCCAGTTTTTTTCCCCGTTGGTTTAGGGCTAGGTAGATGAGTCAACAATGGGTATATGTGCGTGCGAGCGAGCACCAAACCTGCGACGACGGCAATTGCATCAATTCACCGACAATGGACAGGCAGACGTTTCAATGGGAGCGCACAAGCGGCACGGATACCTACCTCATCTCCACTGACCGATCGCTCCTTGCACATGATTTCGTCCAGGAAGCCTATGCGACAGAAGACATGTTCTGGGCGAAACCACTCCCAGCTGCCACGCTATGCACCATGCTCGACAACAGTCTCACCCTGGGCGTATATCTGGTGTCTGGCGAGAAGAAGACGGCGATTGGCATGGCGCGCATGATAACCGACTATACAACCCTCGCCTACCTCACTGACGTCTACCTGGTTTCCAAACACCAAGGCCGCGGTCTTGGCAAATGGCTCATTGCGTGCTGTCGCGACATCTGTCTCAGCATGGATAACCTGAGGTTCATGCTGCTGCTCACGGCCAGCGAGCAGGCGCGGGCGCTGTACAGGCGGGAGTTGGGCATGGTACAGCTGGACGGGGTGGAGGAGGGGTTGGTGTGTATGGGGGCGCGCAAGGCAAGACTCGACGGGACTCGGGTCGCTACGGGGGCCTCGACATTGCAGTAATCTCTCACCGCCCGGGACGCATGTGTGTGTGTGTGTGTGTGGCTCTGCTCACACAGGCGCGCATGGTGGACATTGTGCTACGATCGGATTCTACGGTGCAGACGGGGCAACGTGCAAGGACAAATGGCCTCGACGCATCAGTTGGCCGTCGAGCCAGGACCGAGGCCATGGCTGCATCGGGCCTAGGCGGCGGCCCCATGGATGCTGGCCACTTGCCTAGCGCTATTGCGCCATGCTCTTTTTCTTCCCTCATCACCATCGACCGCCAGGGTCTGGGTTGCGCCGTCGGCCTGTTGGTAAACTCCGGCTCGCAAGCCCGACAGGAAGCATGTTTGGCGCCGGATATGAGACAATGGGCCATTAGGGAGGCCAGCCCTGCTTTATTCCTGCTCGTCGGATAACAACAGCGAGAGCAAGGGGGCCTGGTCATCCGCCACATGTGTTCAGCTGCAGCAACCGACATCCGCGTCGCATCGTCCAAGAGTGTGCTTCGCCTACTAGTTTGACTTTTGCACCCGATATGGCCCGCACAAGATTCAGTTAGATCGCGTACATGTAACAGTAGTCGTCTTGCATAGAGGCCTAGGCTTGGTGGTGTTGATATATGTACACTGTCGTCCCTCGGTCTTATCCGCATCCATCCTTCACATGCACATCATCTTCAACATGGCACCAACACTCAACACTACCCCACCACGCTCTCCCACCTCGTCGCAGCCCTCGTCGCTCAAGCGCAAACGCGCTGGCCCGGCCGCTCAACCGCTTACCCCGCCATCGACTGCAAACGACCCGGAAGGCTCGCGCCTTTTTTCGCGCGCCGTCAATGTCCTCTCCACCGCCGCCACTGCTCTCTCCCAGGTCAGCGTCCTCTACCAGTCCGACGATGTGGCGCGCGATGGTCTGCTGCGCGCAGTCCAGGCAATAACAAAGGCCAACGAAGCCGGCGGCAAGCTCATCATCTGCGGAGTCGGCAAGAGCGGGCTGGTGGGGCGCAAAATCGAGGCGACCATGAAGAGCCTGGGCATAGCGAGCTCCTTCATGCATGCCGCCGAAGCGCTGCATGGGGATCTCGGCGACATCAGACAGGTAAGCCTCGGGCGCATGGAAGAGAACGTGGCCAGGGCTATACTAACCATTGACAGAATGACGCCGTCCTCTTCATCTCCTACTCGGGCAAGACAGGAGAGCTCATGGCCCTTCTCAACCACATTCCCGCCCACACCCCCATCCTCGCCATCACCTCGCAGACCAAGCCCTCCGACTGCCAGCTTCTCGAGGACCGTCCAAACGCAATCCTGCTACCCGCCCCCATCCACGAACTCGAGGAGGTCTCATTCGGCGTCTGTGCCCCCACCACGAGCACGACGGTGACCATTGCAGTGGGCGACATGCTGGCATTGACCGTAGCAGAAGCCCTGCACCAAGAGGACGCCAAGGACGTCTTCCGCAAGAATCACCCTGGCGGTGCAATTGGTGCCAAGTCGCGACGGATAGACAAGGAGCAGACCAGCACCGATGCAAAGGAGTGCAGCGGACTCATCACCCCGCCAGCCGTCTGAACACTTTGGGCTTCTACATTGTGCATATAGGGATTATAGATTTGGGCTTTGTCTTGTATAGACTACATAGGCGTAAAGAGAGGAGCAACAACGACTGCAATAGCCGTAGAAGCTGTATAGCTGGTTCTGGATACAGGCTTCGGCCCTCGCTACATGGCGTTCTTTGCAAATTCTGCTATTCTTCCTTTACTTTCAATCATCTCATTTGGCCCGTTTTCCAAACTTGCTGATTTAGCGTTCACATTCTACATGCAAACTTTCGCCATTCATGGTCGCACGTAGTAGGGGTTTGCGGTACAGCCGATCGGTGGAACATTATGCGCCACGTGATTAGGCACTCTCTGACTGACTAAGCGCAGTTGCTTCCAGCATCACGCTGATTCTCCAGTTCATGTCCTTGTTTACAACACCTGTTTCGCCTTCCCTAACGTCAACCTCACATGCTGCTGTGCATATCCGTACACAGCCCAGAATGCAGCACTCACATTAGAAAAACACAGGCTGGTGTTGACACATGGTAATACAATGCATTGCCCATATCGTTCCCTTTTCGTTTACACACCGCTTCGGTTTGCGGAGTCGGTTTGGCAAAGAGCAAAAAGGTTCGGGATTGTCTATCAAGAGAACAAGAATTTGGGGCTTTGATCATCGATGAATGCGATATGCAAACCAGAATTTGTAAAGAGCGAGGTATTCGCCGCAATACAAATCCCGCACTCTGCATGTCATATACAGATTGAGGTGGTTGGTTATATGACAACATCACTGGACCGCCCGACGGATCTCCTCTTTTTAGCCTCATGTCAAGTGTTGATATTACTCTTGATTATGCCAGAACGTTGCTGGTGGCAGGCTGCTGATGAGGTTTAGAGACATGCGGCGAGTATCCAAACGACTCGATTTCTGTTCAAAGATGAATGTGGGCCACAACGGAGCTGGGCTTACGCCGCATTGAACCCTGCAGTATGACTGTTTTCTCTAGTAAGTACTCTCATTCTTAAACAAAGAACCAGCTATATCACGTGGCAGATGGCGCAAATCAACTCTGCAAAAGAAAGATATTGCGTATTCCCCGACATGGGTTTCCATGATGCTTGAGGTATCGGAATCTCATCACGAATCTCAATTATCACTTTTCGGCGGAAATCGGTTGAAATTGTGGCCCAGAAGCAACAGTGTATGCGAAGAGAAATCATTGAGATTTTTTCCTGCTTGCACTTGAGCGAGCCTTGACTATTTCTGCTAATTTCAATTCACTTACAGCGCAAAAGTCTGCCATTTGAGCTTTATGACTTGCGAAAATTCAATACTGGTATCGTAATATCCATTGGCACTAGATTTTCTGACCGGTTCTCTGAAAAGGTTCATCCAGAAGGACGCGGCATCCAGATTAAAGAGCTGCTTCCACACATGGAATTTGAGAATATGAATGGAAATATGCACGCAATTGAGAAGCCAAACGCGGCTAGATCTACATGTCCTGCTTTTGCCGGACGTATCAGAGGATCTTGTCGATGAGAGTCCTCTGATTACGGTCAAGTGATAAACCTGAGAAACCAAGGTCCACATGATATGATTGATTGCTTGTCATTAATCATCTGTGCGGCATCTCCTGATTGCTGCTATTACCATGACAGAGACTCGTTGAAGCTGCCACTCCAATCGGCGTTATTGGAGTCGGTCATGTTGCATCAGCGACACAAGATCAGCGTAAGACCGAAGAAATTCAGAATATTGGATCAGAGGCCACAATCTGCCGACGAGTTTATGTACACATTGCTAAGCATGTACAATGAAACCTTGGATCGGGATACCTAGTACATGCCCTGTCTTCTACAGCTGACGCAACGATGACTGAGGGACAACGCCTTCCTGACGTCCTTGGAAACACTACACTCCAGGGGGTCAAAATGTCAAGTATCCAAGTAATCTTGTCAGCTTCGTAAAGAGAAATAACACTGCAGACGTTGAATCAAGCTCGGCCACGTGGCCTTTGGCCCTAGAGTGTGCATGAGGTGGCACAGCAGCAAGCAGCCACAACTACGCCGTATTTATATATACTGGCATGCACCGCTATATTCTCAGGAAAAAAAAGAAGATGTCTCCTCTCGCTACATACTCGAATGTCATAAGACTAGCCACCGGGCTTGATATTCGTCACCAGGATCACGCCAACAACCATCACGACCAACACGTCGATTCACCGAGTCCGCCGTCTCCCTTGCATGTTTTCTACAAACCAGCCAAGAGCATTCCTGTGTTGCGCACTCCCACGCGTCCAGTTCCTGACCCTCATCGGAAAGTGGAGTCTGAGTCTGACTTGAGGGAAGGTCATGCGAACAAAGTCGACCCCCACGTCGGGCCCAGCACCACCCACCTGCGCAGATGACTACACGAACATCGGACATTTACCCAGTCGTCTGGCCCGTCGATCAACGTCGTGTCAGTCCATTGTCGCGAAACGTCACACTGGAAATGGAAGCATATGTCGTGCAGACAGTGCATATCGATCGCGTAAACTTGCTCTTCTTTACTCGTCCAACATCCCCCCCCTTCAACCTTTGTTTCCCACCTTTCCACGTTCAATATTCCATCTTGCACCAATGACGTAGCACATGTTTTGAACGTGCGGGAAACCGTGTCCCAGTAGCACCGAGTATATCGTCCGAATACGCGCCGAGCTCCGTACCGAAGAGAGATCCAAAAAAAAAGAATAGGCTGAGTTGCCAACCCTTGCGGTCTAATGTTTGTGCAGCAAGCACGTGCAATCTGCTCTTCCTGCACAACTACTCAAGTCGTCATCGTGCGCCCCCTATTCGAATGAATCAGAAGAGGGAATTTCAAATAGTATAGCGAGTAGCCGCGAGAGACGACCAAATGCTCGTAATGACGACTCTACCTCGGCGACTTTGCTGTTTCTACTTTTAATCCTTCCAAACCCCTTATTCAGCGCCAGTAACGGATCTGGACATATTAGGTAAAGCATACAAAAAAAAAAGACAAATGCAGGCACATTTCGCAAGACGTTACTTTCCTCGACGAAGCAAGCCTCATCCATGACATGGCCTAGAGTTGGGCTGACTGCAAAAGTGGGAAGCTGAAAAGCCGCCGCTTATCTGGATGATCAGCGAGACAAGAGATTCAGGGCTAATACAAGTTTGGATCGCGTGCCTTGTTGTTGGCAAAACGTCATGTTCGTTTGGACTTGGGAGTCGCGGAACAGAGTCTGCTGACCTCGGAGGGCGAAATCTCCAAGGGTAGGGCCTTTATCATAACATGCAGGCGTTATAAGAAAACCAACCCTGCTTATAAGATGATATTATTGGTATCAACGTATCAACCCCTCCGTCACCATCTACATTTGCTACCACATCAACAACAACAACAATAACAACGTCTGTATGCCGCATCCTTGCCGTTACTCCGGACAAGCTGGTTGTGCACAAGACGCCGCTCCAGAACTCGGGCCCTTTGCCCAGGATGCTAGTAGATTATTGGGCTGTCATAGAGGGCCAGATAAGAGGGGTACGTTTGAGAAAGATGCAGGTTGAGCGGAGGAAGGCATCGTACCAGGCGAGAACAGGGCGCTACAGGTCAGTAGCGCGTTGGTGAAGCTTGCGAGGGGGGGGGAAGGGTTTGGTACAGCCGAACGCGACTCGTCTACGGGGGGACCGAAGATTGTCACAGCCAAGTTTTTTTCTCTCTGCAATCATTGCAGACGGACGTCGAGCTCAAGGACAAATCCAGGAGGTGACCATAGCGCCGTATCCTCTTGTTAACAGCCCTTGATTTGCTCCATCTTCTCCAACAAATCGTGTGATCCCCCATGAGGCGTCTGGCGCTTCCGCCCCTCCCCCCCCCATGTCCGGGTCCGGCCCATCCGTCACGCAGGGCATGACTCGAGCTCGCTCCCATACTCGAGATCATGGGGCCTAACCTCACCCACGGCTCACTACGCAATCGCCCTTTTGAACTAATGAAGATCTACTCTTTTGCAACTGCGCCGTAACTTACGATGCTTTGGCGCTTACGAAATTAGCTTTTTCGGTAATGTAAGCTTGTCCCCGGCATTACTGCGGAGCCACCCTCGTGGCCGAGCGTAACTTTGAGACGGCCCGCTTCCCCACCAATCCATTTGGGGAAACAACTAGGGCAAAGACAGTGTTAAACGTGCCCTATGCGCAGGAGCGCCCTTGCGGAACACCACCAGGTTCAGGGGCCCAGGTTCAGAACTTTCGTGGCACAGTCCAGGTCGCCTTTTCCGCACATCATCTTTGGGGGCTGACCGCCCTCCTCTGCCTTATCTCTCTGTGTGCCCTTGTATTGGACAACTTTTTTTTTGACTTGTTGTATTCTGAGAGTGTTTTTTTTTACAACCCTCTTGTTTTCGCCACCCTTTTTGTGTCCACCCACGCTCGCGGAATTTCCAACCCTTTGCCATACCAACTCGAGAAGCCTAGAGAAAAGGACAAAGAAGAACAGTAATCAGGAACAGTAAACAAGAAGAGAAAGAAAGAGAGACAAAGAGACAAAGAGAGAGACAAACAGAGAGAGGGAGAGAAACAATGTCAAGGATCGCCTGTGTTTGGGCCGAATTAGGCGATGAGACGCCAGAAGCGAGCAACTGGTACGAAAGCACGCATATACCCGATGCCCTCGCAAAGATCAAATCCACTGCGCGCGTCGGAGAGCAAGTCGAGGACAATGCGTTCAAGGAAATACCCCAGGTTCAAGGTAGCCTCATGACCATATACGACGTACCCTGCGGCCAGGACGCAGCCGACCTGGATGCACAGTTGCGCCCGTCGGTAGGCCGACTGCCCAAAGAAGCGCGGATAGATACGCGGGTATACACGGAGCACCAGAACTGGTTCGGAGACGAATGGCGGGACGGTACGTCTGACATGCACTTTTTTTCTCTCTTTCTTTCTTGGTCATGGATTTTCCCCTTTGCAAAACACAGGGATATTCCGTGGAAGCTTACGGCCCTGTCCGCAACACTACAGATGCCCGCGACGTCCGAATGTGGATTGTTGTCCTCTGGCAACCGCTGCCATCCATCCACGACGAGTTCATCGAATGGTTCAGAGGCGAATTCCTACCCGGCATGCTCGAGAGTCCCGAACTGCTGCGCACCCGCGTCTTCAAACTCGACCACGCCTCAGTAGTTTCGGATCGGAAACACGCGACGGTGGACAAGGAATCCATGTACCAGTACATGACATTGTGGGAGTTTGACAGCGAGGAGCTGCCGTGGGAGGTGTTGATATATCTTGGCAGCTCGGAGCGATGGCGGTATTACGCCGAGGGCAAATTACTGGTATGTTGTGATTCCGAGACAAAAGCGGAGAGAATGAAACGAAAACCCTCCCCTCCCCCCCCAAAAAAAAACTCTGGCTAATATATGCAAACGCACAAACAGAATTGGCAAATTGGACAATTTCTGGTAAATAAGATCTATCCTGAGATCGAAGACGCAGACTCCCCTATTGTAGAGATGGCAAACATCATGGTGACGGCAGTCGCAGGGGAGTCGTAAGTGTGATAGCGACAACCGAGGCTGATAACAGCGTAGGAATATCAGGACGAGGACGAGGACGAAGGCGATCACGACAGCCAGAAAAGCACAAGCGATGGCAGTGACACGGACCATGAGCACGAACTACTGAGCGAGGCATACGAATTGCGTTGACAAACAAGCCGGGCCTGAAAGATTGGTGTTGGCTAATTTTTGGTTGCCTATTTTTTTTCTTGATGAATGTAGCGGCGCTTCAACAATACCCCCTAGTATCTGCTTTCTCTCCAATCCTGTTCTTATTGTTGTATATGCAACACCTTTTCTCATCGTGTGAATGTCCATGCGAATTACACTTCAAATGACAAGAGAATGTATTGTTTCTTCATTACCAAAAGCGCCTTGACTAATTCGACGTATCTGCACGTGTACCAAAAAGGGCGAATTCAGCATGAGGGGACGTTGGCTGGATTGAACTAATAAACACTATGACCATGCGGAGAAGCACTGAGTGACTTGGGTGTGCATGTTGTGCAGGCAGATACCGCAAAGCATGAGCCAACATCCCGCCTGACTTCAACTCAGCAGTGTCACCCCATAAGCACTGAACCTCGGTCGGCGCGGGGTTGAACGTGGCGGGGTACAAGTTCGGCGCGACTTTGGCGGAACACATTAGTCTCGCCTTTGACGACGTTGTCATCCGTGGAGTAGCGAGAACTGGTGGTAGCGACGTCGAGAAGCTTTGTCGGCTTCACCGAGAACTAGAAGCCAATCGACCGCCCAAGGTTTAGTGCCGACAGCTTCTGTGACAGGTTAGACAGATGGGTTTTTGCTGCCCGTCACCTTTTGACTAGGCGATCGTCTTCTGGGGGGGATGGTCGGTGACGCATGTGTATGCACGTCTGGCGCAATGCAATCGTGCATGAGGTCGGCTCGTAGATCACTTCGCGATATCGCTTGAGAGCCCAGGCCGAAAACCAGAGCGTCTGAAGCTTCAGAGGTCATTCCAGGCTGTCTGAAGGAGGAGGAGGGGGAGGTGGCAGCAACAGAACTGCCTTGCTTGTCATGCTCGTCTCCTCTGGACACCTTCATCTGGCCATGTCCGCCATCCTGGACTGCTACTGCGATGCCGGCCTGCTGACCCTTCTTCTTCTTCTTCTCCCAAGGTTTTGCTACTGTGGATACTACTAGCAACTGTCGCTCAAAGGCATCTTTTGAAGCTGGGCGAGCCGGCTCTTGCTGCACAGACCCTTGTTGGGTTCGCTCACGAGGACGAGAGGCGTTCTGTTGTCTGTGGCTCACGGATCGATGGGGCCCCATGGCGTTTGTGCGATGGCGCGGATCACTGGGCGCCTCACAGCGCTGCCGCAAACTTTGTCCTTGCTGGCGGCGCCCAGCGTCTTCTGCACTCGGTCCCGGCCTTTGACTTTGGTCCTGCGCAAAAGCTTCTGGCTGCACGGTGCCGTTGCGTTTGGCACTTTTGATAGGACCGGCTTCGCTTCGCCTTGCAGCTTTCATGCCCATGGTCTTCGCTTCTCTTTTGCTTTTCTTCAGCTCGTCTGCAGCCTGACCCATCTTTTGCCTCACCCTACAACCCCTGCCATGGCTCGAGATACGCTCGATGCCGGCGAAGCTTCCTCGCTCATCGTCATCAAGATCGGCGGCGGCTTGGACGTTTGAGTACAGCTTCGCTGCTTGTCCGTGCTCGCTGGCCAACTTGCCGTGGACCCGATAGACCGATATCTGTCCCTTTCTCCCACTGTGGTGATTTTTGCGCGCGCATACATATCGCGCATCTGGACATTCGGACTGAGCGTGCTGGGTCTGCTGTGGCGACAGCAACGTCTGCAGAGCGCCTCGCACTCCACGCGCGGCGAGCGCATCGAGAATCGTGCCCATTTGCAAACGGCTGGAAGCGAGCAATAGCAATACAAAGTATAGTATTTAGAGCGGTCTAGGCGTATATCCGAACCAGCCACGATCGAGATCCAAGTCGGAGGGCGAGGTGACTTTTGAGCGCTCCTCTGGAAAAGCCACACATCACACAAGGCAGCAGGAGCAAGGGCTCGGAACGGCATGCTCAAGACGACGTCTTGGTTTTCATCACCGATATATCCGCAATTTTGTCCCGCAATACCCTCTCCAGCAGGACCAGTACAGCCACAGTCCTGCCCAAGAAAAGCTAGGGACGAGCATGGCTGGGGCAAGAGTAATGAAAACGGTGGTGGTGATTGCTAACCATCGTTGCCCCTACTGGGATAGGCCTTCCATGCCTGGAAAAAGGGTCAGACTCTGCCGCTATACGTTCGAAACCTTGATTGCGTGCCGGTGAAGACACAAGAGCCCTGATCGCGGCTCTGATAGGATCTCATCATTTGACTACTCGGCGTCCGCCTTTCAATACTTGCTTTTCTGTTATCGATACACGAGACGTAGTACTGGTGGATTCATGCAACTGAACAAATGCAGGGTCCACCTCTCCTATTCCTTGATTGGATAAGTCATTGGAGATGAATAGGCGTTATAGTTATAGCCCGTGTCGGCTTCCCGTTATTTTTCCTGTAATTCTCCATTCTTGGCGTTTTCTCAATATAAGTGACACATGGGCGCAGAGGGCAATTTCAAGCAGGGTCATTTGTGAGCAGCAGGGACGTTGCGGTAGGTTTATTCCTCAAGGAGGTCTGTGTTGCAGTATCTTGGCCAAGGGAGAGGGAGAGATGAGAGAGAGGTTGTCCATCACTACACGTCATCGAACGAGTGTGGCTTGAGTAAGCAACAACGTGGCGCTCACCCATTTCCCGCACCTGCCCTTGTGATCAAACATTTGTTCATTGTATTGGGGGGGTTTTTTTTCTAGTATATACACTAGTATCTCTGCATTTCGTGGTTATTCATGCAAAAGTCACAAACGCGCCGCCCAAGTGCATTCTACATGTCCCATGTCATGGCGGAGGTATTCACGCACAGTGTAAGCCTCCAACTTGTGCCGCATCTCCAAAAAGCTCCCTTA
>Ga0265780_10007919_pt1 | contig 12984 bp, 9 predicted proteins | sample P1T30metagenome_FD_192432 | JGI IMG/M metagenome (GOLD analysis project Ga0265780, IMG submission 192432) | Plant litter microbial communities from East Loma Ridge, Irvine, California - P1 T30 | ecosystem: Environmental > Terrestrial > Plant litter > Unclassified | place: USA: California...
TAAGTTATTCAAAACAATGCTGGCATTCGCATCACGTTTAATTTCATAAACGATACGGATACCATCCTTGTTGGATTCATCTTTAATGTTGGAAATACCTTCGATCTTTTTCTCACCAACCAGCTCAGCGGTACGCTCAATCATGATCGCTTTGTTCACCTGGTAAGGAATCTCCGTTACAATGATGCTTTCGCGGTCTTTGTTGGTTTCAATTTCCGCCTTTGCACGCATCACGATACGGCCACGGCCGGTTTCGAATGCTTCCTGCACACCTGCATAGCCATAAATGATTGCCCCTGTCGGGAAATCCGGCGCTTTAATGTGTTTCATCAGATCCTGAACGGTAATCTCTTTATCGTCAATGTACGCTACGGTTGCATTGATTACCTCGGTAATGTTGTGCGGCGGCATGTTCGTTGCCATACCTACTGCGATACCAGAAGCACCGTTGATCAGCAAGTTTGGAACTTTTGAAGGCAATACTGAAGGTTCCTGCAGGGAATCATCAAAGTTCAGCTGGAAATCAACCGTATCTTTATTGATGTCGGCAAGCATTTCCTCTGCAATCTTCGCGAATCTCGCCTCTGTATAACGCATTGCTGCCGGCGAGTCACCATCCACAGAACCAAAGTTACCCTGTCCATCAACCATCATGTAGCGTAAGCTCCATTCCTGAGCCATACGTACCATGGTATAATAAACAGAGGAGTCTCCATGCGGGTGATATTTACCCAGAACTTCACCCACGATACGGGCGGATTTCTTAAAAGGTTTATTGTTTGCAAGCCCAAGATCGAGCATGCCATATAAAACACGACGGTGCACGGGTTTTAATCCGTCGCGTACATCAGGTAAGGCACGAGATACAATTACTGACATCGAATAATCGATGTATGCAGAACGCATCTGCTCATCGATATTGATTTTAATAATCTTATCGTTTTCCTGATTTTCCAAGTCTTCAGCCATATTTTCTGTATTCGTTTAAAACGATTTTAAAAAGGTATTGTATTAACCCTGCGAATTTAACAAAATAATAACGTTTAAGGGCAGTAAAGCGAAAATTTAAACCCAATCAATACCTTTTCTCAAACGCGTTGAAGTAAAGGCCTCTGGGCTGTTTTCTGTGGGTTTAAAATTGTAGGTCCATTTCGTAACCGGCGGCAGGCTCATCAGGATCGACTCAATCCTCCCGTTGGTTTCCAGGCCAAACTTTGTCCCGGAATCGTAGACCAGATTAAACTCCGCATAGCGGCTCCGTCTCAGGTACTGCCATTCCTTTTCCGCTTCTGTAAATTCCGTATTCCGGTTTCTGTCAATCACTTCCGTATACACAGGTGCAAAACTTTCTCCAACGGCTTTCGAGAACTCGAAAATATCCTCATAGCTCATCCCTGTACTTGCAGGTTGTAAGCGGTCATAGAAAATGCCGCCCACACCGCGGGTTTCTTCCCGGTGTTTGATGTAGAAGTAATCATCCGCCTGCTGCTTGAATTTCGGATAGAAGTCCGGGTGAAAGCGATCGCAGGTTTCTTTCATCTTATGGTGGAAGAACCGCGCATCCGTGTCGATCACGTAATGTGGCGTCAGGTCTATCCCACCGCCGAACCACCTGGTATGTTCATCAAGCTCAAAATACCGGATGTTCATGTGTATAATCGGCACGAAAGGATTCGAAGGGTGCATCACGATGGATACGCCAGTCGCGAAGAACTCATCGCTTTCCACCTTAAATGATCTTTTTACGGCCTCCGGAAGTTTTCCGTGCACCGCTGAAAAGTTTACGCCACCTTTCTCAATTACATTCCCGTTCTGCATGATCCTGGTCCGGCCGCCACCGCCGCCTTCCCTTTCCCAAATCTCTTCTTCAAACTGACTCAAACCATCTGCCTGTGCGATTGCCTGGCAAATATCATCCTGTATTTTCTGATAAGCGGTTACTATGTTTTCTCTGAACATCATATTTATTGCAAAACCAAAGGTACCAATTAAACCTGTTGTAAATTTTTGTATTCCGATAAAGTACACTGTTTTGACACAGGTAAATGCAGTTTTAAGCGCGCCAGCGCTGCTGTGAAACAGCCAAACAGTAAGGCACAAAAAAACCGGAAACAAGTTCCGGTTTTCTTTAAAAAGGTCTTCCTACATTGGAGGCAGCGTTTTTGTGCTGTCCGGCGGAGTTGTGGTTCTGGTTGTGTCCGCTGTAGTTTGTGACGTATCCATCGTGGTTGTCGATGTTGTATTCGTCATCGTTGAATCCGTACTCGTGCTATCTGAAGATCCAGATAGGTTTTTGGTCGAATTGCATGCTGAAGTGGCTAATATCATTGAACCCGCAACAGCAAGACTTAAAATCATTTTTTTCATAGAATAGTTTTAATTGCATATAAAACATCTTTCAAATTCAAAAGGTTTTAAAATTCTCATGCTAGACCGCTAACTCGTTCATCTGTCCTCCCTTATTACACGGCCTTTACGGCAAAATTGCTTCCCTCAAAAACAAAAATTTCCTACAGCACGAAATCTTTTAGATATTTATTGCTCATGATTGTATCAGAAAGAACCCTTAAATGGGCCTTAAGTTTATACCCCCCAATGTTGTGCCAGCGCATATGGGTAAAGAAATTCCACAAGGGTTTCCGGGGTGTAGACGTGAAGATCGCTAAAAGTGTCATCAACACCAATTACAATGGTTCCATCTTCGGGGGCACAATTTATGCCGCTACAGATCCGTTCTATGCATTGTTGTTCGACCAGCTCCTGCGGCGTAAAGGTTTTAAAACGAGGGTATGGCTCAAAAGTGCCTCCATTCAGTATCTCAAACCCGGCCGTACACATTTGTACTTCAGCCTGATCATCACCGATGAGATGCTGGCGGAAGCGACACATGCTTTAACGACGGTCGGCAAGTTCATCAAGGCCTACCCGATGGAGATCACCAATAAAGACGGTGAAGTATGTGCAACCGTAATGAATGAGGTGTATATCCGGAACCTGCACCACGGCGAAAAGCAAGTTGTTGCCTATTGATATAAACAGAAATTAAGCATGAACATCAGGGAACTCATTTTACAAGGCGAAGGCACCACACTTGATTTCAAGAAAACGATCACCAGCGCAGAAAAGATTGCCAAAAGTCTTGTTGCTTTTGCGAACAACCAGGGTGGCGTGCTGCTCATCGGCGTTGCCGATGATGGGAATATTGTCGGCGTAAAATCGGAAGATGAAGAGCGCTACATGATTAACAAAGCCGCTCACCAGTTCTGTAAACCCGCCATCGAACCGGAATTCGAAGAGATTTACATCAACCACAAAATTGTACTAGCGGTTAAGATCGCCCAGAGCGACATCAAACCGCATTATGCACTCGACGCGAACAAGGAATGGTGGGCCTACTACCGCGTGAAAGACAAAACCGTGCTGGCCAGTAAAATTGTGCTCGACATGCTGAAGGAAGAGCAAAGCGCCACCGGCAAGATGATTATCTATTCCGAGACGGAAAGAAAGCTTTTCAGTTACCTGGAAGCCCAGGAGCGCATCACCCTAAAGCAATTCACCAAGCTCACGCGGCTGTCCAACAAGAAAGCACAGAAACTGCTGGTCAGCCTGCTGACCTCCGGCATTTTGCAGCTGCACCTCTCTGAAAAAGAGGAGTACTTTACTTTTATTAACTTGAAATAGCGCTACCTTTGCAGATCAATCTGATCATGTTAAGTTCCTTTTACGCCCGCTACAAGCCATTCTATAAAGATAATCTTATTCTTGCACTGCCCATCGTGGTCTCCCAGCTCGGGCATACCATGGTTAACATGGCAGACAGCATCATCGTCGGTCATTTTGCCGGCACGGTTCAGCTTGCGGCCGTATCTCTGGTCAATAGTATTTTCATGCTTATTCTCGTGCTGGGCCTCGGCATTTCGTACGGCCTTACGCCGCTGATCGCTAAAATGAACGGTGCCAGGAATTACGACGAGTGTGGTAAGCTGTTATCCAGCAGCCTCATCATCAACGTGATCACGGGTACCCTGTTATACATCTTCATACACTACGGCACACTGTCCATCATCGATCACATGGGCCAGTCGCCAGACGTGGTTGCCTATGCCAAGCCGTACCTGGGCTACCTGGGCTTCTCCATTATCCCGCTGATGATCTTTCAAACCTTCAAGCAATTTGCCGAAGGTTTAGGATTCACCAAGCAGGCCATGTTTGTCTCCATCTGGGGAAACATCCTGAACGTTGTGCTGGGGATCATCTTCGTTAAGGGGATGTTTGGCATTGAGCCCATGGGCGTTAAAGGGGTTGGTTTAAGCACACTGATCGACCGGTCGCTGATGGCGGTTGTGATGTCTGTTTACGTCATGCGTTCTGAGAACTTTAAAAAATACCTGCACAAGTTTAAGTTGTTTTTCATTGACCTGGACCGCTTCAAACGCATCGTGAAAATCGGTGCACCCGTAGCGCTTCAGTATTCCTTTGAAATCAGCGCATTCAGTGGCGCCGCAATCCTGATTGGCACCATCGGTAGTGTGCCGCAAGCAGCCCATCAGGTGGCGATCAACCTAGCTGCTGTAACTTATATGATGGCGAGTGGTGTTGCTTCCGCGGCAACGATCAAAACTGGCAATAACCTTGGTCGTGCAGCCTTTGGCGACCTCCGCAAGTCCGCCATTGCCAGCTACCATGTCGTGATTGCCTTCATGAGCGTGACCGCCCTGTTGTTTGTGTTTGCAAATAACCTGTTGCCATACATCTACACCGAAGACACTGCAGTGATCCAGATCGCGGCACAACTGCTAATCATTGCCGGGTTTTTCCAGCTGTTCGATGGGACGCAAGTTGTGGGTCTAGGTGTGCTCAGGGGTATAGGTGATGTAAACATACCTACCCTTATTACCTTTGTGGCTTATTGGGTTATTGGAATACCACTGGGTTACTTTTTGGGCATTACACTGGGTATGGGCGTAAACGGCATTTGGTATGGCTTGACCTTCGGTTTGCTTACCGCTTCCATCCTCCTATTTCTCCGTTTCCAAAACAAAACCCGAGCCTTGATCCTTACCACTTAGTCTGCATTCGCAGGCTAACCCTGTTGTAAAGAATGGCGACTACCCACAAATCCATATACAGCGCGCTTGCGGCAAACTTATTAATCTCCATAACTAAATTCGTTGCAGGCGCCTTCAGCAACAGCGCCGCCATGATTTCTGAGGGTATTCACTCCCTTGTTGACACAGTGAACCAGATTCTTCTGCTCTACGGATTAAAGCAAAGTAAGAAGCCTGCAGATGCCCTACGCCCCTTTGGCTACGGCAAGGAGCTATATTTCTATTCTTTCATCGTCTCCATTCTCATCTTCGGACTGGGTGGTGGTATTTCCATTTACCAGGGCATCTCACATGTACTTCATCCGGAACCGCTGGAGGACCCCACCTGGAACTATGTGGTGCTGGGCTTATCCATCCTCTTCGAGGGTGCCTCTCTGGTCGTTGCAGCGAAAGAGTTCAACAAGGCGCGCGGGGAACTAAGCTGGTGGAATGCCATCGTACGCAGTAAGGATCCAAGTAATTTCCTGGTCCTCTTCGAAGATGGTGCTGCCGTATGTGGCCTATTGGTGGTGATGGCTTGTATCTTCCTTGGTCATCGGTATGACCTCCCGGAACTCGACGGGGTGGGCTCCATCCTGGTCGGATTGATCCTGGTATTTGTCTCCATTATCCTCGCCCGGGAAAGTCGTAGTTTATTGATGGGCGAAGGCATCATGCCCGAAAACCAAACCAAGATCATCAGGATTGCGGAACAAGATGAAGCGGTCATACAAGTGCAGCATTTACTATCAACTTACCAGTCGCCGGAAGTTATCGTGCTCATGCTTATCATCACCTTCAAGGATGGTCTGGAAACCGCTGACATTAATGCGGCAATTGACCGTATACGGGCATCGATAAAGCAGGTATTTCCACTCGTTCGTTTCGTTATTATTCAGCCAGAGTCCATTGAGGAGCATTCTGGAGAATACGACAATCTCACTTAGATCAGGAACTTAGGAAATATCATTTTAAATTCTATTTTTGTTATGCAAACATAATGAGGAATTTAAAAGAATTTATTAGGAAACTGTACCATACCCCAGCGCTCGACAAGCTCATCATTGAAAAAGAGGTCAGGAAAGTAAATCTCGTCAGGTCCTTAATGCTCAGCGGCATCTGTGTGCCGGTCGCGCTGGTTTTATCGCTTACCTATGCCCACGGCATAGATGCGGATACCGTTTCATTTATCGACTGGAAAAAACACATTCTCATCCTCAACTTTGTAGTCGGCTCCATCTGCAGTATCCTTTTCGTACTAAGCCTTGTCGCCTACTACAGACCGAAGTACAAGAAAGCCTTCCGCCATTTGCCGCACGTACTTCTACTCGTCGTTGCGCTTTGGGGTACCATTTGCACCATCTATGATCAGGCGGTCACCACCTCTATCATTGGGTTCCTGATCATCTGTGTCGTCTGCTCCTTAATCCTGCTCATTAAACCCCTCCAGCTTGTTGTTTACCTGCTGATCATCTACCTGGTCTTTGGAATCGGTATGAGTCAGACGCAGCAGGATCCAACCATACTGCTTTCCAATCTTTCCGTAGGCTTTATTACACTCATCATCTGTTTAGCATTATCGACCATCCAGTGGCGCGGTAATCTCCGGGCTTTTAAGCAAAGGCGGGTCATAAAGGCGCAGAAGCGGGAACTTGAAGAAAATTATAAGGCTTTGCTGGAATCTTCTGCGCAGCTGCAGGAAGTGAACCATACCAAAGATAAATTCTTCTCCATATTGGCGCATGATCTACGGGGCCCCATCTCTTCTACCCTTGCACTCACTGAACTCTTGCAAGAAGGTATGTTTGAGGAAGATGAACTGGAACGGAAGCGGATGTACAAGCTGCTTCAAACCAGTCTTTTCACCACAGGTAAACTGCTGGAGAACGTGCTGCTTTGGTCCAGAAGTCAGACGGGCAACATCACATTCCAACCTAAAAAGATCGACATCTTCGAAACGCTGGAAGCCAACATCAGTCTGCTGAAGATTATGGCCGCCCAGAAAGACATTCAGATCATCAACCTCGCGTCAACAGACCTCAGCATTTGCGGCGATGAAGACATGATCAACACAGTATTCCGGAACCTGATCTCCAACGCCATTAAGTTCACGCCCAATTTTGGGAAGATCGAGATTGTATCCGGAAAGAAAGTAGATGACATCGGACAGGAACACATCACGATCTCGGTAGTCGACTACGGCGTGGGCATGAGCGACAAGACCTTACAGGGCCTCTTCCGTACGGATAGCCGGACCGCCACACCGGGAACAAACAATGAGACTGGTACAGGCCTTGGATTGGTCCTATGCAAAGAATTCGTGCAGAAACATGCGGGCGACATCCTCGTCGAAAGCAAGGTGGCAGAAGGTAGTACCTTTACCATTATATTGCCTGCAAGCCAGAAATCTTAACGTTAATCGTTCCCTACGCAGCCAATCCAATCAATTTGCGCCTTCGGTTTGTTACATAATTGTATCTTAGCTAAAAATGATTTTCAATGAGAGAAGCGCTAGTCCAACAGTTTACTGAACTATACCAAAAAGCTCCAGCAGCAACCTATTTCACCCCAGGAAGGGTAAACCTGATCGGAGAACATATCGATTATAATGGCGGTCTTGTACTGCCGGCAGCGGTCACCTTAGGCACAACGCTGTGTATGGCACCAAATGATGACCAGGTATTTCGCTTTAAAAGCCTGAACTTTCCAGATACTAAAGAAGTTGCGGTAAGCACATCTTATCAGAAAGAAGGCAATGGCTGGTTCAACTATCCGATCGGCATCATCAACCAGCTGGAGGCAGAAGGAAAAACCATCACCGGCTTCGACTTCCTCTTCCATGGCAATATTCCAGTAAGTTCAGGGCTTTCCTCCTCCGCCTCTATTGAAGTGCTGACCGCATACGCATTAAACGATTTCCTGAATCTTGGCTATAGCCGCCTGGAGCTTGCCTTAATGGGGCAAAAGGTGGAGAACGAGTTCATCGGCGTAAACTGCGGCATCATGGATCAGTTTGCGGTTGCGTTCGGCGAAAAAGATCAGGCCATCCTGCTGAACTGCGATACCCTGAAGCACATCATGGTCGACTGCCAGCTGGGTAACTACAACCTGGCCATCATCAACACCAATAAATCCAGGAAGCTGGAAGAATCCAAATACAATGAGCGCGTAGCGGAATGTAATGAAGCTTTGGTCGCCTTAAACCAGGAGATTAAGCTGAACAACCTTTGCGAGCTGACTGCAGAGAAATTTGCACTACACAAACACCTGATTACCGACCCTAAGATTCTGGACCGTGCAACGCATGTGGTTACCGAGAACGATCGTGTGCACCTGGCTGCTAAAGCCCTGGGTTCACAGGATCTGGAGACCTTCGGCCGACTGATGTATGCCTCACACGAATCTTTAAAAGAACTGTATGAAGTGTCTGGCAAAGAGCTGGATACCATCGTAGAATTCTGCCAGCAGTATCCAAAGGTACTTGGTGCAAGGATGACTGGTGCTGGTTTCGGCGGCTGCGCAATTGCATTACTGGAGAAAGGTGCTGAAGAAGACTTCGAAAAGCAGCTGAATGCCTATTATGAAGCACAAGTAGGTTACCCAGCAGGCGTGTACATCTCCGAGATCGGCGATGGTGCAAGGAAGATTTAATTACCTTTGCCCACATGCAAAAACTAAAATTAGATGATCTGAACCGGGTAAGCGTAGAAGCTTTCAAGGAACAGGACAAACTGCCTGTAGTTGTGGTGCTGGATAACGTACGCAGCATGCATAACGTTGGTTCGGTATTTCGCACTGGCGATGGCTTTTCTATTGAGAAGTTATACCTATGTGGCATTACGGCCCGCCCACCACACCGGGAGATCGAAAAAACCGCTTTGGGTGCTACCGAATCGGTAGACTGGGTGCATGCAGAAAACACCCTGGATGCTGTTGCCATTCTGAGAAGCGAAGGTTATAAGATCATCGCCATTGAACAGGCTAAAGGCAGCACAATGCTGAACACCTTTCAACCCGCACAAGCGGAAAAATATGCATTGATCTTCGGAAACGAGGTAAATGGCGTAAGTGATGAAGTGATGGCGACAATTGACGCCTGCATTGAAATCCCGCAGTTCGGTACCAAACACTCTTTTAATATTGTCATTTCAGCTGGAATTGTCCTGTGGGACTTCTTCGCTAAACTGCGATTAAATAACAACACAGCACAGGGTTAACCCTGCGCTGTGTTCATTCAATCAGGCATAGGGAATGCCGTCTTTGGTGGGTAATTTACTGTAGTCCATTAGATATTCATCAACCTTTCTTGCAGCTTCGCGGCCTTCTGAAATCGCCCAGACCACTAGGGACTGTCCTCTTCTCATGTCGCCTGCACTAAAGATCTTTGGTATGCTGGTCTGATATTTACCTTCAGCAGCTTTCACATTACCGCGACTATCCAGATCAACGCCCAATTTCTCAAGCAATCCTTCTTTTTGAGGGTGCATGAAGCCCATGGCAAGCAGCACCAGCTGGCAAGGTAGTTCACGTTCCGTACCTGGTACTTCTTTAAAGTTCAGCGCTCTTCCATTCGCATCCATTTCCCATTCTACTTCAACGATTTTAAGGCCCTTTAACTGCCCGGCCTCATCCATGATGAACTCCTTGCTGTTGATGCCCCATGCACGATTACAGCCTTCCTCATGAGACGAAGTCACCTTAAGCAACATCGGGAAAGTTGGCCATGGCATATTGGCTGTGCGCTGCTCAGGCGGCATCGGCATGATCTCAAACTGCATCACCGATTTCGCACCCTGGCGGTTGGAAGTTCCGATACAATCTGATCCGGTATCTCCACCACCAATCACGATCACGTCCTTGCCCATGGCAGAAATCTGCTCATCCAGAATCGGGAAGTTACGCACCTTCTTGTTGGACTGCTTCAGGAAGTCCATCGCGAAATGTACCCCTTTAGCCTCACGCCCTTTGATGGGCAGGTCGCGCGGGATGGTTGAGCCCCCGGCAAGCACGATCGACTGGTACTCGCGAAGTAAGGTGCTGATTTCGACATTCTGGCCGACGTTGGCATTACACTTAAACACTACCCCTTCTTTCTCCATCAGGTTGATCCTGCGGCGCACCACATCTTTCTGCAGCTTAAAATCAGGAATGCCGTAGTTCAACAGGCCGCCTGGGGTATCATCACGTTCAAAGACCGTCACTTCGTGGCCCGCTTTATTCAGCTGTGCCGCTGCTGCCAGTCCTGCCGGACCGGAGCCGATCACCGCCACTTTCTTTCCTGTTCTGATCAATGGCGGCTCCGCTTTAATGTAGCCTTTTGCGAAAGCAATCTCAATGATATGCTTTTCAATTTCCTCAATCGAGACCGGCGATTTGTTGATGCCCAACACACATGCAGACTCGCAAGGTGCCGGACAAATCCTGCCGGTGAATTCGGGAAAGTTGTTGGTGCTTAGCAAGATGTTGGATGCCAGCTCCCACTCTCCTTTATATACCGCGTCATTAAATTCAGGTATGACGTTGCCCAATGGGCAGCCCGACATACAGAAGGGAACGCCGCAGTCCATGCAACGTGCCGCTTCATGATTCAGGTTTTCGGTTTCACGCTGCTGTACAAATTCATTATAGTGTTCGATACGGGATCTTGGATCCTGCTTCTCTGGAGCCGTACGCTCATATTCTAAAAATCCGGTTACTTTGCCCATATCAGGAAACTTTAACTTTAGTCTTGTTCAATAAAATAGCTTTGTATTCTTTCGGGAATACCTTGATGAAGTGCGCCGATTGTGTTGGCCAATCGTTTAAGATGAATTCAGCTAAACGGCTACAGGTTAAGCGGATATGTTTATTCAATAGCTCCGTAATTCTTAATTCATCTAGCTGGTCAAGCGGATCCAGATCCACCATTTCCTGGTTGCATTTGCTTCTGAAATCACCTTTGGTGTCGTACACCCAAGCTACACCACCACTCATACCTTCAGCGAAATTGCTGCCCGTTTGCCCGATGATCAGCACCTCACCACCAGTCATGTACTCACAACCGTGGTCGCCTACCCCCTCTACAACTGCCGTAGCGCCGGAGTTGCGGACCGCAAAACGTTCACCCGCTTGTCCACGTGCAAAGAGCTCACCTGAAGTGGCGCCATAAAGCGCGACGTTGCCCAGGATGATGTTCTGTTCTGGCACGTACTGCACTTCCTTGAAAGGATAGATCACCAGTTTGGCGCCGGATAAACCTTTACCCACGTAGTCATTTGCTTCACCTTCCAGTTCCAGCGACAGTCCTCTGGTGGCAAAAGCCCCGTAACTCTGACCCGCAGAGCCCGTGAATTTGAAGTTGATCGTGTCTGCAGGCAGGCCTTGCGACTGGTACTTTTTGGAGATCTCATTGGATAACATGGTGCCCAATGCACGGTCCGTATTTTTGATTTCAAAAGAACGGAATACCGGTTCTTTATGCAGGATTGCAGGCTGTGCTGATTCAATCAGTTCATGATCTAACACGTTGGTTAAGCCATGATCCTGCGTTTCTGAATTGTATAATGTTAAACCGTTATCTGGTGCCTTAAACAAGATGCCGGACAGGTCCAGGTTCTTCAGCTTCCACTCTGTTTCTGGAATCTGACGTACACTTAGGCAGTCGGCCTGCCCAACCATTTCGTTTACCGTTCTAAAACCAAGTTCCGCCATGGTTTCCCTTAACTCTTCCGCAAGGAAGTGGAACAGGTTAACTACATGATCCGGTTCACCGGTAAAGAGCTTACGCAAATCTGGATCTTGTGTGGAAACGCCCACTGGACAAGTATTAAGATGACACTTGCGCATCATGATACAGCCCGAAGTTACCAGGGCAGCCGTTGCCACGCCCCATTCTTCCGCGCCAAGTAAGGTCGCAATGGCGATGTCACGACCAGTCTTTAGCTGTCCATCGGTTTGGAGCACAACGCGGCTTCTCAGGCGATTTTTAACCAGGGTTTGGTGTGCTTCTGCCAGTCCAAGCTCCCAAGGTAAGCCAGCATGCTGTATAGAGGTCAGCGGTGATGCACCGGTACCGCCATCAAAGCCGGAAACCAGGATCACATCCGCATGTGCTTTTGCGACACCTGCCGCGATTGTTCCAACGCCAGCTTTAGATACCAGCTTCACGTTGATCCTTGCCGCACGATTGGCGTTTTTAAGGTCAAAGATCAGCTGCGCAAGATCTTCAATAGAGTAAATATCATGGTGTGGGGGTGGCGAAATTAAGCCTACACCCGGTGTGGCGTGACGAACCTTCGCGATCCAGTCATCCACCTTGTGGCCCGGCAGCTGTCCACCTTCTCCAGGTTTAGCGCCCTGCGCCATTTTAATCTGCAGTTCATCTGCATTTGTCAGGTAGTTGCTCGTTACCCCGAAGCGTGCGGAAGCAATCTGTTTGATCGCCGAACGCATGGAATCTCCATTTGGTAACAACTCATAACGAAGTTCATCTTCCCCACCCTCGCCGGTGTTGCTCTTGCCACCAATGCGGTTCATGGCAATGGCCAGGGTGGAGTGTGCCTCATGTGAAATGGACCCGAAAGACATGGCACCCGTCGCAAAACGCTTCATGATGCTTTCGATTGGCTCCACCTCTTCCAATGCTACAGCAGGACGTTTATAGTTGAATTCAAACAAGCCGCGAATGGTAAATGCCTGCGACATCTGTTCATTCACCACTTTAGCATATTGCTTATACAGGCTGTAATCTTTTCTGCGGGTAGAATTCTGTAATAAGTGGATCGTTTGCGGGTTGAACAAATGCTGCTCACCCTTTCTGCGCCATTTGTAGTTACCACCAGTTGGCAGAATGGTATCCGGACGGGTCGCTTTTCCAAAGATGCGGATGTGTTTAATCAGCGATTCACGCGCGATTTCA
>Ga0265780_10007920_pt1 | contig 12984 bp, 7 predicted proteins | sample P1T30metagenome_FD_192432 | JGI IMG/M metagenome (GOLD analysis project Ga0265780, IMG submission 192432) | Plant litter microbial communities from East Loma Ridge, Irvine, California - P1 T30 | ecosystem: Environmental > Terrestrial > Plant litter > Unclassified | place: USA: California...
ACGGAACTATCTTAAGCTCTTTCAAAAGAAGACAGCAGCCGTATCGATACAAGGCAGGGTGTACCGCGGAATAAAAGGAAGTGCATATGCCGGTTGGGAAAGCCGGAAATGGCTCTCCAATACGAGTGATTATAAGTGGCGAAATGTAAAAAAGAGGGAATTTACATCCAATAACCCATTCAGCCCGGCTTCAGAGGAGCCTTTATTTCCAACAAACCAGGCTTTTAAATTTAGTATTTCCCTGAGTTATGATTTTAGTGACAAATATGTCTCCTATCCTGCTGGAAAATACTACATGCCCTCGAAGTTTCCTTTGTTAACAGCACGATATACACAGGCAGTTAAAAACATATTTGGTGCCGATGTCAATTACAGCCTTCTCGAACTTAACGTGTCCAGGCAGAATATTCCCTTAGGCATATATGGCAAGAGCTCATTTTATGCAGGAGCCGGTAAATTTCTTTCTTCTTCGAATTTATATTTTACTGATTTTAAACATTTCAACGGGAACCGGATTTTTAGTTATCAGCCGGAACAGAATAAATTTATCTTCCTTGACTATTATCGGTTCAGTACAAGTGAAAAGTATGTTGAAGGACATTTCATGCACAATTTCTCGGGGTTGTTTCTAAGCAAATTTCCCCTGCTAAAGAGGTTTAAATTACAGGAAACAGCGGGCATAAACTATCTGGGAACACCAGCACTTAAAAACTATACTGAGATATATGCAGGGTTGAGCTATCTCAATATCACAGCTCAGTACGGAGTTTCTTTTACCGGCCAAAGCAGAAATAATTCCGGAGTAAGAATAGCAGTCAGATTATAATTTCAAGGCCTGCCCGATAATTTTTGTCGTAATTCCCGGATTAGTGTTAAATTAATATTAACTGAAAGTGATTGTTATGTTAAATCAATAAGTTAGCTTAACGATAATTTTAACTTAAGTTAATAAGGTGATATTTTCGCGCATTCATTTAGCATGAGATTATTTACAGCATTAGCATTCATTACATCTATTCTTGCCGCTCAGCCGCTTGCAGCAATAACAAAGACGCCGGATGAAATATCCGGCGATACAACCAGATCAGTTACTGCCAGCGGGAAAAAGACAGAATGGTATCAACGGATCAGCCTGAAAGGGTATGTGCAGCTGAGGTATAACCGCCTGCTGGAAACAAACTCAGAATTAAAATGTGAGCAGTGCGACAAATCCTGGGGGGGAACCGGTGGTTTTTCATTGAGACGGGTGAGGCTGGTGTTTTTCGGGCAGATTAACCCACGTGTATATATTTACATTCAGCCGGATTTTGCGTCTGCTATACAGGATAACAGCAATATCGGACAAATCAGGGACGCCTATTTTGATATAGGCATTGATAAAAAGAACGAATACAGGTTAAGGTTCGGTCAAAGCAAAATTCCGTTTGGATTTGAAAACATGCAATCCAGTCAGAATCGCTTGCCGTTGGACAGAAACGATGGATTAAATAGCGCGATAAATAACGAACGTGATATGGGAGTAACCTTTTACTGGGCGCCATCAAAAATCCGTGAACGTTTTGCCAGACTCGTCAATTCAGGGCTTAAAGGTTCCGGCTACTATGGAGTTTTCGCCTTCGGGCTCTTTAACGGTCAGAATGCGAATAAAAGTGAACTCAATAACAGTCCGCATGTAGTATCAAGACTGAGTTATCCTTTCGAATTAAATAATGGACAGATCATCGAATCCGGAATTCAGGCATATTCAGGCCGATATGTAGTTTCGTCAGTTGATCAGGGGATAGCCGGAGAGAATAATTTTGAATACCGCGATCAGAGGGCAGCCCTGAGTTTCGTCCTTTATCCTCAGCCTCTTGGTATCCAGGCAGAATACAATATAGGAACAGGGCCTCAGTTTAATTCGCAGACAAACAGTATACAGCAGAGGCATTTGGAGGGAGGGTATGTTCTGGCATCGTGGTTCTTTAGAGCGGGAAGCCAGAGAGTAATGCCTTTTATCCGTTATCAGTACTATAAAGGAGGAAAGAAATTTGAATCGGATGCCAGAAGTTATATGGTTAAAGATATAGATGCAGGAATTGAATGGCAGCCTTTTGATAATTTTGAACTTGTAACCTCGTATACAATTTCAGACAGGAAAACAGGGGATGCATTAAAGCCGGTTAACAGTCAACAGGGTAATCTGCTGAGGATACAGGCACAAGTCAACTTTTAATATCGGTTATCGCATGATATCGGTATCTACCGGGATATATCCCAGATGCCTGCTCAGCGACAGTATTTGCCCTTTATGGTGAAATTCGTGACTGATAACATGAGAAAATAATTTAAGGGGACTTGCTGCAATGCTGCTGCCTGCCCATTCGATATTTATATCGTCTGGATAAATGCCTTTGTATTTAAATATAAACTCATCCATCATCAGGTCGGCATTTTTAAAAGCAGTTCTGCATTGAGATACTCCCGGTACTTCGTCTGTTGTGGTAAAGACGATATCCTTTGCTAAAGCCCTTAAACCAATCCATGATTCGTAGGTATTACAGATGTGTACGAGTAAGTTGCGGATACTGCCTCTGCCGAACGAGCTATTTTCTTTAAGCAGATCTTCCGGTTTTAAAGTTTCGCAATAATCAAGTAATACACTCCTGGAGTCTTTTACCAGGTTATATTGGTATTGCAGCATAATTTCGTTCATATTAACTTTTCAAGTCTGTTCTGGGATAGGATCTCGAGAGTAAGTAATTCTCCCATATAAAAAATGCTGTTTATTATCCAGGGTACAGGCATATTCAATCCTTTCTCCCTGCTGTCTATTTTAATGATCTCATAGGGTATTCCCCGTTTTTCAAGGAATGTGCTTAAAACATTATTAGTATAGTATTCAGTAAAAGGACATGTGTTCGAATAATAAGCTACGATGCCATTTTTATTGCTGCACCTGGCATGTCTGGCACTTTCTGCAAATCTCGGCAAATTTTCATTGTTTTTATCGCTTTTGCACCATAACAGGAAATTGGGGCTGGCAGTATCGATAATTCTGAATCCATTCTTTTTCAGAAACAACGGATCCATCATAAATGGCTGTTTCTTATCTGCAGTTATCGCAATTACGCCGTCCATTTCTTTTGCATCTTCAAAACACTGGTTTAAAAGCCGTGTTCCAAGACCTTGTCCACTGAATTTGCCTGAGACCCAGAAGCAGTTAATTACCATGAAGTTGCTTCCCTTTACAGGCAACCACGATTGTTCCAGGGGGCAGTATTCAATGAATACTTTGCCCTTTACATCTGCTTTGCAAAAAGTATACCCTGTTGGCATTTCCTTTTTCAGCCATTCTTTTTTTTTCAGATACCCGTCCCGGCAGTTTCTGTCGCTTATTGCACAGCACAGGTGTTGAGAGTCGATATTGGCCGAATTGATTTTTATTAATTCAGGTATGTTTTCCATTGTGGAAGTAAATGATCGGTTCAGAGCCGATAAACATATGAAAATCTTTATCAAAGAAAGTGATATGTATCATTTAAGCTGAATCTTACGTAGAAATTGTGATTTTCCATGTTTTGTTTTATTAATTATCTTTGTAATCCATTAAACACTGTTTGCAGCAGTATCAATGAAATATGACTAAATACCAAACACTACTTTACTATTGTTATTCTACAATAGAGAATGCGGAGCAGTTTGCCGCACAACACCTTGAATTCTGTAAATCACTTGGACTTGTAGGGCGTATCATTGTAGCAGATGAAGGACTTAACGGAACTGTATCAGGAACTGCGGCATCCTGCACCTCATATATGCAGGCCATCCATGCCGATGCCCGTTTTGTAGCTACCGAGTTTAAGATAGATAATGTAGAAGAGCCATCATTCATCAAGATGCATTGCCGGTATAAAGCTGAGATCGTGCATTCCGGACTGAGGGATCCCAGCATTATAGATCCGAAGAAGAAAACAGGAATACACCTGGAACCTCAGGAGTTCATGGAGATGAAAGACAGGGATGATGTGGTAATTCTTGATGTGCGTTCCAATTATGAACATTCACTCGGGAAATTCAAAAACGCGGTAACGCTGGATATAGATAATTTCCGCGATTTTCCGGCTATGATAAATGAGCTCGCACAATACAAAGACAAGAAGATACTAACCTATTGCACCGGCGGAATTAAATGCGAGAAAGCTTCAGCGCTATTGCTGCATGAGGGCTTCCCTGAAGTTTATCAGCTGCATGGCGGGATTATAAAATATGGAAAAGAAGCAGGAGGAAAGGATTTTGAGGGCAAATGTTATGTCTTTGATAACCGCCTGGCTGTTGATGTAAATACCGTAAACCCTGTTGTTATTTCCACTTGTTTTAATTGCGGGAAGACAACTGCGAAGATGATCAACTGCGCAAATCCTGAATGCAATGAACATTTTACTCAATGTGATAACTGCGGAAGGGAAATGGACGGCTGTTGCTCCGCAGAGTGCAAAGATCATCCCCGTAAACGGATTTACGATGGCACAGGATATTATGTAAAAGTTCCGCAGCAGGTTAATATTAATAAAAATGCCCGGGCAAACTTCCTGGACAGCCTGAGCCTGATGCCGGCAGATCTTTAAGGTCCTGAATCAGGCCAATAAAAAATACCTCTGGCTCGCAGATCTCTTCTTAAACTGCGACCAGAGGTATTTACTGCATCCAATCTCCCTTCTGTCAGTAAAAAAATACTTATCGGCTCTCTTAAATATTTACAGGCAACAAGCTTCTGCTTATCCGGGAATTTTTTATACTTGTATAGCCTGCTGCTAACCAACGTGCCGGTATTGCAATGTACACGACCTTAAAGAAGATTTTATACCTGTGTATATGTATGTGGTTTATACCCCCGGTTATAAACGCTGCGGATATCAAGAGTATAGGTGTACCTTATGTACAGAATTATACAAAAAGCACCTATTTATCGGGAAATCAGAACTGGTCGATAACGAGAGATGAAAAGGGGGTTATGTACTTCGGCAATTCAGAGGGACTTCTCTCTTTCGACGGGAGAAACTGGCAGTTATACCCTATGCCGAATCACATTATTGTCAGGGCTGTTGCTGCCGATGGTAATGGGCGAATCTATGTCGGCGGCTTCGGAGAATTGGGATACTGGTCGTATAACAAAAACGGGAATTTTTTTTATACCTCACTTACGCGTCTTATTCAAAAGAAATTTGCCCTTGCAGATGAAATATGGAAGATCAGTACTGTGGGGCGAAAGGTGCTCTTTCAGTCCTTTTCCTCGATTTATATCTATGAGAACGGAAAGATAAGCGGACCAGTTAAAGCATCCGCCCCTTTCTTGTTTATGTACAACGTCAGTAACCGGGTGTTTATAGAGGTTATTAGCAAAGGACTATATGAACTAAAGGCGCAGAAGCTGGCATTTATAAATGGTAGCGAAGTGCTGGCTGGTGCCGGAGGTGTTCTCTCTATTCTTCCTTTTAGCGATACCAGCTATATTATAGGCACTGCAAAAAAAGGTCTTTTTCTTTATGACGGTCATGTCGTTAAACCCTGGCTTAACCAGGCTGATTCGTTTCTTACTACCTATCAGTTAAATAACGGTACGATCGTGCTCGATAAGTATTTTGCTTTCGGCACAATTCTGAATGGAATAGTGATCATTGACAGGGCGGGCAATATTGTTCAGCATATAAACAAATCGAGCGGCTTACAGAATAATACGGTATTAAGTCTTTTTGCTGACGAAGAACAGAGTTTCTGGACGGGTCTCGATAATGGCATAGACAGGATAGAGCTTAACTCGCCCCTTTATTTTTATTTCGATAAAACCGGAAAATTCGGAACAGTATATTCCAGTATCATTTATAATGACAAAATATATCTGGGTACTAATCAGGGATTATTTTATAGTAAGCTACCCGCTGTCAGCGGGTCGTTTCAGTCTTTCGATTTCCAGTTCGTGCCAGAGTCTCAGGGACAGGTATGGAACCTCTCTCTGTTAGACGGGCAGCTGCTTTGCGGGCATAACGAAGGAACTTTTGTGCTTTCGGATAACCTGATCCGGAAAATATCTTCTGTAAACGGCGGCTGGGTAATCAAAGAATTGTACAATGAGCCGGGTTTACTCCTTCAGGGTACTTATACCGGGTTAGTAGTTTACAAAAAAGACAATCGGGGAAAGTGGGAGTTTGCCAGACGCATTAAAAATTTCAGCGAGCCTTCCAGATATGTTGAAGCAGACAGCCGTGGTAACATCTGGGTTAGTCATGCTTATAAGGGAGTATATAAACTGGTGCCTGATCGTTCATTTGACAGGATCCTGGTTAGTAAATATTATGACGGCAGAAATGGGCTTCCCGGCAGTTATAATGTAAATGTATTTAACCTTGAGCATCATATCGTATTTTCTTCAGATTCCGGATTCTACGTATACGATGATATTACTGACCGATTTTCTAAATATAATCAGTTAAATTCCCTGTTAGGATCTTTCTCAACCTCGAATAAGATCATTGAAGCTGCAGACAAGAAGTATTGGTTCATAAATCACGGCCGGGTAGCCCTTGTCGATTTCTCCAGATCTGGTAAGGCCAGTATTGACTCTAATCGTTTAAGCATGCTCGACGGGCGGATGGTTCAATATTATGAAAACATAAGCCGCATAGGGAAGTCAATGTATCTGATAAGTGTCGACGATGGTTTTGCTATTTTCAATGAGGATATTAATTTAGAAAGCCGCAACAAACCACGGCTGGCAAAGGTCCTGATTCGTAAAGTAGAAAATATCACTGATAAAGTTTATACGATTACAGAAAACGGAAGTATCTCCCGGGAACTGAGATTGCCCTATTCTCAAAACAATATTCGTATATCATTTGCGCTGCCTTATTACAGGCAGGCTAAAGTAAAATACCAGTACTTTCTTAAAGGTTACTCGGGGCAATGGTCTGAATGGAGTACGCAAACTCAGAAGGATTTCACTAATTTAAGTAACGGTAGTTATGAATTCAAAGTAAGAGCGGTTGTTGACGGCATGGTCACTCCAAATGAAGCAGTATTTGAGTTTGTTATACTTCCTCCATGGTATAAAAGCAACTGGGCAATTATATTTTATATTTTGCTTCATATATGCCTGATCCTTTTTCTCAGATACCTTTATTTACTCAAGCTAAAAAAACATCAGGAAAAAATTCAGGCGAAGCTGCAGCAGGAGAAAGAAGAGTATCTCAGGCACGAGGTTGTTGTAAACGAACAAAAAATAGTTACCTTAAAAAATGCCCAGTTACAGGCAGACCTGGCCAGCAAAAGCAGGGAGCTGGCTAATTCAGTAACCAATATAGTCTATAAGAATGAACTGCTTCAAAAAATAAAAGAAGAGATTTATGCGCTTAAAGACAGCAGTGGCAAAAAACTTTCTGAAGAGCAGCTCAGGAAGATCCAGAAAGTGATAGATGAAGGAATGACCGATGAAAGTGACTGGAATCTTTTTGAGAAGAGCTTCAATGAGGCACATGAAAACTTTTTTAAGAAACTTAAAGCCAAACACCCGGATATTGTTCCTAACGATCTCAAACTCTGTGCATATCTGAGAATGAACATGAGCAGTAAAGAAATAGCGTCCCTCTTAAATATTTCCCTTCGGGGAGTGGAGATAAGAAGATACAGATTACGCAAAAAACTTAACGTGGAACACGATAAGAATCTCGTGGAGTTTCTTTTGGAGCTCTGATCCGATTACATCATTTCCTCTCATAGGCAATGAGGTGAAAGCAAGCATGTGTGTCTTTGTTGGTATTTAAGTTTCTTATAATCAGGTATTTAAATTTTTGTAAAGCCTTATGTGACGTACTTGATGTAGTGATGTAGTGGTGATCATCTTTGGTTCTTAAACACAAATAATCCCAGTTTTGGTTTATCACGCTATAAACCAGTGAACCAATTAATTATATAAACCTCAAATCAAATTAAGGCTATGAGAAAGTTTTTTACAATTTTTTCTGGGGTACTTATCAGCTTCTTTACTTGTACTGCCCTCGCGCAGGATATTAACATAAGGGGTAAAGTTACAGATTCCGAGAATCTGCCTTTACCTGGAGTTAGCATACAAGTAAAAGGAAGCAGGGCGGGTACTCAAACAGGCATAGACGGAACATATTTAATTAATGCACCTTCCGGCGCCACATTGACGTTTTCATTTATCGGATTTCAGACAACGGAGGTACCGGTTGCTAACCGGCAGGCTATCGATGTCAAACTTAAAGAATCATCACTCGAACTGGAACAGGTCGTGGTCGTAGGTTATGGTACCCAGAAGAAGATCGATGTAACAGGATCGGTCGCCCGTGTAAAGGGAGAAGAGCTCGCCAGGCAGCAGGTTCTTACGCCGACACAGGCATTACAGGGGAAAGCTGCGGGTGTACAAATAATAGCCTCCGGCGATCCGAATGCCAATCCAACGGTACGTATACGCGGAGTTGGAACAATGTTGGGGGGAGCTAGTCCGCTATATGTTGTAGATGGAGTTATTACCACAGATATCCGCAACATTAACAATGCAGATATTGTCTCGATGGACATTCTGAAAGACGCTTCATCTACCGCTATATACGGGATGCGTGCATCAAACGGAGTTATTCTGATTACTACCAAAAAGGGGCAATCCGGAAAACAAACCGTTACCTACGATGCTAACGTAGGTATGCGTGAAGCTGCCCGTCTGGTGAATATGGCAGGAGCACAGCAATATGCCGGTTATCTGAATGAAGCAAGTGTTTATTATGGAACAGGCGACCCTCTCATCACTGATGCTATGTTACAGGCAGGCGGTAATACCGATTGGTATGATGCAATACTAAAACGGGGGTTTCAACAGAATCACAATGTTTCTCTATCAGGGGGAAGCGATAAGGGAACCTATTTCGTCAGCGCGGCATTCGTGTCTGATGAAGGAATAATCAAGACAAATTCTTTTGACCGTTTTACCCTGCGGTCAAACAATGACTATAACCTGGCGAGCTGGTTTAAGCTTTCCAATATGCTGTCTTTTAGCAGGTCAAATGTACGGAATGTTAATTTTGATGTATTTAACCTGGCATACAGGGCAGCTCCCTATATTCAGTCTTTTCAGGACGGAAAGTACGGTAATACCTCCTTATCGAATAATTTAAGTAATCCTCTGCTTAATCTTGATAAAAGCAACGATTCCGGAAAAGGTAACCGTGTCCAGGGAACATTCGCCGTTGATATAAAACCATTGGAATGGCTGTCTTTAAGGTCCAGTTATGGTGTTGATCTTAATTTTTTCAAATCCGCGGTTTATAGTTATCAGTATGATAATGTAGGCGCAAATAGTGTATTCCTTACCGAGGGCGGAAACCAGCGGAGGGCCAACAGCGGATTAAAGGTCAATGACCTTAACTCTTCTAAATGGGTTTGGGACAATACGGCGACCATCACAAAAAAAATTGATAAACATAATTTTACCTTTCTCGCAGGTGTTACCTCAGAGCAGTATACGCAGAATGAACTGGAGGGAACAAGGCAGAATGTGCCGGCAAATAAAGATCAGTGGTATCTCGATGCTGGAAGTCCGACAGGTTCGTCCAATGTCAATAAAGGGGATAAATGGACCAGAAATTCCTTTATCAGCCGTTTAAATTATTCTTTTGATAACCGGTACCTGCTAACTGCAACAATCCGGGCCGACGGAACGTCGCGCTTTCCTGAAGACAATCGCTGGGGGTATTTTCCTTCAGTAGGTTTGGGCTGGAATATAGTTAATGAAGCTTTCATGAAAGGCCAGCAATTGTTTTCAGCATTAAAACTGCGGGGCAGCTGGGGGCGTGTCGGGAACGATCAGATTTCTACCGACGTATACTTCCCGATAGCTGCGGTTAACATACCTTATTTCTTTGGCGGATCCGAATATCTCGGCATAAGGTTTGACCAGCTGCCAGACCAGAATGTGAAATGGGAAACCACCGAAGAGTATGACCTGGGCCTCGATTTTGGATTCCTCAACGGCCGACTGACCGGAGAGGCCGATTATTATAATAAAACCACAAAGGATGCTCTGATTAATATAACTATACCGGGTATCCTGGGCGATGAAAACAGTCAGTATACAACCAATGCTGCCAGTTTTAAGAACACAGGTCTGGAATTTTCGCTTAACTGGAATGACCGGATAAGTGACAAGCTCTCTTATACAATAGGAGGGAACATTGCAACGAACAAAAATAAAATTGTGAACCTCAATGGGGGGCAGGCCCTCCGTTCGGGCTCTATTGGAGGGAACCAGGGTTTTACCACGCAATCAGATAACGGACAGCCTATAGGAAGCTTTTATGTGCTCCAGATGGATGGCATATTTCAGAATGAAGCCGAAATTGCAGCTTCTGCACAGAAGACCGCCAAACCCGGCGATATAAGGTACAAAGATATAAGTGGCGCAACAGGCGCTCCGGACGGCCAGATCAACGATTTTGACCGTGCGTTTTCAGGGTCTTACCTTCCCGATTTCACCTACGGTATAAGCGGCTCGGTTACATATAAAGGCATAGACCTGGCTCTTAATACGTATGGAACGGCAGGAGGCAAGATATACAATGGTAAAAGAGCGGCAAGAACTGAAGCCCGCGATAACCTGGAAACTGAGCTGGTAAAGAACCGCTGGACGCCTGACCGGCCCAGTAACACTAATCCCAGGGCCACCCTCGAACAGTTGCCGGCTTCGACATACTTTATCGAAAAAGGAGACTTTTTCCGGATCAATAATTTATCGCTGGGTTACACGCTGCCTAAAGGTTTGATCAACAGGCTTAAACTGGAAAGGGTACGGTTGTATCTGAGTGCCCAGAACCTTGCAACGATTACGGGTTATAGTGGCTTTACACCCGAATTGCAGAGTGTAGATGCCGCTAATGCGACGCTGAATTCGGGTATCGAGCTGGGAATCTATCCAACAAGCCGTACATACTCATTCGGTATAAATGTAGGACTCTGATTATCAAAAACAGATATTATGGAACAGAAAAAATATATAACAGCTCTTTTATTCATAGGTGTGCTAATATGCGCGGGCTGTAAGAAATTCCTTGATGTTGATCCACAGGGTAAACTCACCGAAATTCAGGCGCTTTCCGATCCTGAAGCGGCTAATCAAATGGTCGGTGGTGTGTATAATACTCTTTATTATGGAGGTTTCGACAAAACAACAGTTGGCTTTTTATATGATGTGGCCCTCGATATGGCATCAGACGATACCGACAAAGGAAGCTCTCCGACAGATTTTGCTGTAGGTGGAGAGATCGATAACTTTACTCATACCTCCAACAATTTTATATTTAATAACATCTGGAACGGCTATTATTCAGGTATTACCGCCGCTAACCGGGCAATTGATATTTTAGACAAAAGCACATTCGACGAGGCAACAAAGACTAAACTCCTTGCCGAGATCCGTTTTATAAGAGGAATGTATTATTTTAACCTTGTCCGCTTTTTTGGTGGAGTTCCTAAACTGATTCGTGTGCCCGACCCTTCAGAGGGGAATAGTGATGAATTTCAAACCAGGGCCAGCAAGGAAGAGATTTATAAGGTCGTGACAGACGACCTTCAGTTCGCTGTCGATAATTTGCCCTTAAAGGGCGAAACTGTAGTTGGCAGGGCAACGAAGGGTGCCGCCCAGAGTTTCCTGGCAAAAGTATATATGTACCAGAAAGACTGGGCGAAGGTGCTCGAATTAACGAACGCTGTAATTACATCAGGGAAATATGGCTTGGTAAACGACTATAATTTGATTTTCCGGCAAAATGCCGTTGGTGGCGATGGCGGAAATAATAATGTCGAATCGATATTTGAAGTCCAGACGGGAATCAACATAGGAGAGAATGCCGTAAGTCCCCTCTACAGTAACGGCCAGGGTGCACGTTCAAAAGGGGGATGGGAGGATATCGGGTTTGGCCTGAATACGCCGACTGCCGATCTTGCAAATACTTTTCTTGTGAGTGACGTCAGGAAAAATGCTTCTATTATTTTCATTAAACCCACAGTTGTGCCACAGGCGGGAGGTAATCCCCTTAATGTCGGGACCGTTCTTTGGGACGGATTCCGTATTCCCACCCAGGATTCGGTCGAGAACCAGCGCTATAATTATAAGGTATACCACAGCCAGCTGAGAGAATCTGCACCGCTGAGTCTGAATAAAGACAAAAAGCCAAAAAATATCCGGCTGATGCGCTATGCTGAGGTTCTGCTGATGTATGCTGAAGCAGCCGCAAACCAGGGGAATACTACCGAAGCAACTGCAAAATTAAAGATGGTACGGGATCGTGCCGGACTTGCTGCCTTTCCTCTTCCTGGTACTATAGCGAATATCTGGGATGAAAGAAGACTGGAATTAGCCATGGAACAGGATCGCTTCTTTGACCTGGTGAGACAAGGCAGAGCAGGTACAGTACTGCGTGCCCACGGAAAAAGTTTTGTAGATAATAAAAATGAACTATTCCCTATTCCCCAGGCTCAGCGTGATCTGAGCGGGAACAGGCTTAGTCAGAATCCAGGTTATTAACTCTAAGAAATCAGATCATGAAATTCATCAATACTCAAACAATAAGGGTCTTTATACTTGCTCTGCTAGTTTCGGTGATATTAACCCGCTGTGCTGATCCTGAAACAGACGATGATTTTACGCCGGGCGATCCTCCGCCGATAGGATCCTGGGCCAATTCGGAAGAGGTCTCTGCCGAAAATCTTGTTGCACACTGGGGATTTGAAGGTAATGTAAGCGACAGTAAGGGTGCGGTTACAGGAGGGGCAATGAACGGCAACGGAACCTTTACTGCGGGCAGGAAGGGACAAGCCTATCAAGGGAGCTCTAATGCATTTATTTCCTATACTTCTCCCGGCCCCCTTGCAGGCTTAACCAGCTTTACAGTATCCTTCTGGATAAATACAGCTAAACATGACGGTGGAGCGCAGGGCATA
>Ga0265780_10007921_pt1 | contig 12982 bp, 8 predicted proteins | sample P1T30metagenome_FD_192432 | JGI IMG/M metagenome (GOLD analysis project Ga0265780, IMG submission 192432) | Plant litter microbial communities from East Loma Ridge, Irvine, California - P1 T30 | ecosystem: Environmental > Terrestrial > Plant litter > Unclassified | place: USA: California...
GAAGTTCGACAAGATCGCCGTTGTCGCGACATCGAACGGTTCGAACGTCGCGCTGCAACTCAACGCGAGCAATCCGGCGCGGATCACCGCTATGGCGTTCTCGATCCTGCCGCTCGAACGCCCGAGCCAGACCCGCAAGGTGGATTGGCGGATCAAGCAGGCGCTGGCGTTCCATGAAGCGTGGCTGCCCGAATATCACCCGCGCTGGTATTACAGGCTGGTGTTCCACGACACGTCGCACCCCGGCTGGCAGCCGCCCGAATTCCTCAGCCAGATGATGTACGATATGAGCAACCTGCCCGGCGCGATCAAACGGCAGAAGCAATACCTCGCCTCAAACGTGGTGCTGTTCAAGACCACCGACGTTGGCGCGATCGCCAGCAAGGTCCGCGCCCCGGTGCTGCTGCAATGGTGCGAGCGCGACACGGTGATCTCGCAAGGGCCGGAGGCATCGGTCAAGCGTTTCACCGGCACCACGGTCGATCTGATCCGGTATACCAATGTCGGGCATTGGCCGATGTGGGAAATCCCCGATCGCTTCGCCGCCGACATCCTGAAGTTCCTCGACGCGCAGCATCTACCGGCGCGGCAGGGTTGACGTGATGACAGGCACCGTATCCCGACGCACGCTGCTCGGGTTGATGGCCGCGACGCCCCTCGCGGCGCGCGCTGCAGTCGCGGTGCCGCAACCGGATCAGACCGTGCTGCACGATAGCGCTGGGCGCGAGATTCCGCTGTACATCTGGCGCGGCCGTCACGCCGGTCGCGCCGGCACGATCGCCTTTTCGCACGGCGCGCTGTCGGCGCCGTGGAAATATCCGGGGATGATGACGCGCTGGACCGCCGCCGGGTTCGACGTTGTGGCGCCGCTGCACGTCGACTCGACCGATCATCCGCACCGCGCCGATTACAAGGGCATGGCCGGCTGGGCGACGCGCATCGAGGATATGCGCGCGGTGTCGCGTCACATCGGCCGCCCTTACATCGCCGCCGGGCACAGCTTCGGCGCGTTGAGCGCGCTGGTGCTCGGCGGCGTATCGGCGGCGCGGCCGGATGGGATCACCGGCCCGTTTCGCGATCCGCTGGCGATGCGCGTGGTCGCTTTCTCGCCGCCACAGCCGATGGCGCCGCTGATCGACGCCGCCGGTTACGCAACACTCGAAACGCCGGCGCTGATCCTGACCGGCACGCGCGACATCCCACCCGGCATGAGCGGCGATGCGGGCTGGCACGCGCATCTCACCGCCTATGATGCCGCCGCGCCCGGCGGCCATCGTTATGCAGCCGTGCTCGACGGCGTGGATCACTATTACGGCGGTGCGATCTGCGACTTCTCGCGGCCCGGCCCGCCGCAACTGGCCGCGCTGGAACGGGCACTGGACCTGTCGCTGCTATTCATCACTGCCCGCGAACATAGCGTCCGCCCGGACTTCAGCCGTCTCGACGCCCATCGGACCGATCAGGGGCCGTTGCGCTTACGGTCGAAATAGCGATCGGCCTGAAGTGGCCGCGTGTCGGATAGTATCGCACTTTCCTCTCCTACCACGAAAGAAAACTGACATCTTCCGGATGTCGATAAATTCAAGCGCGTATAAGCGTCCGTCGGCTTGCGCACAGCATATCTTTGAAGAGAACCAAACCGCACCGCGCAGAACAGCAGACGATATTTAGAGCAAAGCATACCAGATCTCCGAATTCATTCGGGTCTCCGACAGTACGAACTCTAAATATAAGGGGATTTCCGTGGGCATTTCCACAAAGACCGCGTTTTGCTCTGTTTCGGTTCTTGCGCTCGCCGCCGTCGCAGTTCCTGCCTTTGCCGAATCAGCCGCTCTTTCCTCCGCCGCGCCTGAAGCAGCGCCCGCGCCGCAGGAAGAGCACGAGACGGGGGAGATCGTCGTTACCGCGCGCAAGCAGGCGGAAAGCATTCTGCGCACACCGATCGCCGTCACCGCACTGAGCGGAGACCAACTCGCGGTGCGTGGCGCGGCGTCGCTCAACGACGTTGCAAATCTGACGCCAGGCGTGAACATCAACAACAACGCCGCCGGTCGCAACGATCGGTCGTTCCAGCAGATCATCATCCGCGGCTTCACGCCGTCCGCCGCGACCAACCCGACCACGTCGCTGTTCATCGATGGCGTGCCGGTCTCGTCGCCGACTGCGTTCCTGGGCGTGAGCGATCCCGAGCGGGTGGAAACGCTCAAAGGGCCGCAAAGCGCATATTTCGGCCGCAACACCTTCGCCGGTGCGATCAACGTGGTCAACAAGGAGCCGGGCGACCACCTCGCAGGGTCGGTCCATGCCGAGGTCGGCACGCGCGAGAACTACAAGCTGCACGCCGATATCGGCGGCCCGCTGCTCGGCGATGCCGTGCTGTTCCGCCTAAGCGCAGATCGCTTCGCCAAGGATGGATCGTACACCAACGCCTTCAACACCAACCAGACGCTCGGCGATCAGATGACGACGAGCGGATCGGCGCTGCTCGTCATCAAGCCGGTCGATGGGCTTCGCATCAAGGCTTTCGGCCTGATCTCACAAGACGAGGACGGCCCATCGGCGCAGGCGCAGCTTTCGGCCTATGAAATTCGCGATTCGGCGGGCAACCTCGTCGCCGCCAACCAGTCGAATTGCACTCTGAAGGGCGTGTCGGCTGCGGGGGCGGCGGTGTCCAACCCGTTCTTCTGCGGCACCGCGCCGAAATTCATCAAGGGGCTGAATCCGTCGGCCAACACCACCAACGACAGCGTCATCAAGAACTTTCTCGCCAACCCGACCGGGCGCGTGGTGTCGCCGGAGGACGGGGTGAAAGGGTACGGCCTACTGCGCCGTTACTATCACGCGCATGTCGCGATCGACTGGGACGTGGCCGACACCGGCGTGACGCTGTCTTCGCTTACTGGCTACAACAGTGAACGTTACAGCCAGCTCACCGATCTCGACAATTTCGGGACGACCGGAATTCCCAACATCACCACGCCCGCCGCGCTTGCGCAGGGCGCGCGGACATATTTCGACTATCCCTATATGGTTGAACGCATCAACCACGATTTCTCGCAGGAACTGAGGGCGACCTACGACGGCGGTCCGCTGCACATCACAGCCGGCGCGAGCTATCTCAACGCCTTCTCGCAAGGCAGCCTCGGCGGCGGCAACGGCGCGCTCGGCGTATCGACTTTCTCGGTCGTGAGCGGGGCGACGCGCAACAAGACGATCGGCGGGTTTGGTGGGGTAACCTACAAGTTCACCGACGTGTTCTCGCTGAGCGCGGAAGGCCGCTACCAGGTCGACAAGCTCTACGCCTATGCGCAGCCGGGCGGCCTGACCGCAACGACCAGCTCGTTCGTGCCCGCCGGCTTCTACGCGGCGGGAAGCACCATCCTGCAAAAGGATTACACCTCGTTCACGCCGCGCGTGATCGCGCAGGCGCAAGTGACACCCGATACGATGTTCTATGCGTCGTTCTCGAAAGGTATCAATCCCGGTCTGTTCAACACCGCGTTCCTGACCTTCAGCGCGCCACTCCAGCGCGCGGCGGCCGCAGCCGGCATTACCGTCGATGTCGCGCCGGAGAAGGTGACCAACTGGGAAATCGGCATGAAAGGCCGGTTCTTCGACAACCGCCTTCGGCTGTCGATCGATGCTTATTACGCACCGTGGCGCAACCAGATCAACGCCATCACCTTCAACGCGTTCGATCCGGTCACCAATACCGTACAAATCGTGCGCGGTTCAGCCAATACCGGCGCAGTCAACATGAAGGGAATCGAGATCGATGGCACGTTCAACCCGATCCGTCAGCTCGACCTGAACTTCGGCGGCGCGATCACGGACAGCTCGATCGTCAAATTCCAGAATGCGATCGTCACGCAACTTAGCGGCATCACGAATTTCAAGGGCAAGGAAAACCCCAACACGTCAAAGTTCTCGGCGACGGCGGGTGCGCAATATAACGGCGGGTTCGGCGGCCCCGACCCGATCGGCTGGTTCATGCGTGGTGATTACGTGTTCAAGTCGGGTGTGTTTTCCGACGCGGCCAATCTCGTTCACACGCCCGACATGCACAAGGTCAACGCGCGCGTCGGCATAACGCGCGGCCCGGTGACGATCGACGCCGCCATCACCAACCTGTTCAACAATCGCGCATATGTGACGATCGCCGATAATTCGGTGCTGACCAACAACTTCCGCTACAGCAACTACAGTTCGGGCCTGATCGTCGGCCTTCCCGATCTGCGAACGGTCACGCTCGGCGTGAAATACAAGTTCTGACAATTGCGGTACGACGCCGGCGCACGTAGCGTCGGCGTCGTTTTTCATGCCCGCTGCTGCGGTGGCACGCATCGCAAATCGGCCGGCACGGCGGCGCAAGAAAAAGCCTTCGCGAAGCGATCCGCGAAGGCTTTTTTTGCTGACCGGCCCAGCGTTTGCGATCAGCCGATCGCAGCGGCCTGATCGAGGCTGGTGAACATCGCCTGGCGCAACAGATAGGCGCGACGCTTGACTGGATCGCTCGCGGTCGCGCGCATCTGGTCGAGCCGGCGCTGGTGCGCCTCGCTCTGGCCGGCGCGCATCATCGCCATGTTTTCGATCGTCTGCTGCTGGGTGAAATCGTGCGTGACGGTGCGGCGCTGGCGCTCGTATACGCCGAGCACATCTTCCCGCTCAGTACCGCCGAGCACCCCGGCCAGCTTCTCGCAGGCGTTGAACGCGTCGTGAATGCCGCTGTTCATGCCGAATCCGCCAAGCGGATTGTTGAGATGCGCCGAATCACCGATCAGCAGCACGCGGCCGTTGCGAAAGCTCTTCGCGACGCGCTGATGGACGCGGTAGATTGTGCGGTGCCGCGTCTCCACCGCCACGCCATCGCCGAGCAGACCGCCGAACACCTTGTTCTTCTTGGCATCAGAGGTAAGATAGCCAGCATCGTCGTCATCGGTCGCGGGTACCAGCACACGCCACAGCGTCGGAACGCGCAGCAGCACCAGCCACTCCTCCGGGTCCGACACGTAGTTGACGTAGGCGAGGTTTGGGATCTCCTCGTCGATGCGCTGCGCGGTGCTCAGGCACAGGAACTTTTCAGGGTATGTGAAGCCGTCGAAATCGACGTCGAGCCATTTGCGTACCAGCGAGTTCGCGCCATCGGCACCGATCAGATAGTCCGCACGTACCTTGTTGATGCCAGTGACATGTTCGAGCGCGACGTCTACGCCGGTCGCATCCTGCGCGAAGTGGACGACGCGGTGGCCGAAGCGCACACTCGCGGTGGGCTGTTCCTCCAGCCGCTGCGCCAGCATGTGTGCGAGGTGATATTGTTCGCACTGGATGCGGTAGGGAAAGCGCGTCATGTCGGAGAGTTCGCCGAGATCGAACGAAATCACCTCGCCCGAGCGACGGTCGCGCCAGTGATAGACCGGCGCCTTCAGCCCCATGTCGATCAATTTGCCCGCGATGCCAAGTGTGTCGAGCATTTCCAGCGAGGGCGGATGGAAGGTCGAGGCACGCAGATCCTGAGCCGAGTCGCCGCCGCTTTCGGCGAGGATTACGTCGATCCCGCGCTGCGCGAGATAGGTCGCGGCGACGCAGCCGACCGGGCCCGCCCCGGCTATGACGACCTGGACCCTTTCCATATTCCCCGACATGTGTGCGCTGTACCTCTCTGCGTAAATCTTGAGAGGAAAAGCTAAGGAGCAAAGCGGATTGGCTCTATCACCGAGATGAAAGTGACCACCCCACGAACAGTTTCGGCGGGTTGCTCAGCAGAACACAGCAAAAAGCCGGCCCGCATCTCCACCAAGCGAGACGCGGGCCGGCTTTAACCAACATAGATCATGTCGCGACGACCGCCGCTGCCCGCGACATCATCGTTGCGGTATCAGAACTCCGACAGCAGCCGCCCGAAGCCTGGCATGCGATCCATCACCCCGTTGGCGCGCAGCGCGTGCCAATAGGTCGCAGTGTTGATCGCGATCACCGGCTTTCCGAGCCACAGCTCCGCCGCTGCCGCCAGCCGCACGTTCGAGACGTTGGTGCCGACCTGGATGATCGCCTCGACATCGTCACCGTCGAGCGCGCGCATCGTGTCGCGCAACCGGTCCGGCGTCTGTTCGGCGATCGCGATCCACGACGGGCAGAGCAGCGCGGTATCGCGCACCGTCTCGTAGCCGTGATCGGCGAGGAAGCGCCGCACCTGATCGTTCGCGGCCGGGAAATAGGGTGAGAAGAACGCGATTTTCCGCACATTGCCATAGGCTTTCAGCGCGGTGACCACGGCTTCAGCGCCGGTCGTCACGCCCAGCCCCGACAGCGCCTCGATCGATTCGCGCCATTTGCGTCCACCCTCGGCACCGCCAAAGAAGGTGACGGCGGACATGCCCATCACCAAATACTCTGGCTGGCAGGTCAGCACGCCGTAGACGGCATCGGCGGTGTTCTTGTCGATCTGCGCAACGCCGGCCATGAACGTCTCGTTCGACACTGCGCTCGGATTGTCGACGACGATTCGGCTGTAGTGGTTGGTCACGCCATAAGGGCGCATATCGTCGAAATCGGGCTGGACGACCGTGTTGGTCGATGGACCCAACACCCCGAACTTGCGGCGGAACCCGAGCACGTCCGCGCTGCGCTGTGCCTGTGCCGTGTCCGTCATAGTGCATCTCCCTCGCTCGGCTGAGCCGCGCCCCTAGCCGATCGTGGCCGCGCCCCGGCGCAGTGCGCCAGGGATGTTCGCGCACCGGATATGATGGGCGCGGCGGTCGCTCTAAGGCGGTGAAGCGCGCATCGCACAACGCAGCATAGACAGAGTATCGACATGACCTCAGACACACGCATTCTCATCGCCGGCGGCGGCATCGGTGGCATGACAGCGGCGGTCGCGTGCGCGCAGGCAGGCTTCGCGGTAACTTTGCTCGAAGCCGCGAAGCAGTTCGGCGATATCGGCGCAGGCGTGACGCTGTCGCCCAATGCGATGCTCGCATTCGACCATATCGGCATTATGGATGCAGTCGCAGCGGCCGGGATCGAGCCGACCAAGCAACGCATCCAGCACTGGCAGGATGGGCGCATCCTGCGCGCGATCAACCGGACGAGCCAACGCGAGAAATACGGCGCGCCCTATGTGACGATCCACCGCGCCGATCTCCACGCCGAACTGCTCAGGGCGGCGCGCGCGGCGGGGGTCGATCTCCACACCGACGCCGCCGTTGTTGCGAGCGAGGGCACGACCTTGGTTCTTCACGACGGCCGCCGTATCGAAGGCGACGTGGTGATCGGCGCCGACGGCGTGAAATCGGCGGTGCGGCAGCGTTTCGAAACCACGCCAGCGCATTTTACCGGCCATGTCGCCTGGCGCGCGCTGGTGCCTGCACAAGGGGCCGTCGCGCCGCTGGCGGACTATCCGGGCATCCATATCGGCGCCGGCCGGATGATAACGCGCTATCCGGTGCGGCGTGGCGAGCTGCTCAACATTGTGTTCTTCGCGCGGCAGGACGGCTGGACCGACGAGGGCTGGACGATCCCCGCCGACCCGCAGGATCTGCGCGACACTTACGCCGGCTGGTGCGACGAAGTGCAGGCGCTGATCGAGGCGGCGGCGGACGGCCCGCTGTTCAAATGGGCGATCAACGCGCGCGGACCGCTCGACGATTGGATCGCGGATGACCGCGTGACGCTGCTCGGCGACGCCGCGCATGCGATGACGCCGTTCCTCGGCCACGGCGCCGCCTGCGCGCTAGAGGATGCGGTGGTGCTGTCGCGTGCGCTCGCCGCCAGCGACACGCCCGAGGAAGGCTTGCGCCGCTACGTCGCCGCGCGGCACGATCGCACCAGCTTCATCCAGGCGGAGAGCAATGCGAACGCCGATCGCATGCAGGGCCAAGACACCGACACGTTCGGCCTCGCCACGTTGCGCGACGAGGAATCGCTCGGCCTGTTCACCTACGATTGCCGGAAAGTGCCCGTATGACCCTACCCTTCGATGGCCATCCCCTTTCGCAGGCGACGCGCGATTTCCTCGCCCGGCCGCACCGTCTGCTGATTGACGGCGCGTGGATGGATGCGCAGGCGGGCGCAACCCATGTCACGCACGATCCCGCCACCGAACTGCCGCTCGCCACCTTCCAGGTCGGCGATGCCGCCGATATTGACCTTGCCGTCGCCGCCGCGCGCCGCGCGTTCGACGGGCCCTGGTCGCGCATGCTGGCGGGGGACCGCGCCGCGTTGCTGTTCCGGCTCGCGCGGCTGATCGAGGCGAACGCCGAGCTCATCACCGAACTCGACGTGATCGACAACGGCATGCCGCGCGGCATCTCCGCGCTGACCGCGAGCAATTCGGTCGAGATGGTCGATTATTACGCAGGCGCGGTGCTGCGAATCGAGGGTACGACCACCGCCCCCCCGCGCCATGTCGCAGATGGTGCCGAGGCGCTGACCTATACGGTACGCGAGTCCGTCGGCGTGGTCGGGCTGATCGTGCCGTGGAACGTGCCGATCTCGACCGCGATCCTCAAGCTCGCCCCCGCACTGGCGGCGGGTTGCACCGTCGTCATCAAGCCGTCTGAATATACGCCGCTGTCGCTGCTCGCGCTCGGCGAGATGATTCTCGAGGCGGGGTTTCCGGCGGGGGTCGTGAACATCGTCAACGGCTTCGGTCTGGCGGCGGGCGCGCCGCTCGCCGCGCACATGGACGTCGACAAGATCAGCTTCACCGGATCGACCGCGACCGGGCGCAGCATCGTGCTGGCGGCGCTCGGCAATCTCAAGAAGGTGTCGCTCGAACTCGGCGGAAAATCGCCGGTGGTGGTGATGCCGGACGCCGATCTCGCGTCCGCCATTCCCGGCGTCGCGATGGCGACCTTCTTCCTGCAAGGGCAGAACTGCATGGCCGGCACGCGCATCTTCGCGCACGCCGACATCCACGACCGGCTGGTCGAGGGGCTGGTCGCATTCGCGAAGGGCATGACGATGGGACACGGCCTCGATCCGGCGACGTTCCAGGGGCCGCTCGTCTCCGAAGCGCAGATGCGCAAGGTGCTCGGCGCGATCGATGCGGCCAAGGCGGCGGGTGCGACTTTGGTCGCGGGCGGTACGCGGCTCGATCGGCCGGGCTGGTTCGTCTCACCGACGATCTTCACCGGCAGCCGCGCCGACATGGCACTGGAGCGCGAGGAGATCTTCGGCCCCGTCATGGCGATCCGTAAGTTCGACACGCTGGATATCGACGCGATCGCAGCGCTTGCCAACGAAACGGTGTATGGCCTGTCGGGCAGCGTGTGGACGCGTGATCTCTCGACCGCGCACCGGCTGGTTTCGCGAATCCGCTCGGGCCATGTCTCGATCAACTGCCACGGCGCGGTCGGCACCAACATCCCGTTCGGCGGCTATGGCCAATCGGGTTGGGGCCGCGAGTTCGGCAAGGAGGGGCTCGACGGGTATCTGGAGACCAAGGCGGTCACGGCGCGGCTATGACGCATCAGGGCCGGAACGCGCCCAGCGTCCCGGCCCTGCGGAGGCGGTCGCGAAAGTCCTTAGCCTGCGGACCGCGCCGCCCCGATCAGATCGAGCGCGCGGGCTTCGCTCACCACCTCGGCGTATTTCGCCTGCAGATCGAACAAATTGGCCTGATGCGGCGCGGGGTGCCGATCGCCGCAGGCATCCGCCACCACGAACGGCACGAAACCGTGCTGGAGCGCGTCGAGCGCGGTCGCGCGCACGCAGCCCGAGGTAGAGAAGCCAGTGATCAGCAATGTGTCGATTCGCTGCGCCGACAGCGTGGAGGCAAGCGAGGTGCCGAAGAACGCGGAGGCATATTGCTTGGAGACGATGGTGTCGGCATCGGTCGGTGGCAGCGTGTCGGGGAACGCGCCCATCGCCGAGCCGCGCTGGAACGCTTTCAGCGCGGGCACTTTGGCGTAGAACAGCCCGCCGTCGGTGCCTCCCGGTTGGTAGACCACATTTGTGAAGATCACCGGCATACCCACCGCTCGCGCTGCCGCAACCAGACGCTCGTTCGATTCGAGTGCGGTCTGGAACGCGGGATCATAGAGCGGCGAGCCGGGTGTCAGATATGCCACCACCACATCGACGATCAGCAGCGCGGGCCGCTTGCCGAAGCCCAATGCGCCATCGAACGCGCCGGCGTAATTGTCCTTGAGATCGTCCGCCATCGCCTCACTCCGCCGCAAGCGGGAGCGACCACACCGGCGCCCGCGGCGCGGGCAGGCCGGTTTCGGTGAGGCAATTGGCACGCAGCGTCTCGATATCGGGGCCGAAATCGAACGTCTTGAGATCGCCGGCAAGCTCGGCGCGCAATGCCTCGGTCGCCGCCACATCGACCGCGCCGTCCACGATCACAACGCCGTAGGCACGCGCGCCCTCGATCGTCACCAGCCCCTGCCCGACCTCCTTGAGCACCAGCGCTGGATCACGCTTGAGCGGATCGCCCCAGCCGCCGCCGCCCCAGGTGATGAAATGAAGCTGATCGCCCGCCTCGACGGCGTAATCCTCAAGCTTGTTGCCCATCACGATCTCGGTGCCGTCGGCCTTGACCAGCAGCTTGCGCGCCCGCGCGCCCGGCTTGCCGCCGTTGACGCCCCACGGCGGCACGAACCAGCGATCGTCGTGGATCGCGATCACGCCGGGTTCGAGGAAACGGTACACCATGTTGATGCCATTGCCGCCCCGGTGCAGCCCGGCGCCGCCGCTGTCGGCGACGGTCTCATAGGTCTCGATGCGCAACGGGAAATAGCGTTCGAGAAACTCGTTGGGGACGTTGGTGAAGCCCGGCCAAAGCGAATGCCCGTCCGGCCCGTCGCCCATCGGCCGCCCCGGAATGCCGCCGAACGCGATCTGGAAAAGCTGGAACCACTTCCCCTCGCGATCGGTGCCGGCGTAGAACAGATGCGGCGACGACGAGAAACCGGCCGCGCACAGGAATTCCGGCGTCTTCTGCCCGAGCAGGCCTCCGAGGATGTCGAACAACCGCCCCAGCGCGTGCGTGCGCCCCGACAGCGCCGCAGGAAAGCGCGGCTTGAGCAGCGAGCCTTCGGGGATGCGTACCTCGATCAGCGGGTAGAAACCGTCGTTGAACAGGATCTGCGGATCGAACACCATGATCATGTAGATGCCGAAAAACATCTTCATCATGTTTTCGTTGAGGAAGAAGTTGATCGACGCTTGGCTCTGCGGATCGGTGCCGTCGAAATCGAGGATGACGCGGCCATCCTCGCGCCACATCGTGCATTTTATCTTATACGGGCCATAGCCGAGGCCATCGTCGCAAATGTAATCCTCGAAACTCACGCGTTCCTCGGACACAGAGGTGCCGATCAGATGCTGCATCGCGCGGTAGTTGCGCTCGAGCAGCAGGTCGGTCGCCGAGGTGTAGACGTCTTCGCCGAACCGCTCGGCCATTTCAATGATGCGGCGCGCGGCGACACGGCAGGCCGCGCTCAGCGCGTTGAGATCGGCGGTGTTCCACTCAGGGGTGCGCGTCTGGTGCATCACCAGCTTGACGAGATCCTCGTTGTACACGCCCCGCTTCCAGACCTTGACCGGCGGAATGCGCACGCCCTCCTGAAAGATGCTGGTCGCGTCGATCGGCATCGACCCCGGCACCTTTCCGCCGATATCCGACATGTGGCCGAACATCGAGGTATAGGCGAGCAACCGCCCGTCTTTGAACACCGGCAGCAGCACCAGCCAGTCGTTGGAATGGCTGATCGCGCCGCCGACCGAATAGGGATCGGACAGGAAGATCATGTCGCCGTCTTCGACCGTACCGTCGAACCCGTCGAGGAACGGGCCGATGTACGACCCGAACTGGCCGACGATCATGCGGCCCTTGTGGTCGGCGATCAGCGGGAAGGCGTCGCCCTGTTCGCGGATGCCGGGCGACATGGCGGTGCGCACCAAAGTTGCGTCCATCTCGATGCGGGCGTTGCGCAGCGCGTTCTCGATCACTTCGAGCGTGACAGGGTCGATCGCGACGGTGTTGAACGGGGTTTCGTTGGCCTGGATGATGCGTGCGGGCATGGGTCTCTCTTTCGCTCAGGCCAAAGTGATCAGGATGTTGCCGACCGCATCGACGGTGCCGACGCAGTCCGCCTCGATCAGCGTGGTCGAATCCATCTCGGTGACGATCGCCGGACCGGGGATGACGTCGCCGGCGCGCAGGCGATCGCGGTCGTAGATCACCGCCGCACGCATCTTTTCACCGTCCCACACTTGATGGTCGCGGAGCTTGGCGGCGATCGGATCGCCATTTCCTTCGGGCAGTCTGGGCGCGGTCAGTTCCAGAACGGGGCCGAGCGCCACGGCGCGCAGGTTCACCAGTTCGTGGGGTGCGTTCATGTTGAAGGTGAACAGCCGTAGATGTTCGGCATCGAACCGGCCGGTGATCGCGGCGAACCCGCCGCTTTCCAGCGTTTCGGGGTCGATCGACAACGGCACCTCGAAAGCCTGCCCCTCGTAGCGCACGTCGAGTTCGAACTGCGAGGTGATGTCCGCGTCGGCGATACCTTCAGCGGCCAGTTCGGCGCGGGTCAGCGCGGCCATCTCCTTGAGGATGGCGAGCACCTCGTCCTGCTGCGTGTCGACGAAGCGGCGCGAAAAACTGCGCGCAGTCTCGGTACGCATCCGCGTCGTCGCGTCGCCGAGAGCGCACAGCACGCCGGGCGAGACCGGCGACACGGCGGGCCAGCTTCCCATCAACCGCGCGACCGCGTTGACATGGAGCGGCCCCGCCCCGCCGAAGCCCATCAGCGCGAAGTGGCGCGGATCGTAACCCTGCTGCACCGAGATCATGCGTAGCGCGCCGAACATATTCTCGTTGACGATATCGATGATGCCTCGCGCCGCCTCCATCAGCCCGATGCCGAGCGCATCGGCAATGGTCTGCACCGCGCGCGTCGATCCTTCGCGGTCGAGCTTGAAGGTGCCGCCGAGCAAAGCTTCGGGCAGATAGCCCAGCACGACGTTGGCGTCG
>Ga0265780_10007922_pt1 | contig 12981 bp, 13 predicted proteins | sample P1T30metagenome_FD_192432 | JGI IMG/M metagenome (GOLD analysis project Ga0265780, IMG submission 192432) | Plant litter microbial communities from East Loma Ridge, Irvine, California - P1 T30 | ecosystem: Environmental > Terrestrial > Plant litter > Unclassified | place: USA: California...
CGTCGCGATCATCGTCACCGCCATGCTCGGCTTCGCCATCAACCATCTGTTTCTCCGTCTGCGCCGGCATCTGCTCCGGTGGCAGGCCGCCCCCCTTTGAGCAGGAGACCGGCATGACCCTCGAAGCCCGCAACCGGTCCGTTCCGCATGGCGTCCCCAGCGGACATGGCGCGCTGTCGGTCAGCGACCTCAACAAGAGCTTCGTCATCGGCGGTTCGCCGCGCACGGTGCTCGAGAACATCAACCTCACCGTGAAGCCCGGCGAGTTCGTCAGCATCGTTGGCGCGTCGGGCTGCGGCAAATCGACGCTGCTGCGGCTGATCGTCGGGCTCGATGCCGATTACAGCGGCGATATCCGGCTCGACGGCGAGCGGGTCGCGACCACCAGCCTCGATCGCGGCATCGTCTTCCAGGACCACCGGCTGTTCCCGTGGATGACGCTGGAGCATAATATCGAATTGGCGCTGCTCAACACCAATACGCCCAAGGCGCGTCGCGCGCAGATCGTCGCCGAACATATCGCGCTGGTGAACCTCCAGGGGTTCGAGAAAGCCTATCCGCACCAATTGTCCGGCGGTATGGCGCAGCGTGCGGCGATCGCCCGCGCGCTGGTCACCGAGCCCAAGGTGCTGCTGCTCGACGAGCCGCTCGGCGCGCTCGACGCGCTCACGCGCGTTCATGTCCAGAACGAGTTGCAGCGGATCTGGATGGCGCAGCGCTCGACCATGCTGATGGTGACGCACGACGTCGAGGAGGCGCTGTATCTCGGCGACCGGGTGGTGGTGATGGCGCCCAACCCTGGCCGTATCCGCCGCATCGTCGAGGTCGATCTGCCGCATCCGCGCGACCGTGCCGCGCCGCTGCTGCACCGCCTGAAGGCCGAGATCCTCGCCGAACTGACCGCGGCGCCGGCGGCGCCCGCCAATCTGGTCCGGCTGCCCGGCCGGGAGGAACGCTGATGGCACGCTTGCCCGACCAGCCCGTTGATCCGCTGTTCGTCGACCGCTGGTCGCCGCGCAGCTTCAGCGGCGAGGCCGTGCCCGATGCGGTGCTGCTGAGCGTGTTCGAAGCCGCGCGCTGGGCGCCGTCCACATCGAACGCGCAACCGTGGCGGTTCCTCGTCGCGCGGCGCGGCGATCCGCACTGGCCGGACTTTGTGGAGATGCTCGCCGCGCGAAACGCGTTGTGGGCGGCGAACGCGTCGGCGCTCGTCGTGATCCTGTCGGCACGCCAGCTCGAACGCGGCGGCAAGATCGTCGACAACGTCTCGCATAGCTTCGATGCGGGCGCGGCCTGGACCAACTTCGCACATCAGGCGCGGCTGCTCGGCTGGCATATGCACGGCATCGGCGGGTTCGACCGCGAGGCGGTGCGGGTGCGGCTCGAGGTGCCGGAAGACTATGCGGTCGAGGCGATGGTCGCGCTCGGCCGGTTGCGCACGCTCGATACGCTCCACGCCGATTTCCACGCGAACGAAAGCCCGAACGGCCGCCGCCCGATCGGCGAGGCGGTGTTCGCCGGCCGGTTCGGGTTGCCGGCCTTCGCACAGGAGCAGGACGCGGCATGACTATCCAGACCTATTGGCAGCTCGACGTCGCCGCGCAGCCGGGCCGCTCCGAACCCAGTGCCCGCCCGCAGGCCGGCACGATCTTTCGCGACGTGCGCACGCGGGTAATCAACCGCTACGATTATTACGCGCGGATCGCGCAGGCGGCAGCTCAGACCGCGTTCGACGGGTTGTTCCTGCCGTACCGCCCCGAAGCTGACGACAGCGCGATCGTCGCCGCCACCATCGCACGCGAGGTGCCGCGCCTGACGTTGATCCCGGAATTTCCCGGCTCGGTCGCTTCGGCGGTCTATGCCGCCAAGCAGGCGGTGAGCTTCCAGCGCGCGACGCATGACCGGCTCGGCTGGGCGATCGCACCGGCCGCCGACGCGGAGGCTCTGGACCGCACCGAGGAGTTCCTAACGGTCGCGCACGGCGTCCACGGCACGCGGCCGTTCTCGTTTTCGGGCGCATATTTCGAGGTGCAGGGCGGCGGCTTCGAGGCGCCGCTCAACCGCGTGCCGTTCCCGCGCGTGTTCCTGCAAGGCGAGAGCGAGGAGGCGCTGGCGCTGTCGGCGCGCGCCGCCGACGTGCATCTGTTCGGCGCCGCGCCGGTCGCGCATCTGCGCAGTCTTGTCGAAGGACTCGACGGTCTGGCCGCCGGGCGCGGTCGCTCGATCGCATTCGGGGTGATCCAGCCGGTGCTGGTGCGGGAGGATCGCGACGAGGCGCTGCACGAAGCGGCGCGAACCGGCGTGCCGGCCGCGACCATCGTCGGTGATTACGATGCGGTCGCTGCCCGGCTCGCCGAACTCGCCGGGATCGGCATCGGCCATTTCGTGCTCGGCGCGCCGGCGTCGCTCGAAGAGGCCTATCGCGTCGGGCAGCATCTGCTCCCCCGCTTCCGCGCGCTGACCGGGCGCGTGCGCGCCGCCGCTTGAGGAGACACGCCATGACCATCGATTTCTACTGGCGCCTGCCCACCCACGGCTGCCACGACAGCCTGCGCCACAGTGCTTATGATCGTGGCGACTGGTCCCGGCCGGGCCCGTACAACATCGCGCCGGGCCTCGATCGCGACGGCGCGGACGACGGCTTCCGCTACATCGACCATCTCGCCGAGATCGCCAGGGCGGCGGAAAGCGCGGGCTTCATCGGCGGGCTGATCCCGTCCTTCCCCAATACCGACGATCCGTGGGTGATCTCGCCGCTGCTCGCGCGCGAAACCAGCAGCTTCCGCTTCATGATCGCGTTTCAGCCGGGCTTCCTCGATCCGATCCACGCCGCGCGCATGTCGGCAAGCCTTCAGCGCGCGACGGGCGGGCGCACGGTGTTCAACATCATCACCGGCGGCGGCGGGCCATCGCAACTGTGGTGGGGAGACGGCTTCAGCCACGACGATCGCTATGGCCGCACCACCGAATTCCTCGACGTGTTCAGGGGCGTCTGGAAGGGCGGCGACTTTTCGTACGACGGCCGCTTCTACTCGGTGGCGGGCGAGGGGCTGCCGCCGCTGCTGGCGGCGGAGGAATTGCCCGAGATCTGGTTCTCGGGCTCCTCCGACGCGGCGTTGCAGTCCGCCGCGAAACATGCCGATTACTACCTCTCCTGGCTCGAACCGTTCGACCAACTCACCGAGAAATTCGCGCGCGTGAAGGAGCGCACGGCGGCGCTGGGCGGCGAGCAGAAATGCGCGGTGCGTGTCGATCTGGTCGCCCGCGCGACCGAGGAGGAAGCGTGGCGCGACATTCGCATCGGCTTCGAGAACGTCCCCGACGAACGCCGCGCGCAGCTTCGCGGGCCGACCGACTCGGTCGGCGCGGCCCGCCAGCAGGCGCTGCGGCCGAGCGAGGCGCGCCGCTACGACGAACTGATCGTCGCGCCGAACCTGTGGGGCGGTTTCAACCTGCTGCGCGGTGGCCCGGCGCTCGGCATCGTCGGCAGCTACGAGCAATGCGCGGCCCGGCTTAACGATTTGATCGCGCGCGGCACCGACGCCTTCATCCTCGCCGGCACGCCGCATCTCGAGGAAGCCTACCGGATCGGAGAGGAAGTGCTGCCGTTGCTCGGCCACGAGAATGCCGCGCTGCTGCACGCCGCCGAGTAACGCGACCGATCCGAACCGAAAAGGGGCCGACGGCAGTCTGCCGGCGGCCCCTTTTGCGCGCGAACGACCCGGCTCAGAAGCGGACGATCAAAGATCCGCCATAGGTGCGCGGATCGGCCCAACTCACCGTATCGCCGTTGATGCCGGCGGCGGCGTTGAACTGCGGCAGCGCATGGTCGAGGTAGTTGGTGTTGAGGAAATTATCGACATAGGCCGTCACACTGTAGCGCTTGTTGGCGGAAGTGTAGGTGATGCGCGCGTTGGCGATTGTATAGCCCGGCTGGTCGAGCAGGTAACGGTTCACCGTGTCCTGCGGGGTGATGTAGTAATATTGCAGCGAGGTGTAGCGCGCATCGGCGACGAGATCGACGCTGCCGGCGTCGCCGAGCGGAACGGTATAGGTGGCGCTGCCGTTGAGCGTCAGCTTCGGCGCCCGCACGAAGCGCGCGCCCGACAGATTTGCGCCACCGTTCAGCACCTGCAAATTATCGTATTTGGTGTCGAGGATGCCGACCGCCCCGCTCAGGTGGACGCGCTCGACCGGGGTCGCCCCCAGCTCGAACTCCGCGCCGTTGACGTGCGCGGTCTTCGCGTTCTGGAGGTAGGACACGGTCGCCCCGCCGACCGCGCCGGGGTTGGGACCGACAACGTTGATCTGCACATCGTCGTAATTATAGTGGAACACGTTGGCGTTGAAGGTCAGCCGGTGGTCGAACCACTGCGACTTGTAGCCCAGTTCGAACGCATCGAGCCTCTCGGGCGCGACGGTCGCCAGCGCGATCGGCAGGGTCGCGGCGGTGTTGAAGCCGCCCGATTTCACGCCGTGCGAGAATTTGAAGTACAGCAGATTGTCGGGCGCGACCTTCCACGACGGCGTGATGTCGTAGGTAAAGGCATCCCAGGTCTTGCGTAGGTCGCCCGCGAAGGTGCCGATCCCGCCATAGCTGCCGGTGTACGAATCCCACCAGTGCGCGTAATTGCTCCACGAGGTGGCGGCGGCATTGGGCGAGGCGAGACGATCGAATTCGAGTGTTTTGGTCTCGCGCGTCCAGCGGGCGCCGGCGGTCAGCTTGATCGCATCTGTCACGTCGAAGGTCGCGCTGCCGAACGCCGCGCCGCTCTCGGCCTTGTGGCGGTAGTGCGTCAGGCTGTACGCCGCGCCCGGTTGCGCGGCAGGGCCGGTCTGCGCGGGTACGGAGCCGGCGGGCAGGGTGGCCGAGAATGCGTCGGAGACGATCCGTTCGTTGAAATAATAGAGACCAAGAATCCAGTTGAGTCGGTCGGCCTGCGGCGAAGCGAGCCGCAATTCCTGCGTCCACTGCGAACTGCGCGCGGCGACATAGCTGCGCGAGATTTCGAGCGGGGTGTAGTCGGTGTCGTTCGCGCCGCGCGTCTTGAACTGCTCATAACCGGTGATCGCGGTCAATGAGAGGCCACCGATGGTGTCGTCGAGATGAAGCGCCCCGCCCCATTGCTTGTTGCGGCTATATTCCGGGGCGTTGATGTCGACGGTGTCCTTGTCGGTCGACGGGGCGTAGCCGTTCCGCAGGACGCCGTTCGCGGCATAGCTTCCCGTGCTCCAATAGGTACCGTCGGTATCGTAATCCCGGTAATGGGCGCTCAGCAGCGCCTGGAAGCCGGGCGCGGGCGCGAACAGGATCTGGCCGCGCAGCACGTTATCCTTGATGGCGTTGGCATTCTGGCCGGTGAACAGGTTGGTGTAACGCCCGTCGCGGTCATCGAAGCGGGCCGAGACCCGCACCGCCAGCGTACCCGGCACCAGCGCCGCGCCGACGCCGCCCTCAATGATCTTATCGTCATAGCTGCCGTAGTCGAGCTTGACGTAATTGTCGTCGGTGCCCCCGTTCAACGACGGCCGCTTCGAGATGACGTTGATCGCGCCGCCGGTGGTGTTCTTGCCCCACAACGTCCCCTGCGGACCGCGCAGCACCTCGACGCGCTCCAGATCGAACAGCGGCAGGCCGGTCGCGCTGGCATTGCTGATGTAGACGTCATCCAGATAGAAGCCGACCGGGTTGGCGAGGTCGAGCTGCTGCTGGCCCGCCCCGACGCCACGAATCCACCAGCGCGGGCGCCCGTGTTGCAAATTGCCCGCCGAGGCATTGGGCACAAGGCTGAGAATCTCGCTCGCGGACCGTCCGATCCCGCCGAGCGTGAACGTGCCCGCGCCGATCGCGGTAATCGCGGTCGGCACGTCCTGTAATCGCTGTTCACGGCGTTGCGCGGTGACGACGACATCGCCGCCTAACGGCGTTGAAGTGGCATCGGCCGTCGGGGCGGCGGCGTCCGCAGCGGGCGGCTCGGCGGGATTGGCTGGCGCGGCAAGTGCAGAGTTTGCCAAGCCAAGCGTCGCCACACTGGCGTGAGCCAGGAGCAGCGCGATCGAGCGATTTGAGAAAGACGACACAGAATTCCCCCGGGAAGGTGCAGCGGCGCAGCGCCGGCGTTCCAAGCTCGATCAGCAAGTCATGTGCCAGACGCGTATGTCTCTAGGATCATCGATGTATAGGTTATTGCGGACGGCCGAAGCGGCGTTTGGTGATGCGAACGCAGCAGTCGACAAGCCGGGATGTTGGATCCGCAACAACATCGTCCAACTTCCCGACCAGCGCTTGGCGTGCCGGTGCGGGTGAACGGCACGCCAAGCGCCATCCCCACCGGGCGATCCGCTTTTGCGGCGCAACGTTAAACTTCGCGGGACAGGACACCGCCGGCTTTTGCATGTCCTACCAGCAGGAGAGGCTATACTTCGGTTGGAGGAGCGCGGCACGGCGGCACCGCCGACCAACGGGTCATCGGACGCAGCCCGGCGCATCATGGACACGAACTTCATCGGCACGCTGGCAGTGACGCAAGCGATGCTGCCCCTGCTGCGCCTTTCGCCGGCCGCTCGCATTGTGAACCTGTCCAGCTCGCTCCGGGCGCTTGCGGTCACGGCGATCCCAGCTCGCCCTAATATTCGGCTCGGCTGTTCGGTTATAATGCTTCGAAGGCGGCACTCAACATGCTGATGGTGCAGCTTGCAGAGGATCTGCGCGACACACCTCATGTCATCAACTCGGTCAGCCCCGGCTATGTGAAGACGGACCTGACCCGGCAAAACGGCTTCATGACGGCTGAGGAAGGGGCAAAACTGCCCGTCGGATATGCGCTGCTTTGAGTCGATGCGGTGTCCGGCCGTTTCGGAGAGGCTAGCGGTGAGACGCCGTGATAGCCTTCTGCTAATCGCGGCCCCCTGCCGTTTTGGTTACCGGCAGGGGCATTTTGAAAAGCACCATCGTTCCGAATAACCGGCGGTGTAACCGGGGGGGCGGCTATTCGCGTCGCGGTGCCTAACAGCAAGGTCTCTATTTCATCTGTTCAGCGCTCGCTCGTTCGCGCAACATGCGGCAAGCTGCATGATGAACAAATGGCCGCTTACGGAAAGGCCGAATGGCCCGTAAATGACCGGTTAGGGTCTTAGGCACCGTCAAACTTACGTGAAGACCTAAAACTTGGTTGCAGTACGCGCCCCAGCATTTTCCTTATTAACATGAGCGGCATAGGCGTTGATGATCCCGGTCAACAGTCCGGGAAAGCGCTCTTCCACCTCGCTCCAACGCGTCACGTTACGTACCTCGACGCCGTGACGTTCGCTACGGATGAGCCCGGCATCTCTCAGCACCTTGAAGTGATTAGACAGTGACGACTTGGGAATGACACGGTCTCCAACCGCTGCCATTGCTGAGCAGGCCGCAGCGCAGTCGGCCTTCATGATCTTCGCAAAAATGGCGGCTCGGCTGGGGTCGGCGAGCGCATGCAGGATCGCCTCGGGACGCACGTCTTCAATCATAGGGTGGAGCAGTGGTCTCATGATTTTCGCATATAGCCCTTGATTAATCTTTCGCTAGTTCCAGATTCCCGAACAACGGGACTACAAGGCTTCGGTTTGAGGCCTGGCTCGTGGTGGAGATCGGATCTTATGACAAAGCTCAACGGCAAGGTAGCGGTAGTGACCGGCGCATCAAAGGGCATCGGGGCGGCGATCGCAAAGGCGCTGGCGAAAGGTGGTGCCGCAGTCGTCGTCAACTACTCGTCCAGCAAAACAGGCGCCGATGAGGTGGTCGAGGCGATAACTTCTGCGGGCGGCCAGGCCATCGCCGTGCAGGCCAACGTGTCAAAGGCCGAAGAAGCACGAGCGCTGATCGATGCAGCAGTACGCCAGTTCGGCCGGCTGGACGTGCTGGTCAACAATTCGGGCATCTACGAATTCGCGTCGATCGAGGATTTCACGGAGGAGCATTACCGGCGTCAGTTCGATGTCAACGTGCTCGGCGTTCTCTTGGCCACCCAAGCCGCCTCGCCGCATCTTGAGCAGGGCGCGAGCGTCATCAACATCTCGTCAGCGATCACTCACGTGAACACGCCAACTGCCGCCGCTTATGCCGGGACTAAGGGCGCGGTTAATGCCATTTCGGGAGTTCTGGCCAACGAGCTCGCTCCTCGCGGCATCCGGGTCAATGTCGTCAGCCCGGGTTTCGTCGTCACCGAGGGCACCCACACGGCTGGTATTATCGGTTCGGAAATGGAAGCTGGCATTGTCGCGCAGACGCCGCTCGGTCGAGCCGGAAAGCCAGACGACATCGCAGATGTCGTTAGCTTCCTTGCCAGCGACGATGCCCGCTGGTTGACCGGAGAAAATATCACGGCGAGCGGTGGCATTCACTAAGTCGCAGGCGACGCCCACGAGAACGACGGTGTCGGCTCGTGGGCACAACCTTATCAAATGACGAAGCCAACTATTTAGTCACCGCCGAAACCTTGATCAGTAATCCGCGAAGGACGCTCTCATCTGAAAAAGCCGCCTCGATAGAAAAGGGTTTTCCGACCAGACCCGGCGTTGCCGTTGGCATGAACGAGCGGCCGGTTTGGCGAAGCGGCAAGGGCGTCACCAGTGTCGGCAACTGGGTCATCCCGGCGGGCGACGACCGGCGCCTCCGCAAGCCGCGTGGCTTCTCGACACATCTGCCGGAAGCATGAGGCGTGTCAGCTTGCGTATGCAAATGGAACGGCAGCTAGGGGCAGCTGCAATCCGGCATCGAGAGATAGCCGAGTACGGCTCGACGAACCCGCGCCACAAGCGCTTCGTGTCCGTGCTCACCTCGCTCACCGGCGGCATCGATCATCCCCCGCATGATCGCTGCGACGTCGCCCGTTGCAGCCGCCATGCTCGACTGCTTGGGAAGGTCCGGTCGAGCGAGGATTTCGGCAAGGATCGCTATGAACCTGGTCCTGACGAGTTGTGTCGCCGTATCCAACGGCAGACGTGCTTCCTCGAAATCGAGCAGCCGCGCTAGACGAGGGCGACGGACCTGGTGGCGCACGGCAGCCTGGACCAGGGCATTGAGCGCCTGCTGTCCCGCAGCCATCAAACAGGCGGCCTCAGCTTCTTCGACAAGGAGGGTCGTCTCACGGGCGATCAGCGCGCCGAGTAGCGCATCCTTGTCGGGGAAATATTGGTACAATGTGCCGATGCTGACGCCGGCCAGCTCCGCCACGGCGTTGGTAGTGAACCCGCCATGCCCCTGCTCCTCCAGAATGCGAGCAGCCGCTTCGATGATCGCATCTACGGTATGCCGTGCCCGCGCCTGTCGTGGCTGTTTGCGAGGGCGAGCGCGCTGGTCGGCGGCTTGTGCTGTCATCGAAACCAATGCGAGTAGTGGATCTGAGCAGATGCTCGCATCCTAAGGACGTCGATCAACGACACAAGGATGCATCATGGATACGCAATCCGTCCAGTTTGAAGCCGCACTCACAACCTTTTTCATGGTCAAGACCTCGCCGGAATGGCTCGGTTTCCCGTTCGAGACGCGATTGTCTCATGCCCGCGAGACGTTTCAACCGATCCTCAACGCGTTCAAAGGACGCGTCCGGCTGAACTGGTACGATGTCGAGTTCTACACGGCCAAGATCAGTGACATCTGGATGATCGAGTCAAAGGATCACCACAGCTATCAGCTCTTCTGCGAGAAACTGCGAGAAACGCCGTTCTGGGACCGCTTCTTCCTCGTGCACGACATCTTCCCAGGCGAGCTGAACGCCTGGGCGAAGAACTACGAAGTCGAGGCGCTGCAATCGTAGGTGGCTTTCGGTCAACCCCCAAGCCGCTGTCGCAGCGTGTCGAGGAGCCAGCGACCGGCGGGACCCAACATATGGTCGCGCCGGTGTGCTGCATAGATGACGAGACCCTCTTTGGGCGTTGGATCGTCCTCGATCTCGATCGCGATCAACCTCCCGTCGGCGATGGGTGCCGCGACGAGATGCTCCGGCATGCGGCACCATCCGAAGCCGGCAACCAGGAAGTCGAACCGTCGGCCGAGATCCACGAAGCGCCATAACCGCGCGCTCGACAGGCCGTAGTTCGCGCCGCATGGATCGACCGGATCGGAGAGCACGAGCTGGGCGTGAGGCTCCAGGTCGCCGCGCTTTGCCGGGCGTCCCAGCGATGCCAGCGGATGACCGGGTGCGACAACCGGCCGCATCCCGATCCGCAGCAGCGGGTACGCGGCGATGTCTCCCGGCAAATCAGGTAGCAGGAGGCAGATCGCCAGCGCTGCCGAACCGTCGCGCAGCCGCCGCAGCGAACCGCCCAGACCTTCGGTCGAGAAGCTGACCGGCAGGTCGGGAAAGGTCTCCCCCACGGCACGCAGGCTGTCGATTAGCGGCGCCGTCGGCACCAGCGGGTCGATGGCGAGCGCCAGTTCGGGTTCGAGCCCCTGGCGCGTACCCGCCGCCACCGCTTCGAACCGCCCCGCGCTGGCCAGCACGAGTCTAGCGTGGTCGACGAGGACGCGCCCCACTTCGGTGAGGCGCGGCTTGTAGCCGCTGCGGTCGAACAGCGTGACGCCCTGCAGCGTTTCCAACGTCGCGATCGCCTGGCTGATCGCCGACTGCGCGCGCCCAAGCTTGCGACCCGCGGCAGAAAAGCTGCCCGCGTCGACGATTGTCACCAATACCCGCAACTGATCGAGGCTGAGATTGCCAATCATCCATCATCTCCGCCGATGGAGACGATCACAATTTGATCTCTCCTGCTTGCCGAGCGTGGCGGCTAGATCAGCGTCATGCAACCGACCTTCTTCATTAACCACGGCGGCGGCCCTTGCTTCTTCCTCGATCCCGGTCCGATGCGCGACGCGTGGACGGAGCTGGAGGAATATCTCCTTGGTTTTGCCGAAACGCTTGAAGTGCAGCCGCGCGCGATCCTCGTGATCTCGGGGCGTTGGGAAGAGGCGCGCCCGACGGTCAACGCCGGGGCGACGCCACCTTTGCTGTTCGACTATGGCGGCTTTCCCGAACACACCTACCAACTGACATGGCCCGCGCCCGGCGATCCGGCGCTGGCAGCACGGGTCCGCGACCTGCTCGGTCGTGCCGGCATCGAAAGCAGCGCAGACGAGAGGCGTGGCTGGGACCATGGCGTGTTCGTGCCGCTCAAGGTCATGTTCCCTGAAGCGAACATTCCCACCGTCCAGCTCTCGCTCAAGCAGGGGCTCGATCCCCAAGCCCATCTCGCCATCGGTCGCGCGCTGGCTCCGCTGCGCGAAGAGGGCGTGCTGATCGTCGGCAGCGGCCAGAGCTACCACCGTATGCGCGGCTTCATGGACGGCAGCGGACGAGCCGATCCCGACGCGGAAGCATTCGACGCATGGCTCCGCGAAGCAATGGCGGACGGCAACATGCGGGACCGTTCGCTGACTGCCTGGGAGCAGGCTCCAGGTGCCCGTCAGGCGCAGCCGCGTGAAGATCACCTGCTACCGCTGATGGTGGTGGCGGGTGCCGCGTCCGGAGAACCCGGCCGAACTGCTTTCCACGGACACGTGCTCGGGAAGCCGATCTCCGGCTTCCGCTTCGGATAACCACCCCAAGGATCCTCACTATGACCAAGCTTCTAGTTGTTCAGACCAGCCCGCGCGGCGATCATTCCATCTCGCGCAACATGACCCGTCGCTTCACCGCAGAGTGGCAGGCCGCGCACCCGCGTGGCGAGATCGTCGACCGCGATCTCATGAAAACTGACCTCCCGTTCGTGACCGCGCCTTGGCTTCAGGCCTATTTCACGCCGGCCGAGCAGCACTCACCGGAAATGAAGGAGGCACTGCGCCTGTCGGATGAGCTGGTTGGCGAGATACTTGCTGCCGACCACATCGTCATCGCAACGCCGGTTTATAACTACAATGTACCGGCAGCGCTGAAGGCGTGGGTAGACCACATTGTTCGCAAGGGGCTGACGCTGGGCTTCGACGGCAGTGGTCTGGTTACCGGCAAGAAAGCGACGGTGCTGCTCGCCTCGGGCGGCGTCTATACCGAGGGCTCGCCGATCCGGGGTCGCGACATCGCCACCGAGTACCTGCGCCTGATCCTGAGCGTCATCGGCATCACCGACGTGACCGTGGTAGCTGGTGGCGGAGCGAAGGTGGTGGACCTGGGCGAGCAGACAATGGATGGCTTCATCGCGAGCCTTGTTCCCGAGATCAAACGCGCTACCGCGGCCTGAAATCTCCGCGAACAACGCATCCTGGAAGCGCCTTCTTGCATCGGTAGAGCGCGGACGACGCTATGCACTCCCTGAACGAACGGCGACTAGTATGCGTGAAGGTTGGCTTCGCCCTCCGTAATTGGGTCCTTGCTACCGCACCTCTGCTACGGACCGTAGCGTTCAAAGCAGCTGAGCGATTTGTCACAGCGTCCGTTCATCCTTGCGCGGTTGGGCGGATGACGATGCTACCGACATCCACTTCGGGTGGCTGCTCGATAGCGTAGAGGATCCCGCGCGCGATCGCGTCGGGCGGGATGGCGATGGCACCAAGTTGCCCATTGATCATTGCCTTGGTCGGCTGGTCGGTGATGCTGTCGCCGAAGTTTGTAGCGATCATTCCCGGAGACACTTCAGTCACCCGCAGGTGCGGTCCAGCCTCCTGCCGCAGTATTTCCGTCACCGTGCGAACGGCATTCTTAGTGGCGGCATAGACGCCCATCGTGGGCAGCATCTTGATGCCGGCGGTCGAAATGACGTTGATCACATGCCCGCTCGCCTGACGCGCGAACACGGGAAGGGCGGCAGCGATGCCGTACAGCGTGCCACGCAGGTTTATGTCAATCATGGCATCCCAGCCCTCGACGTCAAGCGCGTCGAAGCGGGAAATTGGTCCAATTCCAGCGCAGTTGATGATGACATCGAGCCGGCCGCCCCGTTCTATCGCCAACGCCACGAGCGCTTCAAGATCGTCCCGCCTGCGTACGTCGGTCGCCTTTGCCACGGCTTTCC
>Ga0265780_10007923_pt1 | contig 12977 bp, 13 predicted proteins | sample P1T30metagenome_FD_192432 | JGI IMG/M metagenome (GOLD analysis project Ga0265780, IMG submission 192432) | Plant litter microbial communities from East Loma Ridge, Irvine, California - P1 T30 | ecosystem: Environmental > Terrestrial > Plant litter > Unclassified | place: USA: California...
AGTTTGAGTTTGATATTGATAAAAAGTTCTTTGATGACTTTGAATTTGACGAGTATAACAACGTCAATGTAAAAGTAAATCTTGTATTAGAAAAAAAGAGCACTATGCTGGAGCTTAGCTTTAAGCATAAAGGCACCGTTAATGTACCGTGCGACCTTAGTAATGAAGATTTTGATCTTCCTATAAAAGGCAAGCTGGTACTGATTGTTAAGTTTGGCGACGAATTTAATAATGATAACGACGAGCTGCTGGTGCTGCCACATGGCGAATACCAGGTAGATGTGGCGCAGTATATTTATGAAATGATAATACTGTCGGTTCCTACTAAACGGGTGCATCCCGGAATTAAAGACGGCACTTTAGATGCCGCGATATTAAATAAGCTGGAAGAACTTGCTCCTAAAAAAGAGCAGGTAAAGCCCAAAAAAGAAGAAGAAACAAAAAGTACCGACCCCCGCTGGGACGGTTTAAAGAAACTATTAACGGATAATAATTAGAGTAAAATGGCACATCCTAAGAGAAAGACCTCGAAAACAAGAAGAGATAAGAGAAGGACACATTATAAAGCATCTGTTCCTCAAATCGCTACATGCCCGGTAACAGGCGAAGCACATTTATACCACAGAGCTTACTGGCATGAAGGCAAAATGTACTACAGAGGCCAGGTAGTTATCGATAAAGCAGAAGCTGTAGCTTAATTGCTGGAAAGTAAAGGGTAAAACTCTCACTTGGTGGGAGTTTTTTTGTTAAATACCCTTTTTTTAAAATTAGCCGGGCTTATTGCCTGCCATATTGTAAAATTTTTGTAATTTCCACCACTTTTTGGGCTTCCCCCGCCGCCCGGACTGAATGATATTATAATTCTATATGAGTAAACTAACTGCCGCCATTACCGCCGTAGGGGCCTATGTTCCTGAATTTGTTTTAACAAACAAACTGCTGGAAACAATGGTAGATACCAACGATGAATGGATTACCTCCCGTACAGGCATTAAGGAAAGGCGCATTCTTAAGGATAACGATAAAGGGACTTCTTTTTTAGCTATAAAAGCAGCCGAAGATTTACTAAAAAAATCGGGCACAAACCCGGAGGATATAGATATGGTGCTTGTGGCAACTGCCACACCCGATATGCCTGTTGCTGCAACCGCAGTGTATGTGGCCAGCCATATAGGCGCCGTTAATGCTTTTGCTTACGATCTTCAGGCAGCCTGCTCCAGCTTTTTATACGGTATGAGTACCGCCGCGGCCTATGTGCAAAGCGGCCGTTATAAAAAAGTATTGGTTATAGGCGCCGATAAAATGTCTTCTATAATAGATTATACCGATAGGGCCACGTGCATAATTTTTGGCGATGGTGCCGGTGCGGTACTTTTTGAACCTAACGAGGAGGGCCTTGGCCTGCAGGACGAAGTATTAAGGAGCGACGGTATAGGCCGTGAGTTTCTTAAAATAGAGGCCGGCGGATCTTTATTGCCCCCAACCCACGAAACGGTAGATGCAAAACAGCATTTTGTGCATCAGGACGGTAAAACCGTGTTTAAATATGCAGTATCTAACATGGCCGATGTAAGCGAAAAGATAATGCAAAGAAACAACCTGCAGCACAGCGATGTGGATTTTTTATTAGCCCACCAGGCCAATAAGAGGATAATAGATGCAACGGCTTCGCGTATGGGCGTAGACGAATCTAAAGTGCTTATTAATATAGAAAAGTACGGCAATACAACATCGGCTACACTACCGTTGTTACTAAACGATTTTGAACACTTATTTAAAAAAGGGGACAACCTTGTTTTCGCATCTTTTGGCGGAGGGTTTACCTGGGGGTCCATTTACCTTAAATGGGCTTACGATACAAAATAAAACAAACTAAACAAAACGGAAAAGTATGGATATCAGAGAAATTCAAAACCTAATAAAGTTTGTGGCTAAGTCCGGAGCTACAGAAGTGAAATTAGAGATGGATGATATTAAGATCACCATAAAAACAACTAACGAGGCCGGCGCCCCGGAAACTACTACCTACGTTCAGCATGTACCGGTTCAGCAGCAGGCTCCCGCAGCGCAGCCACAGCAGCAAATTGCCCCGGCAGCTACTACACCTGCAGCCCCGGCAGCAGATGATACATCTAAATTCCTTGTAATTAAGTCGCCAATTATTGGTACACTTTACAGGAAACCATCGCCGGATAAGCCAACGTTTGTAGAGGTTGGCAGCACCATTTCTAAAGGAGATGTTGTTTGTGTTATCGAGGCTATGAAACTGTTTAACGAAATAGAGAGCGAAGTATCGGGCAAGATCGTAAAAGTACTGGTAGATGATTCATCTCCCGTAGAGTACGACCAGCCGTTATTCCTTGTAGACCCATCATAAAGAATTTTAAATTATAAATTTTAAATGGTGAATTTCACCGTTTGAAATAATTTAAGATCTAAAATTCAACATTTAAAATTTCTAAGTGATGTTCAAAAAAATACTAATTGCAAACAGGGGAGAAATTGCACTTCGTGTAATAAGGACCTGTAGGGAAATGGGCATAAAAACCGTTGCGGTATACAGTACTGCCGATGCCGAGAGCCTGCACGTTAAGTTTGCTGACGAAGCCGTATGTATAGGCCCGCCGCCAAGCAACCTTTCTTACCTGAAAATATCAAATATAATTGCCGCTGCCGAGATTACTAACGCCGATGCCATTCACCCGGGTTACGGTTTCCTTAGCGAAAATGCACGTTTTAGCAGGATATGCCAGGAGCACGGTATTAAATTTATAGGCGCATCGCCGGAGATGATAGACAAAATGGGCGACAAGGCTACGGCCAAAGCAACCATGAAGGCTGCCGGCGTACCTTGTGTGCCGGGATCTGACGGTTTATTAGAATCGTACGAGCAAACCGTAAAACTTGCTAAAGAATTTGGCTACCCTGTAATGCTTAAGGCTACGGCCGGCGGCGGGGGTAAAGGTATGCGTGCCGTGTGGAAAGAAGAAGAACTTCTTAAAGCATGGGAAAGCGCCAGGCAGGAAGCTGCCGCCTCTTTTGGTAACGACGGTATGTACATGGAAAAACTTATCGAGGAGCCACGCCATATTGAAATTCAGGTAGTGGGCGACTCTTTTGGTAAAGCCTGCCACCTTTCTGAAAGGGATTGTTCGGTACAACGCCGCCACCAAAAACTTACAGAAGAAACACCATCGCCATTTATGACCGATGAGCTTCGCGATAAAATGGGCGCTGCTGCTGTTAAAGCCGCAGAGTACATTGCTTACGAAGGCGCCGGTACGGTAGAATTTCTTGTAGATAAACACAGGAACTTCTATTTTATGGAAATGAATACACGTATACAGGTAGAACATCCTATTACCGAGCAGGTTATAGATTACGACCTTATACGCGAGCAAATACTTGTTGCAGCGGGTGTGCCTATTAGTGGTAAAAACTACCTGCCGCAAATGCACTCTATTGAGTGCCGTATTAATGCCGAAGACCCGTATAACGATTTTCGTCCGTCGCCGGGCAAGATCACTACCCTGCACATGCCGGGTGGCCACGGTGTAAGGTTAGATACTCACGTTTACAGCGGTTATACCATACCGCCTAATTACGACTCTATGATCGCTAAACTTATTACCACAGCCCAAACCAGGGAAGAGGCCATAAGCAAAATGAAGCGTGCCTTAGATGAGTTTATTATAGAGGGTATTAAAACCACTATTCCTTTCCACAGGCAGTTGATGGATGAGCCGGATTATGTTGCCGGTAACTACACCACCAAGTTTATGGAAGGTTTTAAAATGAACGAACGAGTAGAAGAATAGTTTTCCTCTGCACTTCAATATACATTAAGCCCCACCGCAATGCGTGGGGCTTTTTATTTGGGGTAAAGTGGTATATTGCGATATTATTTGTAAATAAATATGAAAATTGGAATAATATTAGCAAGCCGCTAAACCATCAAACGAATGAAAATATTTATATTTATTATTTTACTTTTTAGCTTTAATCAAGGTAAAAGTGTCTATGTAGTTAATTTTACAAATATCATGCAGGAAGAAAAGGTACAAGGTAGTTGGTCAAAGTGTAAAAGTACGTTTACTGAGATAGTTAATTTACCGGATGGCTCCCATACAATTGAACATTCTATTATGTCGAATATATGCCAAACAATAAATTTAAATGAAAATGGCAATGGTGAGTTGTTAATGGGCGATAGTTTAATGTTTAAATATAAATGGAGAATTGAGCGGGGTTTAATAAAATTCTCATTTGATTCGCCCGAAGACCAATCTCATTTTTTGAGTGGAGAATTAGAATATGTTTTCAGGTTATATGATAAAGATGATGCTCTATATTTAGAAATCAAACCTATAAATAAAGAAATTACTTATTTTTTAGTTCGAGGTAAAAATGATAAGTAACCTTCGTAGCGCTGATTTGTAATTCGTTCTTACAGTAAATTATATGAGGGGTAATGCTACATTATACATGCTTTTAATAGCTCTATGCCTGGCCGGGTGTAATTCTGCAAAAAATAATTTTATTTATAGTTTAACTTGTGGTACAAGTTTGGAGGTTCAATATGAGACCGGCAAAAAATTAGGTTTTTATAAAAAATCGAGACATTGCGATATTACATTTATTTTTCTGAGTGAATTTAATAATGATAATATTGAAGTTTTTGCGGATGAGAAATTGTTTTTTTTGAACGAAAGTATAGTGCAAAAAAAAAACGATTTATCAGCACACGTTAATTACGATTATTCAAATCTGGATACTATCCCACGATAGCGCGGATTTGTAATCCGTGCCTACTAATAACTCTCACAAGTAAAAAATATTATGGGAAACAATATAACAAGACTTAAAGAAAATATATTTTACAGGGCTAAAATATTTATTGAAGATATGGGGTCGTTTGTGCCTTTCGGTGCGAAATTGCATGGATATACGGTCAAAGATGTAATGGCCTATATAGATTTTGAAGATTCAATTGAAGGTGTTGAACTCATCAATATGATGAAAATAAGTATTTCATCAGAAATAGAAAAAGGGTTGATTAAGGCTGGCGCTGTAGCATATGATGTAGTAGTTAATTTGGAAAATGCTCATGGAGTAGATGAAAAAAGGGACGCTCTTTGCCTTATTATTACTGAAGATGGAGAAAATTGGAGTCAGGAAATTTTTCCGTATCTGCTTATCAACAGTCAGTGTGTTTGGGAGTAATATTACTGCCAATATAAATCGCAGTTTATACATATCCTTAAAAATTTAACCCTAACCCCCAACAATTTTTTTGTATAGCTAATCAAAATAAGTATATTCGGACAATCAAAATTTGGGCAGGTATTTGCTGTCCTAAATCCGGATTATCAACCTATAAATAAAACAGATAATGATCAAGATCTTAAAAAAGTTAGCAAGTGCAGTGGCGCTGCTTGTTATGTTTACAACAGCGGCTATGGCGCAGGACAAAGTTGCCGAGGGTACTAAAAAAGTAACCGACGGTATGAAAACACAGCTTTCCCTCAACGATGGTCAGTATGCTAAAGTGTTAGAAATAAACAAAACCTACCTGGTAAAAGTTAAAGACAGTAAAGCAAAAAGCGTTAACAAGGTAGAGCAGGCTAAAAAGCTAAAAACTATTGACGACGACCGCGAAGCGAAACTTAAAAGCGTGCTTACCGAAGACCAGTACAAAATTTATGGTGCAGGCAGGGCCGACAACAAAAAGAAATTAAAAGACTGCCTTGAAAAATAAGGATATAAAAAACCCGGAGCATATCGCTTCGGGTTTTGTTTTTGAATTTGATACTTTGCTTAATGTGCGACACGAATTTCACCTATTTCCACGAATTAATTTATGATAATTAGTGAAATTCGTGTCGAACTCATCTTGTATTAAAAGCGCTCTGCGCTCGCTTTCTTCCAAAAGTAAAACATATCTGTAGGTACTGAGTGGCCTTCCAGCATACAGCCCGGTACAGGCTCAGGGTAGGTTTGCTCGTAGGTTTTAATCGTCGTACGGTCGGTACGCATACTCACCACACTGCGGTCTACATCATCAGGGTGTGCAATACCTGCCGATGCCATTAAATCCATAGCGCTCTTAACCGTTTCATGCTGAAAACGGAACACACGCACGCTCTTCTCTTCGGGTACCAGCCCTTTAACCAGGTGCGGGTCCTGAGTGGCAACACCGGTAGGACAGGTGTTATTATGGCACTCCAGCGCCTGTATGCACCCAAGGGCAAACATCATTCCGCGCGCCGAGTTACACAGGTCGGCACCAATAGAAAGCGCCTTAATAATATCAAAACCGGTAATAATCTTACCGCTGCAAATAATTTTTATCTGGTCTTTAATGCCATAGCCCACAAGGCAGTCGTACACAAAGGCAAGGGCATCGCGTAGCGGCATACCCACGTGGTCGCTGTATTCCTGCGGGGCAGCACCGGTACCGCCTTCGCCACCATCAACGGTAATAAAGTCAAAGTAGGTTTTAGTCTGCACCATCGCCTTGCAAATGGCAATAAACTCGTGCTTGTTACCAATACAAATTTTCATGCCTATAGGCTTGCCGCCACTGCCTTTGCGCAGCAGTTTTACAAAGTCCATCAACTCTAATGGCGTTGTGAAAGCCGAGTGGTAGGGCGGACTTATAATATCGTGCCCTTTGCGCACTAAACGTATGTTGGCAATTTCCTCGGTTACTTTTTCTTTGGGCAGTATCCCGCCGTGGCCGGGCTTGGCACCTTGCGAGAATTTAATCTCAATCATTTTTACGTTATCCAGCACGGCGCGCTTAGTATATTGCTCATAGCTAAAATTACCGTCATCATCACGGCAGCTAAAGTAACCGGTCCCAATGTTCCATACTACATCGCCTCCTTCATGAAGGTGATATGGAGAGAGCCCACCCTCGCCGGTATTGTGGTAAAAATTACCCTGCTTTGCACCCGAGTTTAACGCCAGGATAGCATTTTTACTAAGCGACCCATAGCTCATGGCGCTAATGTTAAACAGGCTGGCCTCATACGGCTTTTCGCATTGCGATGAACCTATTTTTACACGCGGCTCCAGGTTTACCTTGTTAAAAGGTATGGCACGTATACTGTGGTTTATCCATTCATAACCTTCGTTATAAACATCTAACTGCGTACCAAAAGGCATGGTGTCAGGATCTTTTTTACTACGCTGGTATACCAGGCTGCGCTGCAGACGGTTAAAGGGCTTACCATCCAGGTCGGTTTCAAAAAAGTACTGGCGCATCTCGGGGCCAATTGATTCTAACAAATACCTAAGCCTGCCCAGTAGCGGAAAGTTGCGCCTTATAGTTTTTTTAGACTGGTACATATCATACAAGCCCATTAAAATTAGCGGCAAAAATATGAACAGCAATAATGCCGACTTTACATTTATATAGGTTAGCAGTGCAATTATTGCCAGGGCGGTAAAGCTGGCAATTAAAAATATTTTTCTCATATACAGTGGTACCCTGTGCGAGGGCAAAGGCCCAAAGCGCAGAATTATTATAGTTAATCCCTACAAAATTACTTAGAACTGTCTATTTAACATCGCTATAACCTTGCCTAAAATATTATGAAAACGTTATTTTGAATTATTATGCATAAGTAATTTCGGGCGTGTCCCTTCGGGCCGGGCTTTACGCTGCCAGTCCTCGCTTGTGGCTTTGTGCCTCAGCCACCTGCTGTGGGCTGTTCGCTGCAATCCCTCACGCGGAGCTGCACAGTACGTTTGTGTATTTCGCTTTGCAAAGTCTTTAGCTGCGCAAAGTCTCCCGACTTTGTGCACGTGTTAGCATGTCTCCTGACATGCATTTAAGTAAAAAGGTCTGGAGACTTCGCGGAGCTGGCCTTCGCAGCATCCAAAAAAAATCCCGAAGCGCTAACTTCGGGATGTGTATAGTATACGATATTAAAACGTGTAGCCAATCCGTGCATGAAGGTCTATCGCCACATCTCCGGCATTTTTTATAACATCATCCGAATCGGAAAAATAAAAGCCGTAGCCAAGGCCAATACCTAATTCATAATTAAAATTGCTTTTAGCTATCGCACGGCGTATGCCCCATTTAGGGATAATAGTCATTTGGTTAGGAACGTAAATGTAACTTGGTGCACTGCCTAAAATAAACAGGTCGGGGTAATATTCTACAGCAACCGTTACAAAACTCGCACTGTTGTTAGCTGTGTACTTACCTTTGTTGGCACGTTTTTCTATATTGTAATACCAGCGCGGTTCAACGCTAATGCTGGGTACCATTACTGTGCCGCTGCCGTCAAAATACGTATCGTATGCCCACAGGTCAAGGCCAATTTCGCTGCGCAGGGCCCATTTGTTGCTAAGGCGCGCCTCGTGGCTTGCCCATACACCCACGGCACCAACCTGAACATTAAATAACGATTTTTCTACCGTTCCGGCTGTAGTTGCAGTGGTATTAGTTTCAGCAGTTTGTGCAGAAGCGCTAAATGCAAAGCCCATAAAAAATAAGGCAAGTAAAGTGTTTTTCATAAGGGAGATTAATTTGCGCAAAAATAGCTTTAAAATTATAGCAGTCAAGTGCAAAGCCATATTTTTAAACGCTTAAAGCTTAAAACATAACTTAGGTTATCTTTAAAAAGTATATCCAATCCTAAAATGGATGTCGGCGGCCAGTTCGCCGGTCTTTGCGGTAGGTTTAGTGGCATCATCTAAAAATAGCAGGTAGCCTATGCCCAATGCGATTTCATAGTTTAAGTTGGTTCGGCCTATATCGCGCTTAATGCCATACTTGGGCATAAAAGCAATTTGCTGCGGAACGTAATCATCGTCGTCACCGCCCCTTACTTTAAATACCGCATCATAATACGTAACGGCAATAGTGGCAAAGTTAGCGCTGTTGTTGCGGGTACGTTTATTAAGCCGCACGCGCTTTTCTATATTATAATACCAGCGTGGTTCTACGGTAAGGTTGGGGGTAAAGTAGCCCTCACCAATACGGCTATAAAGATTGGTTGCCAGGCCGGCTTCGGTGCGCAGGGCAAACTGGTTGCCAAGGCGCGCCTCATAACTAACATACCCGCCTACAATACCCACCTGTATGTTTACAAGGCTGCGTACTGTGGGTTGTGGTTGTGCAATAAAGCTGTCCTGGGCGTGCGTGCTAATGCCACAACAGGCCATGAGTGTTATAATAAAACATCGTAATTTTTCCATGCAATTCTTTGGGAAATTTAATAACCGACAGGACTAAAATAACTTTAAAATTTAAATAATGAAGCACTTAACCATTTAACAACACAAAAAAAGCCCGCAACATTGTTACGGGCTGTATATCTTAAAAGTAAGAACTATTACTTGAGGTTTAACTTTTTAGTCATCTCTTTAGTAAGGCCACCTTTGTTTAATAGTATGGCAGTACTTTTATATTTTACAAAGTTTTTGCTCATGTAAAGGTAGCCCTTGTAATCGTTAGTGGCGCCCCATGAGTTTTTAACAATGTAGTATTCTTTACCGTTTTGATCTTTACTAAGGCCTACAATGTGCATGCCGTGGTCGTCCTGGGTTTGGTAATTGTCAAATGCTTTTTGACGAAGCGCCTCGGTAACTTCAAGTTCAGGCTGAGGGCCTTTAAAAATAGTCTCTTTCTCTTCCGCTGTCATTAAAGCCGGGTCTTTTGCAGGGATGTAAGCAACACCATTTTTCCAGCTAAAGCCTTTTTCGCTTACGTCTCCGGCCCAGCCTACAGTGTACCCGTTTTTAAGGGCAGCATCAATAATATCGGTAAGGTCGTTCATCTTTACATTGTACACTAAGTCAAGCGACCAGTTATCCGGCACCATAAGTACAAACTGTGTGTAGTACGGATGATCTGTAAACGATGAAATCTCAATATAATCATCAGGGTTAAGGCCCACCACCTCTTTAGCAAAAGTTTGCGGGGTGTATTTTTTACCTTTATAGTCGAAAGACTGTGGTACTTCGCCTAAGTACGTATCAATAACCGATGTATAGGCTTTAACCCAGTTTGGAGAAAGCTCGCCGTTAGGGTTTTTTACCACAGCAGCAAGCAGGCCTTCGTTCATGGCAGCCATTTCGCCAAATTTATTGTTGGTAGTACCGTAGTTAAGGCCGGTATATGCGGTTTGAGGCAACGCACCATATTTGCGGTACATGTTTATAACATCGTGCAGCGCGCCACCATCGCCAAGGGTAATAGCACCGTGCATGCGCACATAATTAATACCTTTTTCTATATAAGCATTACGTGCGGTATAAATTTGAGAAAGCTCTACCGGCTGTTTGCCTGCGCGTATCATTTCCGACTCAAGGAATGAGTTGGCCGAATAACTCCAGCAGGTACCCGATGATCCCTGGTTTTTTACCGGGGTGTTCTCGATATTTATAACATCTTTAAACTGAAAAGAATCTTTACTGTTGGCACTCTGGTTGCTTTTTAGTGAATTCACAAGGTAATCCTGTGCATTGGCACCCTGAAAGCCTGCAAGCAATAATGATGCGGCTACAAAGGGCTTAATTGAAAAATTAGACATAGCTGTATACTATTTAATGTGTGTATTAAAGCCTCAAAAATACATAAAATTTACAAAATCTTAATGTTTTGTGAAAATTCTACAAGGTTTCTTTTAGCCACTTAAAGTATTCGCGTTGCCAAACCAATGCATTTTGCGGTTTTAGCACCCAGTGGTTCTCATCCGGGAAATATAAAAAGCGGCTTTTAATGCCCCGTAGCTGCGCTGCCTGAAAGGCTTCCTGTCCCTGTCCTATCGGCACACGGAAATCTACACCACCTTGTATGATAAGTATCGGGGTATTCCATTTCTCTACATAATTAACCGGGTTAAACTGCGTGTATGTTTTTTGCGCTGCTGCATTATCTTTTTCCCAATACGGGCCGCCGCTGTCCCAGTTGGTAAAGAAAACCTCCTCTGTAGTGCCATACATGCTTTGCAGGTTAAATACACCATCGTGTGCAATGAGGGTTTTAAAGCGGTTGTTGTGTATGCCCGCTAAATAAAATACCGAGTACCCACCATAGCTCGCACCCACCGCACCCAGCCTGCTTTTATCTACATACGGCTCTTTAGCCACATCATCTATCGCGCTTAGGTAATCGTCCATAACCTGGCCGCCCCAGTCTTTGCTAATGGCTTCGTTCCACTCCACACCATGCCCCGGCATACCGCGGCGGTTAGGCGCAACAACAATGTAACCCTGTGCCGCCATAAGCTGAAAATTCCACCTGAACGAATAAAACTGCGTTAGTGCACTTTGCGGGCCGCCCTGGCAATACAGCAGGGTAGGGTATTTCTTTTTCGCATCAAAATCAGGGGGCAGTATTACCCAAACCAGCATCTTTGTTCCATCGGTTGTGGTAACATAGCGTTTCTCGGTCTTGCTGAGCTTTATGGCGCTATACGCTTCGTTATTAACGGTAGTAAGCTGTTTCCAGGTTTTCTTTTTAAGGTCGTAGCTGTAAATCTCGGTAGCGTGGTTGGTGTCGGCGCGTTCTAAGATAACGGTGTTGCCGCTAAAACCCACAATATGGTTTACATCAAAAAAGCCATCGGTAAGTTGCGTAACGGTAACGGCTATCCTTGTCAGGCCGGGAAAGTTGACCTCAAACAGCTGCTTGGTACCATCTATAGGGGCAACAAAATATACTTTTTTACCGTCGGGGTTCCACATAAAACTGTCTACCGTGCCATCCCAACCACCGGTGAGGTTTATGTCCATGCCTTTAAAGCGCACAATGATATCGTTCTTATCGGCCTCATAGCCGTCGCGTTTCATTTGCAGCCAGGTAAGATCGCCCGCAGGCGAATACGCTGGGTTGGTATCATACCCCGGGTTCTTCGGCGTTAGGTTGGAGGTAGTTTTAGTAGCCAGGTTGTACTCATAAATATTAGTATCGGTACTGGTGGCATAAGCCGTGCCGGCTTTCTTTTTGCTTACGTATATAATGCTTTTGCCATCGGGGCTCCAGGCGTAATCTTCCTCACCGCCAAAAGGCTTTTGAGGCGAATCATACAGCTCATTAGGCATAATATCTGTAAAATTATCTTTGTCGGCGACTGGGGTAAACCCCACATGATTATGCGTACCGTTGTTCCAGGTATCCCAATGGCGGTAATCCAGCCCGTCATATATTTGTACGGTACTTTTACCAAGGTCGGTATAATGGTCGCTCCCTAAAATTTTCTCAACCTTAATTTCTTTACTTGTAAGAAAGTATTTGCCGTCGGGCGATACATACTTATCGGCCAGCAGCGTTTTGTATTCGGCAATTTCGGTAGCTGCGCCCCCGGTTACGGGGATGGTGTAAAACTTAGCGTCCGATTTGTTCTCGGCCACATTGGGCTTGCTCACTTTATATACAATACTTTTTCCGTCTTTTGTAATGCCCAGCGTGCTCACGCGGCCCAGGCTCCAAAGCAGTTCCGGTGTCATGCTTTTTTGTGCCGAAGCAGATAATCCCATGATGGTTAATGTTAAGAGAAGAACTTTTTTCATGTGTTTAATTTGTAAAACTTTCCCAAAAATAAATAATAGTTTTTAGGCACAGGCAATAAACATCAAATTACTGTAAAGCGCTATAAAGATTTAGAGGCTTTTTAAAAATGGATTATATTTATGCCCACCATTTACAACCATATCATGAAAACACAAAAACCTGTACACGTTGCCATTGTTAGAAAAGTACTGCCCGGAAAAGAAGAGGCCTTTAAAGCTGCCCTCAGGAATTTTTTAGGCGAATCTTTTATACAGGGCGGGGTGCAGGGAGCCGGTATGATAACCGCACTACCGGGTGGCGAGCCTAATGAAATAGGTATTTTGCGCACATTTGCTAACGAAGCCGAGCGCGATGCCTTTTACAACTCGCAATTGTTTAAAGAGTGGGAGGCGTATGCCAATACCGTAACAGAGCCACCGGTGTACCGCAACCTAACCGGACT
>Ga0265780_10007924_pt1 | contig 12975 bp, 18 predicted proteins | sample P1T30metagenome_FD_192432 | JGI IMG/M metagenome (GOLD analysis project Ga0265780, IMG submission 192432) | Plant litter microbial communities from East Loma Ridge, Irvine, California - P1 T30 | ecosystem: Environmental > Terrestrial > Plant litter > Unclassified | place: USA: California...
GAGGTCATGCCGATGAAAGCCTGACCTTGGAAGTAACCGAAGAGAGCCATGGTGTTTGCGGCAACGTGCGCGGCAGTGTTGGAGTGTCCAAGACCGGATGTTACGGCCGATGCGACGAGCGCAAGACCAGAGATGACGGCCACAGTCCATGCGACACCCTTTTGATTGACGGTTTTACCGTTGGACAATTCCGCTTCGACACAGGCGACTGATTCGCCAGTTTCCTTCCTCTTGAAGTAGATCTGGATCTTTGCGTCGAGATCCGGGACGGTGTATGTGATGCCTGCGAAGGAGAAATGTTAGTTTCAGGCTGGCTGACAGTATCGCAGTGGGGTGAACGCACCTGGAACCTGCTTGAGAGCCTCCGCTGGCACATCAAAGTTACTCCTGAGGTCTATAGGTGCCTCTTGCATGGGACACAGACCGAGCAAATCGGACTTGCATGGGTCGAGGCTGTTCTCATAGGCGAGGAAGCCATATGCGTAGACTTTGGCGTCGATGGTGATGTTGCCCTCTACGGTGCTGACACCGGTGATGTTGAAGCGCAGCTTGCCATCGTCGGGTGTGAAGAGGACATCGAACAAATTGGCGCTGAAACTGCTATTCTGTTGACACTGGGCGAGCGACTGGGAGAGGAGCTTGCGTTCGGCAGAGGCAAAGGAGGCGAGAGCGAGGAGCGCGGGTATTAGAGTTGTAAAGGCGAAGCGCATGTTGAGTGTGGTGGCCGACAGTCGGCGGCGGTAAGGGAATTATGTTGTTGGCAAAGGAGAAGACGGCGGCGGGCGTGGCAGCCGGGAGAACGAGCGGTTGTTGTGCGTGACCAATGCGACGGGCGTGAGGGTGTCGTGGCGGGTGAGACAATAGGCGTCAGAGGGCGTTTCTGTGGTAGTGGGTATTATGGGGTAGTCGATGAGGTAGTGGATGAAGGTATGGTAAGGTAAGGTAACAAGGAGATGTGTGAGGCAGGTAACGAGAGACGGCGGTTGGGAAGTGGAAGTGGAAGTGGAAGTGGAAGTGGAGTATGGAGATGGTTGGTCGGGTGGGTGGTGGCGATGTTGGATGGCGGAGGTGACGATGGGAGATGGCTGGCGGGAGAGAGTGAGAGAAGTGGTGCAGTTCGGCAGGGACGACGACTACTGCAGCACCACTTGGGAGTACAGGAGAGCGAGCGAGTGAGCGGCTGGGCTTGGGAGAGAGATCTGGCTGGGCTGGCTGGCTCTCCACTGGTCTACTTTGGCGCTGGCGTGTCGTGTCGTGTCGTGTCGCCAAACAAGGGTCTTTCGTCGATCCGACTACCTCGATTGGGCAAAGGCTATTCTGGAAGCAGGTTCTGGGTGCTGGAGGAAGGCAAGCAACGGTGGTAGTGAATGAATGGGTTGCCGGTTTATTCAGGTCATGTCGTGTTTGTCTCAAATATTGATTGTATAGTTGTTCCAAGAAAGGACACAGTAATGATAATACGGGCTATACGGGCACGAAAACAACAAAGTCGAATAATGGCGCGCGTCTCGCAAATCAGCTTGTGAGGCAGTGCAAAGGAAAATCAGGGGACTCGTCCTGAGAGAGGCGGCTTGGCGCCGATGGTGCTTTACGCGTCCGTCCACTCGCATTCTCCCGAGTCCTCTTCGGTGTGTGGGGGATCCTTGTGCTTGGTCCTGGAGAGAGATCCATTTTATTCCTCTCAGCCTTGCTTTTGGCCAGCCCAGCCCTTGGAATTGGAATGTCCGAAAGGTCTCTTTTAAAAACATCAGCACTCGTCATGTATGGCTTGCTGTACAATGTAGCTGACGAATACATGGTACTTGGTATGCAAGGTACTACTCTTCCATGTATATACATATACATAAACACAAGTACCCATCAAGACTACAGTACTACAACAACACCACTGTCACATCATCTCATTCTTCAAAAGCCCGTTCCCACGCGCGTCGGCCATGCGCACCGACCCATCTCTGCCGCGGCCACGCACCACTCCCACAATCCACTAACCAAACCAAAAACGGCCTTGCAGAAACTCTCTACATCCGCTGCTTCCGGTTGTGGCGCCGTTGGCTTTTTCTCTTGTGTCTGGTTGTTGACGACTACATATAGAAAACTTCCCGTTGCTTGGAAACGCCGCGGGTGTACTGTAGCTATGTTTTGTCGGGTTACGAGTTTCCAAGATCCAAGATCTGAGACCAATGACGATGACAGTGACGGTACATATTTCGCCGTGGGCTTGGCTTCATCGTGTCCTGCCGTACATTCAGTATCTACACTGCATGGGAAAGATGACATTCAAGCCGGAGGCTCATAGACAGTCTCGCTGGCACAAGCATGCTCATGACATACATGTATCCAAGGAAGAAAGTCGTCTTTTTCATATAAGCCATCCGGTGTTTGAAGAGTTCGATTCTATCACGGAGAGTCGTAGCTTACATGGGTACTTTCAAATATCATGCTCAGTATGTATGTAAATGCTGCGCCCATGTGGAGCATTTCACTCTTCGCTGACATCGACATTGCGATCTCTCTTTCTCTTTGCCCTCCTGCTGACTCCTGCTTTCGCTTGGTCTCTCCTTCAAAGCACCACAATCACTGACAAGCTAGACCACCTCGATATCCCTCCTTGTCTTACGAACACTTTCGCGCGAATCATCGGTCGTCGAAGCTGCCCCCCCAAGCCCAACATCGCCCTCATCCGGCGTCCCGACGCCCTTCTCCAGATCACTCTCCGGCACCGGCTCCAAAGTATGAATCTCTTTCGGCGCCGACAGACTACTCCTGCGACCACCACCACCAGTAGGCAACACAGCGCTCGAATTGCTAACCCCCCTACGATGGCCCAAGAAATCCGGCCCATGAAGAGCAAGCGCCAGCTCCGCCTCGAGGACTTTCACCACCTTGTAAAGCCCCGCGGCGAGAAAACTGCCGGCCAGAGGGCCGATCCAGTAGATCCAGTGGTAGCCGGGGAAACGGTGAGACGCGACCGCGGCGCCAAACGAGCGAGCTGGATTGAGTGAGGCTCCCGTGAAAGGACCCCCAACGAGCTGCGCGACGAAGAGCGCCAGCCCGATTCCGATGGGCGCGATGAAGGTGCCTTTGTGCTTCTCTGCGGCTAGCATGAAGATTGAGAAGATGAAGGCTGCAGAAAGCAGCGCTTCGATGAAGAAGCCTCGCACGACTGATGTTCCGCTTCCTAGCAGTGTCTCCGCCTTGAGATCTCCCGGGAAGACACAGCTCACCAGTCCGGCGGCTGTCATTCCGGCTAGCATCTGGCTGACAGCGATGCAAGCTCCTCTGCTCCAGGGCAGACTTCCTACGAGGCACATACCCAGTGTGATTGCTGGGTTGAACAGGCCGCTGGTGACTTTGAAGAAGACCCATGCGTTGACCACGAGCGAGAAGCCTAGGCTCAAGGCCGCGTACAGCAAGGCCGAGGGTGGGATTGATGTCCGGGCTGGAATGCTGGTGACGGTGTTTGTAAAAGCGACTTGGCAGCCGGCGAGAGCGAAGAACAGGAAGAAGGTTGTGCCGATGAACTCTGCGGATGTAGCAACGAGCGTGTTGTAGGCCCATTCTGGGACGTGTCGTTCTATGAAAGGGACGCGTTCGCGAACCGATGGCTTGGGGTCCTGTGTCGAGACTGTGTCAGTATTCGGCTTCGTCGTGGTGCTGAACCGGGTTGTCGGTCACTGACCTGCATGTCCACTTCTGAATACTCTTCACGAGGAGTTGTTGGAGTGAGTGGTGAAGAGTTTTGAGTAAACAACATGGTCTTGATTGGAAAGAAGTTCGAAGAGCACGTGCTTGGGATCAAGATTGAGGAAGGCACATGTCGAGCTTTTAGTTAGTCGACTCAAGGAAGGAGCGACAGTGGTGACCTTTCATCAACATGAGTGTTTGATCAGTTTGTCACGAGCATGCTCATGAGAGGCAATTATGACGTGATGACGATAGGTACATTCAACGATAGCTCGACTATACATCAAAACACTCGGGGCATACCTGCTAAGGTACTGTTTAACTGAATGTTGCTGAAAGTCGCTTCCTGCTTTAACCATGCATTTACATGTACCTATTCCTCTTCCCTTTAACACATACTTATCCTGGACAACAGGAACGATCGTCAACATTTGTTATCAAGGAAGTAAAAGCCGAAACTGAAAAGCACACAAAGCTTTCCATAGGAAAAAAGTATTCCATCCAAACCATTCATATCATTTTGGTTTCTACCTAAAAGTTCTCCCCGTTGGATCGCCAACCAAACCAAACCAATTGGCTCAACTCCAAAAAGAGGAAAAAAAGAACTCTCCCAATGCACCCCAATCCATCCATCCCAATGCCGAAAGCCCATAACAAGTATACCAAGCCGAAAACCCCTTTCCAGCCTGAGGGGGAATAATGTATGCTGTCGTCAAGTCATAAAAGTGAACGCCCAGAAGAAAAAATCAAAAAGAGGTATCATCCAATCCGTCCAACGCCAATCCCATGCCCATGCCCGTGCCTATGCAAATTTCCTCCGGCGAACGTGTACTGTAAGCCGTTCCGTAGTCCATCCTATCCTAATCCGTTTGCTTCGACTTTCCTGTCTTTGACGAAGCCAACATGTCCATGCCTATGCCAATCAATCAAGCCGCCCAGCGGGAGGCTTTCATGTTGCCGCTGTTGCTGCGACGGGCGAGCTTGGCCCTGGAGGGCCTGGCGCGGTTGCGCGTGGCCCTGTTGGGACGGCTGGGCCGGTTGGGGCGAGCGGGGCGTGACATGGAGGAGTCGAGGACAGTAGAATCGGCGGAAGAGTCGGAGGAGGAAGTGGAATCGGAGGCCGAAGTGGAAGCATCGGAGGAAGCAGCAGCAGCATCGGCTGTGGAATCGGGGGTGGAAGCGGAGGTCTCTTCAGAGTAAGACTCCTCAGGAGCAGCGGCAGCAGCAGCATCGACCTCAGTGTCAGCTTCCGCGTACGAGGCACCTGCCACACGGTCCTGGGTTGCGCCACCGCACAGAGTGCCGATGTCCGCGGTCGGGTAGAAGACGCGGGGCATGCCGGCGCTCATGGGGACGTTGATGTAGCTGCCGCTGTCGGACGTGTACTTTGTGCAAGACAACAGCTCGGTGACGCTGGAGCCGGACTGGTAGTAGGAGCGGATGGGCTGAGTGTAGTTGGAACCGGAAGAGCCTTTGTTGGAGAGAACGGTCATCAGCTTGCCCTTCTTAACGGCGATGGTCGTGGTGTCGGTGTAGATGGGATTGGCGGCCGTGGTGAGGAAGGACGGGTCGTTGCGGATGGCGTTCTTGCGGGCTTTGTTGAGGCTCGCGACCAGCTTGTACAGCTGCGCGTCGGTGTTGTAGCCGGAGAACCAGAGAGCTTCGCGGTTGTAGGGGTCGTTGGCGCCACCGCGAGCGTCGTAATGTTGCTCTTGGCCCTGGTAAAGGATGGGAATGCCGTCGGCGATCATGGTAAAGGTGATGACGTTGGCGGCCTGCGCGATGTCTCCCTGCTGGGACGGGAAACGGGCGTTGTCGTGATTCTCGCTGAACGAGCCGAGGAGGGAGATGTCCTTGCACGAGACGGTGTTCTTGTCAATCGACTCGGAAAGTTTGGCCATGTCGCCGCTGGTGCTCTTGAAAGCGTTGATTAGTGGGAAGTAAACGGGGTAGTTGAACAGACCGGTGAGATAGTTCTGGTAGTCGCAGACAAAGTCCGCTCCCTCCTGAAAGATCTCGCCAATCATGTACATGTCGCTGACAGCATCGCGGAAGCCCTTCCAGAAACTCTTCTCGACCTGCAAGACCGTGTCAAGTCTCAAGCCATCGATGGAGTAGTTTGACGTGAGACTCTTAATCCACGTGTTGTAGCCTTCGCGGACTCTCGGACTGCTGGTCTTGAGGTCGGGAAGAGGCACGAGGTTACCTCCAACCCAGCATTGCGTCAGTTGTGCCTGTGATTTGTTAGTAGCTGATCGTTCAATACTCAGGGATTTGAAAAGGCGCTGGATTGAAACGGGGACACTTACAGTATCACCTAACCTGTTGTAATCGATCTCGCAGTACGGGGTGTTGTAGTCTTCCTTCCTGTTGAAGGGATTGAATTTGGTGTAGTCGACCGAGTCAGGAGGACCGTTCCAACCGTTGTGGTTCACAACAATATCGACCATCAAGTACTGCAGCCACTAAAGTCAGCATCATTCACATGCAAATAACAATCAACCAATCGATCGACTCACCATGCCGCGAGCGTGCAGAGCACTGGAGAGCTTCTTCAAGTCGTCAGAAGTTCCATAGTGCCCGTTCACAGCGTAAAGATCCTGTTGCCAGTAGCCATGGTAGGCCTCTCCGTAAGCAGTTTTACCCTCAATGTTTTTCGTGACCGGCGAGATCCAGACCGCGTCAAATCCCATACCCTGAATGTAGTCGAGTTTCTTGATGATGCCAGCCCAGGTGCCGCCGCAGTAGATTCCAGAGGCCGTGTCACAGGTGGCGGTGGTGCTGCCATCAGTGCGGGCGAAGCGGTCGGTGAGTAGCTGGTAGATGCTGCGGCTGCGCCATTCTGCTGGACTGGCGGCGAAGGTGGTGGTTAGGAGGAGTGCAAGGCTCAATGCGCCGAGGAGCATTTTGGAAAACATCGTTCCGTGTTGTTGAAGTGGGAGGTCAGTGTAGCGGTGTGGTTTGGCTATGTACCATTGATCAGGTCCAAGTTGGTTGTCCTTTGTGTTGGGTGAGACAGCGCACGGCCAATGCTGGTTGCAGTAGGTGATGATGTTGGGTGAAGATGTTGAGCGGGTGATCCCACAAAGAGATTGTTTGCTTGCGATCCTCAGGTCTCTTTATGAAGTCCATTCACTGACTCCGCGTTCATCACATGCATCCGGAGCCCTTGCCTTCACAAGCATGGAAGTTACAAATGACCATGAATTAGCATGCGCACACATCACTACTGTGCTTCACTCACAAGGAAGAGCTATTGGGCTACATTAACCCGCATTAGTCTCGTCGCCGCTGGAGATCAGAAGTGGTGATGCTGGCGCCAATCCATACCACCTAGTTGACTTGGCACTTACTTTCAGCAGGTGGACACGAGGTATCAGCGCCTAATGGCCTAGTACGGCAGATCCGGTTGTAAGGCTGGCGACGGTGAGAAGTCTCGCATCGATGCACTGCAACCGCAACAGTACCTACCACCTCGTCGTCACGCAGGGTCGATCGATTCGAGTCAGCACGTTCCTGGGAGGGCCTGACAACGACGAGACCAACGAGACCACGCGGGCCGCGACAACTCCTCTGTAGCGCAAGACTTCGCTAGAACAAGTCGTTGGCGGTCGGCCGGTCGACAAAGAGAGGTCTCGAATTGCTGTCTCGGGGCGGGTATTCCCGGGGATGCCTGCCTGACTGAGGCGCTGTAACGTAACTACAGGCTGACCTGACGTGAAGGCCCCTCTACTGGTCATTAAGAGCCGGTGGAGGACATTTCGCCCGACGCAGGTGTCGACAGCTGTAACACAGCGTGAAGGAGTGGTCGGTCGCACACCACGGCCTCGATGGCGCAAGTGGTCAGTCTCCGGGAGCAGGTGACGGTATAGCGGCGTCAGGTAGCCGGGCGGCAACATCAGCAGGAGCGCAGGAGCCGTCCTGAACCAAACACTGCACCAGTCATGGCGTGAATGGGCGGTATACCGTGGACTAGTACAAAGAGAAAGCAAGGGGGCATTGCAAGCGCCACGCGCGTCGACCGTAGCAGCATCCTCCCGGGAGAGGTTCAAGCAATTTCGAATTCATCCACTCAGACCGCCGAACGCCCATGAGACCACGGCTGAAACCCAAACGGCACCTCTTTGTGCGTGTGTGTGGGAGTGAGGTGGGTGTAGGCGGTTGGTAGAAGCTACTCGGATACAAAGTACAACCGACACTACTTTCCATTCGCTCAGTACTGGTAGTCATGCACGCGCACGGGACGGCAGGTCGGTCGGAGGATGCATGTACATGTATGTATGTAGTCAGCGGCGATGTAGTCAGCGGCCGGCCAATCTGCCAGCGAGCGCGGTGAGGTGCCGAAACAAGCAGGTGACTACTAGAGTGTGCAGCGGCACGGCAAAGATTATTATTCCTCCTGCAAATGTCGGAGACAGGAGTGGACAGGAGTTGAAGTGGCCGTTATCCGAACATCGTCGAAAGAAGCACTAGAACAACCTTAGCGCATCGGTCTCCAGGCCGGAGCTCGTGTGCCCATTGCGCGTGCCTGCCTCCTCGCATATCTCTGTAACACTTGCAAACCCTCAGGGCTCCCACGAGATCGGACCGGGATGGGTATAGTCTGGTCGGCCGGTCGCACGCATGGCATTTCGTTTCTTTGTGAGAGGGGAAACAGGCTGTCTGATCGTCCCCGGGGTGCATATGCACTGCTATACTTCTTACCTATGTGTGTACCTAATCGCATGTCTAAGGCGGCCACCCGGGTATTATTTCACTTACTCGCGCATCCGCGCATGCGCAACATGTCCTCTCCTGCGGGGACAACACAACGTACATCACATCACATCACAGTAGTAGTACCTGCCCCCCGTTTAGCCCTTGAGCCGGGTGCCGTTGTATTAATCTATTGCCAACGACCGCTGGCGCACGGGTAATACATGTACCCGCGCAGTGCTGAGCAAACTTGCATGTCTCGATGGTATGCATGACGACGACGACGATGACGACGACGTTGGCGACGACGACACTGCCGGTGCCAACTTCACCCATCCGGACGAACGAATCGTTGCCCATAGCAGCCAGACAAAACGTCGATGATGGCGGGGGCACACGGCTGCAAGACACGTTTGGGCGGGTCGTGTGTATGCGGCCAGATCCTGCCACGGTTCTGCGGCGGGAAAAAAACATGTGAATGTGAGATGGAACCTGGAAAGGATGCGGACAATGCTTCGAGACGCAGGGAACCCGCTACATCTGTTCTGTACTTTCCACGCTCCGATGCACTCCATATGGACAGATCGCAATTGTCCTGAGCCACGCCACTTACGCCAGCTACGCTACAAGATTCGCCCAAACGCTTGCATGAAAAGAGGCCAGAAAAGGATGAAGGAAAATAAGAAGCTGTCAGCCAGAATGTCCGACCCTGGCCCGATGTAGTATCCGGTTTGACGACATGCATGCAATGCGGATTTTTGTCTGTCAGTCCCATTACATCAGGTGCCATCCGGCGAGGCCAACAAGGGGTGCATTTTCACCCTTGACGTGTACATTTCTTTCTCACCACAGAGGCGGCATCATGTATGTATGCCACCTGCACCATTATCCTTGGCCCCGAGTGGGGAAGTGACCTCGTGTTTAGATGGCAGTTGATCATGGATTCAGCTTTGCGCTCTGGGCGCATCATATCGACCTCATTGGTAAGAGTCTACATGCTGATATTGCCTCGATCCGTCGGAGTACCCTGGCCTCGGCGCTGTACGGTAGCTGTCGCGGTTGCTGCTCGTAGTGTGATTGCTGCCCGCAGTGTCAGGTCGCTCCCTCTCACTACGTCTGCTTGGAGGCGGCGCTGGTCTGATCGGGAGGTCCAGCTGTGAAGGGTTACTGGCGGATTGCGCGCTGCTCGTCCGTGTCGGGTATACAGGTCGCGCAGTAGGTGGGGCCGACCCTCCATTGGGTCCGATTGAGGACGGTCTGGATCTTGCGCTCCCGGAAGACCCATCGGTACGAAGGAGTGCCTCTGTCGAAGGGCTGAGAGGCGGCCCAAGGTGGCTCTTGCGGTTCTGCTTCTCCATCATGCTCACCGCCCACTGTCTGAGATCGACTGGCGTACGCTTAGCAGCTTGCAGGAAAGGGTCTGTATCGAATAGTTCTCTCGGGGTCGGACGCTCCTTCGGATCCTTCATCAAGCACTTTGCAATGACATCCTCGAGAATGTGCGGGAACGCGTCACTCTTCGGCAGCCTGGGGGAAGGCTCGAGTACGATCTGTTGCAGCAAATCGAGGATGCCTTGCGGCCCAGCGGCTTCGTCGTCGTCACCCTCGCTCTCAATACTGAAAGGGAACTTGCCGATCGCCAACTCCATCAGCGTCAGGCCAACACTCCATACGTCACTCTTCACCGTGTACGGGCTGCCTTGGATCCTCTCCGGCGCCATGTATGTGCCTGTGCCAACGAAAGTGTCCGCCACGCTGTTTTCCAACTCACTGCTTACTCCAAAGTCGCACAGCTTGATCTCTCCTTTGCTGTTGATCAGGATGTTTGAGGGCTTAATGTCGCGATGCATGATCCTGTGTGTCTGGTAGAGGTATGTGAGACCACCAAGCACAGCCTCTGCAATCTTTCCCAGTACGTCGACACGAACAGGACCGAAGTTCTTGGATATGCTGTCGAGGGAGCTGGAAGGGTTGAGTCAGTATTCACGAAGTCACGCGCATCAAGGGAATGTCCAATCTTACCCGACGTCTGCATATTCCATGCACATTGTGACATCCCCCGAATCATTCATGAAAGCGCCGTAGAATTCAACAATGTAAGGCGAGCTGCACTCGAACATGATCTGGAGCTCTCGGACAATCCTCTTCCGTACCTCCTTCTTAGCTTCGACGTGGATGATCTTACGTGCCATGACTAGGTTCCTCGGCTTGTGTAGGACTTTGCTCACTGTGCCACCATTGCCCGCACCGAGATCTCTAAGCACAACCAAGTCTTCACTTCGCAAGTCCAGTCTGAACTCGACGCCAATCTCCAAGGTATCAGGCTTCTCATTGTTCGGGTTTCCCAGGCTGCCAGGTATTTGTGAGTCTTCGGCAGAGGGTGTGGGTGCCTTGGGCGGCGCTGCAAGCGCCAGCCCCTTGACGTTCTTGCGCTTCATCGTCTTTGCTTTGAATGGGTCGGACATGATTGGGAGTGTGGGCCGCTGCGCGTGGCGAGCGGCGAATGTGGTTTATGACGTTTATTTCAGGGGAGGGTTGCGAGACCGAGTCGGTTTGCTCGAGTGGATGGTTCCCCAGGATGTGAGGATGTAGAGGTGTATGCGACTGTGTATGTGAGGTGTAGGCAAGCGGCGGGTTGTCTGCGGGAGTTTGGGCGTCGGTAAAGCTCGATGTAGGATGAAGGTGTTTGTTCTCAGTTGGACCTCCGGTTCAGGTGATGCGGTTGGCCTTTTCCCACACACTTGTCTTTGGAGCCAGACTGTGAGCGAGTGCAAAGGTTCCAGGGTGTGACCGAGAAGGACTGCTGGCGGAAAGGAGTAGATGTTTGGCTGGTGGAGGTGTTGAAGAGGAGGGGAGGTTTGGTGGGCTGGCCGGACCAATAGTCTCAGTCTCAGCGTCTGAATCGGGCGTTCGTCGCTTCGCACGTCTCGAGACAGACTAACGTCTCCCTGAAAGCGCCCTCAGAGCGGCCCAGCCAAAGCACACCCGAGGGAGGAGAAACGAGAACAAGCACAACGAGCGGATATCGGAAGACTGCACTGACTGTCGAAGAGCAAACAGTCGGCCTTGGGAACACACAATACTTCCAAGGAAAGACAGAGAGGGGACGTAACAGGGGAAAGATAGATAACGACCTCAAGCACTTGTCTTGTTCCGGCGTCAAGGAGACGATATGCCGCTGAAGATGCACTATTGGCGGGCCTTCAGTGACACTGCATGAACTCGGATCGCTACCTCTTCTTGACAGGCACACGTACGCGCTGTACCGTCCAATGGCAGTTATATTTACAGGCAACATACACCACGCTGGCGTCTTTGTCTCTTCGTTGAGGCTATCGAATAGTGACGGTAACAATACCGGACAATCACCATCATCCTCACGTATGTACATGCACACCACTGGGCTTGGTTCATCTCCGTGATAAGCTAGATAGGTATAACCCTACACAAACTCGTAAGGTAGCTACCATATGGAAAACTCGTGTTTATATTGCTTGAGATTCAATCGCTGAGTCCCTTGGTCGCCCCTCTAGTATCTGGTCAAACAGACTTGAAGCCCCAATTTATTAGTCTCGGCCCTCGAAGATTGTTCACATGTTATGCCAACATCTTGAAAGACACACTCGCAGCCTCGTCATATATGCATCGTAGGGACCTGCAACAATTATTGATCGTGGTCGTAGGCATGATCCTGTAGGTGTATCACGTGATGCCGAGCAACCCTAACGCTAGTGATTGGAACGCGGAGCTTCAAAGGACGCCGCTCTTACTGAAGTTGGCGACACGAGTAACAAACGCGACGGCCTCATCGCTGCTCACTCATTCGCCATCCCTGTCTCCTTGCGCAGGCGCTTCATCCAATTCTCCCTACAATCATTTGAACTTCCAGCCCGCGACTTCACGACTAGCACATACCCAATCCCCTACTTCCTTGTTCGCAACATTTCCTAGCCATGGCCGAGTTCTTCGACGACACCGCCGATGTCGCCAGCGGCGAGGAGGAAGAAGAGGAACTCGACGATGAAGGACAGCCCATTGCGTCGCGCTCCAAAAATCTCGACCTGAACGACTCAAGCGAAGAGGAAGATGACGATGATGAAGACGCCGAGCGTGAGGTCCGTGACGGCTTTATTGTAGACGAGGATGAGGACGACGAGGAAGCAAAACAGCGCAGACGTGAGAGGCGCGAGGAAAGGAAGAAGCGTAGAAGAGAAGAAGCCGAAGACGACGTTCTGGACGAAGAGGACCTGGATCTCATCGGTGAAACTCATCCGGATCGCGAAGCGCAACAGACACAAAAGTCAAAGTACAAGCGCCTCAAGCGCGGCCACAGAGAGGAGCGCGCAACTAGCGAGGCGCGAGGTGTGGAGGACATCTTCTCCGACGACGACGAGGGCGCAGATGGTGGTGCTTCACGTAGCCGGGGCGCATTCGGAGGCGGCTTTGGCGATGAGATGGATGATTTCATCGAGGAGGACGAGTTCCCTGATGAGGAGGGTGAGAAGATGCGCGAGGACCTGGAGATCAGACAACCTTCCAAGGGCGGCTTCGACACTCAGAATCTGAAGGAGTCTGGCCTCAGCGAGATAGCAC
>Ga0265780_10007925_pt1 | contig 12974 bp, 11 predicted proteins | sample P1T30metagenome_FD_192432 | JGI IMG/M metagenome (GOLD analysis project Ga0265780, IMG submission 192432) | Plant litter microbial communities from East Loma Ridge, Irvine, California - P1 T30 | ecosystem: Environmental > Terrestrial > Plant litter > Unclassified | place: USA: California...
GCCAGCTGGATCGGCGTGAGCGGGTTCTTGATCTCGTGCGCCAGGCGCCGCGCCACTTCGCCCCAGGCCACCGAGCGCTGGGCCGTGATCACGTCCGAGATATCGTCGAACACCACGATGAAGCCGCTGTCGGCGCCCACCGGCAGGCGCGAGCCGCGCGCCAGCAGCACCAGGTCGTGCTCGTGGTCTTCGGCCCCGGGCCGGCGCGGGATCTCGATCTGCTGCTGCCAGTGCGCGCGCTTGCGGCGCTCGGCGGCCAGGTGCGCGTTCTGGGCCGAGAAGGCGCGCTGGATGCAGTTCGAGAAATGCTCCAGTCCGGGAATCTTCGCCAGCGGCCCGGCCATCGCGCCCGGCTCCACCTGCAGGATGCGGTAGGCGGCGTCGTTCGAATTGACCACCAGGCCTTCGGCGTCGAGCACGATCACGCCGGCCGACATGTTCGCCAGCACCGACTCCAGGTGGGCCTTGGCGCTTTGCAGCGCGGCGCGATTGCGCTCGACCGCGCTGCGGGCTTCGAACAGCTGGCCGGTCATGGCGTTGAACGATTGCGTCAGCGTGCCCAGTTCATCCTTGGTCTCGACGATCGGGCGCGGCGACAGGTCGCCCTCGGCCACCGCCTGCGTGCCTTCGGCCAGCACCAGCAGCGGCTGCGCCAGGTTGCCGGCGATGAGGAAGGCGCTGCCGATGGCGCCGAAGATCGCCAGCAGCAGCGTCAAGGTCAGCGTCTCGATGTACATCTTGCGCAGGCCGGTGCGCGCTTCCTGGCGCAGCCGGTATTCGCTGTAGGCCGAGCGCAGCACCTCGGCGTTCGAGGCCAGGTTGACCGGCACCGACTGCAGCAGTTGCAGGTAGCGCTGCTGCACGCCGGGCGGCTCGGGCACCGCCAGCACCACGCGCAGGCGCAGGCCCGTGACCGCGTCGAGCGCGTTCGACATGCCGTCGGCCGACTCGTCGTTGATGTCGCGCTCGACGCCGCCCTCGGCCTGGGCATAACCGCCCGGCATGCCGGCGCTGCGCAGCATGCGCTCGTCGGGCGCATCGGCGGACAGGTTGCTGCCGCGGTCCTCGAGCGCCGCGGCCAGCACTGCGCCCTTGGCGTCGACCAGCATCGCGCTTTGCAGGCCGCTGGTGTCGGCCAGCAGGCGCGCCAGCACCGGCTGCGCCATCTGGTCGCCCTGCCCCGCCAGCGTGGCCGCGGCGGTCTGCGCGGTGGCGCCCAGTTCGCTCAGGGATTCGTCGAGCGCGGCGCGGCCCAGGTTCAGGCCCGATTCGATCGCGGCCTCGATCTTGACGTCGAACCAGGAATCGATCGAGTGCGACACGAACTGCACCGAGACCATGAAGATGACCAGCCCGGGCAGGATGCCGATGCCGGCGAACAGCAGCACCAGCCGCGCCATCAGCCTGGAGCCGAACTTGCCGGCCTTGTAGCGTGAATACAGGCGGCCGAGGGCCACCACCACCACCACCAGCAGCACGAACGCCATCGCGGCGTTCAGGCCCAGCAGCCAGCTGTAGTAGGCGTCGAAGAAACCGGAATTGTTGGAGGCGGCCGCCAGCAGGAACAGCAGGATCGAGACGACCGCGCCGCCCACGATCAGCGTATAGCGCAGCGCCGAATTGACCGATTTACTCCGCACGGTAGGTAAACGTCTTCCGGCTCGACGTCAGGCGCCAGTCGGAGTCGTTGAAGGCATTCACCTGCAGCGGCTTTTGCAGGTACTCGCGGTCCATGTACATACGCAGCGAGACTTCGTACTCCTCGCCCGGCTTGAGCTTGCCCTTGGGGGCGATCAGCCAGCGCGTGGGGCGGCGGATCATGAACATCGCATCTTCGAAAGTCTGGAAGCGCTCCTGGAACGCGCCCACCACCGCCACATAGTACTGGCGGGTCAGGACGTCGTAGGAGATGCGGATGGTGCGCTTGGCCGACACCGCGCGCTCGTCGCGCCAGTACCAGCGCGGACGCACCAGTTCGATCTCGGTGGTGAAGTGCAGCTGCACCCCGTGCTGGATTGCATCCTTGAGGCCGCTATTCAGCTCGAAATCATAGACCGTGTTGAGGCGGTAGCCATCGTCGCTCGCTTCGATGGCGGCGCGGACGATCTCGATCCCGTCCGCCGCCTGTGCCTGCGCGCACGCAAGGACCAGCAGCAGCTGGCAGGCGAGAAGGCGTAAAAATCGTAACGTCACGGGTGAGCCGGGGCCTTAAAAAATGCGCGTAGTGTAAAAAACTTACGCCGCTTTCTTCTGGAACAGGGCGTAGAACAAACCGTCATGATCCTGTCCGGCGCCGCCGAGCGGCAGGAGTTGGCCTGGCGCATCGAGGCGGACCGCGTCATGGCGAGCCGCGAAAGCGGCTGCCTGCGCCTCCGATTCCTGGGGCCAGAGCGAACATGTCACGAACAGCAATTTACCATTGGGCAGCAACATCTGCCAAAGGTTGTCGAGTATTTTGGAAGAAAGTGTTGCAAGTTGGGATGTATCCGACTTGCGGCGCAACCAGCGGATATCCGGGTGGCGGCGCACGATGCCCGAGGCGGTGCACGGCACGTCGGCCAGGATGCGGTCGTACTGGCGGCCGTCCCACCAGTCGGCACTGCCGGCGTCCGCAGTTAACAATGTTGCCCGAAGGCCCAGGCGGCCCAGGTTGTCGCCCACGCGGTTCAGGCGCACTGCATCGGCGTCGACCGCGGTCAGCTCGACGTCGGCCGTCTCGAGGATGTGGCCGCTCTTGCCGCCGGGGGCGGCGCAGGCGTCCAGCACCCGCATGCCGTCGTGCAGGTCGAGCAGTGGCGCGGCCAGCTGGGCGCCGGCGTCCTGCACCGAGACCAGGCCGTCGGCGAAGCCGGGGATCTGCGCGACGTTGATGGCCTGGGCCAGGCGCACCGCGCCGGGTCCCACCTGCTCGGCCGCCAGGCCGGCCTGCGCCAGCGTCGCCAGATAGGCGTCGACGTCGAGCTTGCGGCGGTTGACGCGCAAGGTCAGCGGCGGATGCACATTGCCGGCCGCGAGCACGGCTTCCCAGTCGCGCGGATAGGCGGCGCGCATGGTGTCGATCCACCATTGCGGATAGTTATAGCGCGCCAGCGGCTCGCGCACGGCTTGCTCGACCAGCGCCTCGCGCTCGCGCAGGAAGCGGCGCAGCACGGCGTTGACCATCGCTTTCGCATGGGCGAAATCGGGATGAGCGGCGGCCGCGCCGACGGCCTGGTCGACCACGGTGAACGCCTCGTAGGGAGGCTGCGCGCCTTGCGGCGTATCGAGCAGCGACAGGCTGGCCGCCAGCAGCGCAGCCAGCATCGGCGGCTCGGGCGCCTTGCTCGTCATCAGACCCAGCAAGGTCTCGCTGCGGCCCAGCTGGCGCATGGTGCGGTAGGCGATGTCCTGGATCGCACCGCGCGCCTGGGGCGTGGCGTCGTAGGCCGAAAACACGGCGGACAAGGCCTGCGGCAGCGCGCTGCCGCCGCGCACGCGCGCGACGGCGCTGGCCGCGCCCAGCAGGGCCAGCGCCAGCGAATCGGATTTCAGGTCGGGGCGGAAGTCGCGCTGCGGCGCGACCTTGACTTCATGGCTGTGGCGCACGCGCGGTTCTTCGTGCGGGCGGCGCGCCGGAGCGGCGAATGCGCCGCCCTGCTCGCGCGGCGGCTTGCCGACCGGACGCTGGTCGGGATTGGCGGCGCGCGGCGCATTGACGCCCGCCGGACCGGGCTTGCCGGCGCCACGACCGGGCGCGCCCTGGCCGCCCTGCGCCGCACGCGCGGCGCCGGCCTGGGCCGGGTTGCGTCCGACCAGGCCCGCACCGCGCCGCTCTGGCGCGGCCTTGGCCTTGGGTTTCAGGGAGAGCGTCGGACGCTTGTCAGTCATGGCGAATACAATGTTGCGAAAATGGGCTCCCATTGTAACGGTTATGCCTTTGGCCACGCTTAATAGAGCGGCCTGTTCGCCACACAAGCGCCAGGCGCGATCATCCCGGCCCGCCAAAGCGTGGCGTCGAACTAGTATAATGTCCGCTGTTTGCCTGTTTTACAGGCACCGCTCACCGCCTTACTAATTCGATCATTCCCATGCTCGCCCAACAAAAACAACAAATCGTTGCCCTGTTCCAGGCAGCCCTCGCTCCGATCGTCGCCGGCACCGACCTCAGCCCGAACGTGGTGCTCGAGCGCCCGCGCGATCCGTCGCACGGCGACATCGCCTGCAATATCGCCATGCAGCTGGCCAAGCCGCTCAAGACCAATCCGCGCGAACTGGCCACCCGCCTGGTCGCCGCGCTGCAGGCCCAGCCTGAAGCGCAGGGCCTGGTCGAGTCGGCCGACATCGCCGGCCCCGGCTTCATCAACCTGCGCGTGGCCGCCAGCGCCAAGCAGTCGGTGGCGCGCAGCGTCCTCGAGCAGGGCGAGGCCTTCGGCCGCTCCACCAGCGGCGCCGGCCACCATGCGATCATCGAATTCGTCTCGGCCAACCCGACCGGTCCCCTGCACGTCGGCCACGGCCGCCAGGCCGCGCTGGGCGACGCCCTGTCGGCGCTGTTCCAGTCGCAGGGCCACGAAGTGACCCGCGAGTTCTATTACAACGACGCCGGCGTGCAGATCGCGACGCTCGCGACCTCGGTGCAGGCGCGCGCGCGCGGCTTCAAGCCGGGCGACGCCGAATGGCCCGAGTCGGCCTACAACGGCGACTACATCGCCGATATCGCGGCCGACTTCCTGGCCCGCAAGACCGTCTCGGCCAGCGATGGCGAACCGGCCACCGCCAGCGGCGACGTCGATGACATCGAATCGATCCGCCGTTTCGCCGTCACCTATCTGCGCAACGAGCAGGACCAGGACCTGCAGGCCTTCGGCGTCAGGTTCGACAACTACTATCTCGAATCGTCGCTGTACGCCGACGGCAAGGTCGAAGCAACCGTGCAGACGCTGGTGGACGCCGGCAAGACGTACGAAGACGGCGGCGCGCTGTGGCTCAGGACCACCGACTACGGCGACGACAAGGACCGCGTGATGCGCAAGTCCGACGGCACGTTTACCTACTTCGTGCCGGACGTGGCCTACCACATCCAGAAATTCCGGCGCGGCTTCGACCAGGCGATCAATATCCAGGGGAGCGACCACCACGGCACCATCGCGCGCGTGCGCGCCGGCCTGCAGGCGGTGAACATCGGCATCCCGCAGGGCTATCCCGACTACGTGCTGCACAAGATGGTCACCGTGATGAAGGACGGCGAAGAGGTCAAGATCTCCAAGCGCGCCGGCTCCTACGTCACCGTGCGCGACCTGATCGAGTGGTCGGGCAACGGCGACGTCACGCGCGGACGCGATGCAGTGCGTTTCTTCCTCATCTCGCGCAAGGCCGACACCGAGTTCGTGTTCGACGTCAACGTGGCGCTCGAGACCAGCGACGAGAATCCGGTCTACTATGTGCAGTACGCCCACGCGCGCATCTGCTCGGCGCTGGCCAACTGGGGCGGTGATGTCGCCCAGCTGGCCAGGGTCGACCTGGCGCCGCTGTCCACGCCGAAAGAATTCGAGCTGCTGGCCAAGCTGGCCAGCTATCCCGAAGTGCTCGAGCGCGCACTGGCCGAACTGGGCCCGCACCAGGTCGCGTTCTACCTGCGCGAGCTGGCCGGCGAGCTGCACAGCTACTACTTCGCGCACAAGTGGCTGCTGGACGACGACGAGCCGCTCAAGCTGGCCCGCCTGGCGCTGGCCGCCGCCACCCGCCAGGTGCTGCGCAATGGCCTGGCGCTGATCGGCGTGTCGGCGCCAGAAAAAATGTAAGCCCACCCCAGCCATTACAGAAATCGTCATGACCGTCACCCGTTCCTTTTCGACGCATCGCCAGCGCGGCAGCACCCTGACCGGCATCATCATCGGCCTGATCATCGGGCTGGGCATCGCGGTGGCGGTCGCGCTCGTGATCACCAAGGGCGCCTCGCCCTTCACCGACCGTTCCAACAAGCTGGGCCGCCCGGCCGACCTCGAACCGAGCCAGGCGTCCGATCCGAACAAGCCGCTGTACGGCAACCGCGCACCGGTGCCGCAGGCGCCGGCCCAGCCGAATGTCGCGCCGCGTCCCGCCACGCCGGCGGCGCCGCCGGCCGACGCCGATCCGCTCGGCGCGGCCATCGCCGGCATGCAGGAGCCGCGTCCCGCGCCGGCCGCGGCGACCGCCCCGGCGCCGGTCAATACCGCGGCGCCGACGCAAGGCGCCGCCGCCGTCACCGATGGCTATATCTATTACCTGCAAGCCGGTGCTTTCCGCGAGATGTCGGACGCCGAGAACACACGCGCCAAGCTGGCCCTGCTCGGTTTCGAGGCCGCGATCACCGACCGCAGCACCGATAGCGGCGTGCTGCACCGCGTGCGCGTAGGCCCTTATGGCCAGGTCGAAGCGGTCAACAAGGCGCGCGCCAAGCTGCTCGACAGCGGCATCGACGTCGCCATCGTGCGCAACCAGCGCTGAGCACAAGCGATGACGACATCGCGCGCAACCAGCACCAAGCACAAGCGATGACGCCGGCGCCGCAGCGCATCTTCATCAGCGGCGCCTCGAGCGGCATTGGCGCCGCGCTGGCGCGCCACTATGCGGCGCGCGGCGCCACGCTCGGCCTGCTCGCACGCCGGCGCGACCGTCTCGAACTGCTGGCGGCGTCGCTCCCCGGGGCCGAGCGCCACCGGGTGTACGCGGTCGACGTGCTCGACCGCGCCGCGCTGGCGGCGGCTGCGCGCGACTTCATCGACGCCAACGGCGGCGCCGACATCGTCGTCGCCAGCGCCGGCATCTCGCACGGCACCCTCACCGAGCGCGCGGCCGACCTGGACGTGTTCGACGCCGTGTTCGCGACCAATGTCAACGCCACGGTCGCCACCTTCGCACCCTTCATCGCGCCGATGCAGGCCCAGGCCACCCCTTGCCGCCTGGTCGGAATCGGCAGCGTGGCGGGCATCCGCGGCATGCGCGGCGCCGGCGCCTACTGCGCCAGCAAGGCCGCAGTGCACAGTTACTGCGAGGCGCTGCGGGTCGAACTGCACGCTTCGAACATCCGGGTGGTGACGATCGCTCCCGGCTACATCGACACGCCCATGACCCGCAAGAACCGTTTTCCGATGCCCTTCCTGATGCCGGCCGAACGCTTCGCGACGCAGGCCGTCGCCGCCATCGCGCGCGGCGACAGCTATCGCGTGCTGCCGTGGCAGATGGGCATTGTCGCCAAGCTGCTGCGCCTGCTGCCCAACGCCCTGTTCGACCGCCTGTTCGCACGGGCGCCCACCAAACCGCGCCAGGGGGAAGCATGAACGCCGACGCCATCATGGCCCAGTCGCGCGCGCAGGTCGCGGTCGAGGTGGTGCGCGAGACCGGCTCGACCAATGCCGACCTGCTGGCGCGCGTGGCACAGTTAAGCGCACCGTTGCTGCTGGTGGCCGAGCACCAGAGCGCGGGGCGCGGGCGCGCCGGCCGCAGCTGGCTGTCCTCGCCCGAAGGCTCGCTGACGTTTTCGCTGGCCTGGCGCTTCGATGGCGGCCCGCAGGCGCTGGTCGGCCTGCCGCTGGCGGTCGGCGTGGCGCTGGCCGAGACGCTCGCCACGCTGGGACAGCAAGTCCAGCTGAAATGGCCGAACGACCTGCTCAAGGACGGCGACAAGCTGGCCGGCATCCTGATCGAGACCCAGGCCGCGCCTGGCGGCGGCACCTGGACCGTGATCGGCATCGGCCTGAACCTGTTGATGCCGGACGAACTCGAAGCGCAGCTGGGCCGCAGCGCGGCCGGGATGCCATGGCTGGCGCGCATGGAGCGCGATACGCTGCTCGCGCGCCTGCTCGATGGCCTGGCGGCTGCGCTCGAAGAATTTGCCGCGCGCGGTTTCGCTGCGTTCAGCGCGCGCTGGAACCTGCGCCATGCCTGGCAGGGCGAGACCGTCGTCCTGCTCGACAACGGCGCCGTGCTGCACGAAGGCCGCGCGGCCGGCGTCGACGACAGCGGCCGCCTGCTGCTCGACACGCTCGACGGCCGCATCACCGTCATGGCCGGCGACGTGTCGCTGCGGGTGAAGACATGATCCTGCTGGTCGACGCCGGCAACACCCGCGTCAAATGGGCGCTGGCCTTCCTCGATGCCGCGCCCGGCCAATGGCTGGAGCATGGCGCCGTGCTGCATGCCGACCTGGACGGCCTGGCCGCACGCTGGGCCGACAGCGGCGCCGCGCGCGCGCTGGTGTCGAACGTGGCCGGCCCCGCGCTGCGCGCGCGCATCGAGGCCGTGCTGCCGGCCGGGATCGAGGTCGAATGGTTTGCCTCGAGCGCGGCGCGCGCGGGCCTCTCGAACGGCTACCGCGAGCCGGCCCGCCTGGGGTGCGACCGCTTCGCCGCCGCCATCGGCGCGCGCGCGCTGGCGTCCGGCCAGGATGTGATCGTGGCCACCTGCGGCACCGCGACCACGGTCGATGCGATCAGCGCCGACGGCCGGTTCGTGGGCGGCATGATCCTGCCCGGCCTGGCCCTGATGGCCTCCAGCCTGGCCAGCAATACCGCGCAACTGCCGCAGATCGCGCCAGGCGCCCTGCCCCGCCTGTTCGGCGACAACACGAACGACGCGATCCTGGCCGGCGTGCTGTCGGCGCAGGCGGGGGCGATCGAGCGCGCGGTGGCCGGCCATGGGGCTGCGGCCTGCATCGTCTCGGGCGGCGCCGCGCCGTATATCGCGCCGGCCCTCAAGGTTGCGCACAAGGTGGTCGATAATATCGTGCTGGTGGGCCTGCATGCCGCAGCCGCCTGGACCATGGAGGAACCTCGGTGCTGAAATTCGTATTCTGGGCGCTGCTCGCCGCCAACGCGCTGCTGCTTGCCTATGCACAGGGCTATCTGGGCCAGCCCGGCGGCGTCGACCGTGAGCCGGCGCGCCTGGCCAACCAGATGGCGCCCGAGCGCCTGATCCAGCTGACGGCGGTCCAGGCCAAGCGCATGGTCGATGTAGTCGACGCCGCGCAAGGCGTCGCCACCGTGGAGACCCCGGCGCCATTCGCAGCCGCCCAGGCCACCCCCACCGCTCCGGCCACCCCGGCCGCGAGCGCGCCTGCACTCCTTGCCTGCGTCCAGGCCGGCCCGTTCAGCGCCGCCGACGCGCGCCGTTTCGAAACGCGCATCGCCAGCCTCGGCCTGGCCGAGCGCCAGTCGCGCATCGAGGTGCCGTTCCAGGAAGTGACCAGCCACCTGGTCTACCTGCCGCCGAATGGCGGCCGCGAAGGCGCCCAGCGCCGCGCCGCCGAGCTGAAGGAACGCGGCGTCGACAACTACTTCATCATGCAGGGCGATAATCCGCTGCGCTACGCCATCTCGCTGGGCGTATTCAAGACGGACGGCGCGGCCCAGAAGCTGGTCGACCAGCTGCAGCGCCAGGGCGTGCGCGGCGTGCGTGTGCTGCCGCGCGGACCGCAGGGAACGCGCACAGCGTTCCAGTACCGCGCGATCGAGCCCTCGCTGCGCACGCAGTTGGCGGGCATCGCCAACAACTATTCGGACGCCAGCCTGGGTAATTGCGACTGAGATCGTTTGTTGTCAAGACGCGCGCACGGTCGGGCAATCCCGGTCGATCGGCGTAGTAACGCCGTTCCGGCCCATGCCGGAGTCCAGGTGGGCATGCGCCGCCGGGACGCGCGTCGAGCCCTTCCCTCGCCGTAGCGCTGGCAGTCCGGCTGACCGAACATCATGACGCTACCCATACATTTTTCATGCGTGGCGGGTTGACGCGTGTCGGCATTCTTTACACCTCCACCCATCCCAAAAAATAATTTCCAGAAAGAACAAGTACTTACGCTGGTGGCACAACTATTGCTCTATATCAAACATAGTTGTTCTAATTCACATAACAGGGGATTTCCATGAAAAAGATGTTTGCCGCCGCACTGCTGACCACGATCTGCGCCATGTCGACGTCCGCCGTCGCCGCACCGATTTCCATGAACGGTTCCTTCGGCGCCGACAAACTGGGCAACGATAGCTATAGCGGCGTCTTCAGCGGCAAGTCCTTCCTTCCCGAAAACTACGTGGTCAACGGCCTGTCGTTCTCGTTCTCGTTCATGGATGCGGGCGGCGTCTTCAAGGATTCAGCGCCGGTCCAGACCGGTTACAAGGCCACTGGCTACAGCTATCACAGCCACGACTGGCGCAGCCTGACCTACGCCCGCTACGTCGACGTCAAGCAGACGGTCACCCGTTCAAGCGAACAGGAAACCGCCCAGCTGTCGTTCGGGGACATCGTGCTCGGCAGCGGCGCCACGACCCTCAGCGAGCGCAAGATCGACGGCGGCTCCACCTTCAACCGCGTGCACGATGCCGCATACTGCCTCGCCATCTGGTGCAAATACTTCGATTCGAAGATCACCACCAGGACCGACATCCTGGTCAAGGACTACAGCGGCGGCTTCACGATCAGCGGCATCGTTTCCGACCAGTCGATCATCGACCAGCTGCTGGCAAGCGGCGAACTGACCTTCAACCTCAATATCGGCGGCAATCTGCTGCTGACCGGCTCGCAAGTCCTGCTCGACTACACCAAGGTGGAAGCGCCGGCCGAAGTGCCTGAGCCGGCGGGCGTGCTGCTGGTGGCCGCCGGTCTGGCCGGCCTGGGCCTGGCGCGCCGTCGCCGCGGCGCCGTCAGCGCGTAACGACGATCGGCTTGAAGCCGAGGCTGGAAGGCAGCGCGCGCATGGCTTCGAGCGCTTCGGCGCGGCTGCCGTAAGGACCGCCGTACAGGCGGTTCATCGTACCGACCTTGACCACTTCGAGCGTGCCCAGTTCGACGCCGGCATTGCTCACCTTCTCGCTCATCGCTTCGGCGGTGCCGGCCCGGCCATAGGCGCCGAGCTGGATGAAGTAGCGCCCGCCCGGCGACGGCTGCGGCGCAGTGCGAGGCGCATCCTGGGTCACCAGCGCCGCGCTGTCGGACTGCACCCGGTCTTCCAGCATCAGCGCCTCGATTTCAGGCGGCGCCGATTGGGCGATCGACACGGCTTCGCGGCGCGCCGCCGCGATCTGGCCCGGTGGGACGATCGGGTCGCCCGGGAACAGGCGCTCGATCTCGACTTCATGGCTGCCCTTGCCCAGCAGGCCCAGCTTGAGCGCCGCGGTGTACGAAACGTCGATGAGGCGGGTCGCGTGGAACGGCCCGCGGTCGTTGATGCGCACCACGACCGAGTTGCCGGTATCGAGGCTGGTGACGCGCACGTAGGATGGAATCGGCAGCGTCGGATGCGCGGCCGTCATCTTGTACATATCGTAGAGCTCGCCCGAGGCGGTGCGCTGGCCATGGAACTTGACGCCATACCAGGTGCTGACGCCACGCGCCCTGTAGCGCTCGTCGTTATCGAGCGGCGTATACGTCTTGCCAAGCACCGTGTACGGGCGGCTGGTCCACTTGTTGTAGGGCTCGGCCTTGACCACGGCGTCCGGCGTATCGAGCAGGCCGTCGGGAATATTGTCGCCCGGGCCGTCATCCTTGTAATAGCCGCCGCGCCCCGAATTGGCCGAAGGCAGTTGTGGCGCCTTGCCGTGCTTGGCGGTCGGCTTGTGCGGCCAGGGAAAGGGATTGAGCTTCTTGTGCTCTCCCGTGCTGCTGCAGGCCGATACGAGAATGGCCACCGAAATGAGCGCCGGCAAGCTTTTACGAACGCCCATTGGCTGTCCTTTCAACAAATTAGGTCTGCACCAGTTTACGATGTCTTTGGATACTCATCAATATGCCGGCGCCAAGGCCGAGCGTGATGAACGCCGTTCCACCATAACTCATGAAGGGTAACGGCACCCCCACGACGGGCAATATCCCAGCGACCATGCCCATATTCACGAAGGCATAGGTGAAGAAAATCATCGAGATCGAGCCAGCCAGCAGCCGCCCGAAGGCGTTCGGCGCATTCGCCGCGATCATCAGGCCGCGTCCGATCAGCATCAGGTAAACCAAGAGCAGCACCAGGTTGCCGACCAGGCCGAATTCTTCCGAATACACCGAGAACACGAAGTCGGTGGTGCGTTCCGGCACGAATTCGAGATAGCCCTGGGTGCCCTGCATATAGCCCTTGCCGGTCACGCCGCCGGAACCGATGGCGATGATCGACTGGATGATGTGGAAGCCCTTGCCCAACGGGTCCGAGGTCGGGTCGATCAGCGTCATCACCCGCTCGCGCTGGTAGTCGTGCATCATCGACCAGCCCACCGGCAGGCTGGCCAGGCCGGCCACCGACAGACCGATGATCGCCTTCCACGACAGCCCGGCCAGGAAGATCACATACAGTCCCGACGACGCCACCAGCAGCGAGGTGCCCAGGTCGGGCTGCTTCATGATGAAAGCCACCGGGATTGCCAGGATCACGCCGGCCACCAGGTAATGCTTCCACTCGGCGACCTGGGCCCGGGTCTGGAAGTACCAGGCCAGCATCAGGGGCAAGCCGATCTTCATGATCTCGGACGGCTGGATGTCGATCACGCCGATATGCAGCCAGCGCCGCGCCCCCTTCTTGATCAGGCCGAACATGGCGACCGCCACCAGCAGCGCCACGCCGATCGTGTAGATCGGCACGGCCAGGCGCATCAGGGTCTGCGGCGCGATGTTCGCGGCGATCCACATGACGGCGAAGGACAGCAGGAAGTTACGGATCTGGTGCTCGACGCGGTCGGGGAAATCAGCGCCGGCCGACATCATGGTGACCAGGCTGATCGAGACCAGCAAGCCGAGGATCAGGGTCAGCGGCAGGTCGAACACCGTGAAATACGGGCGCAGGCGGCGCCGCAGCGAGCGTCGTTCTGGAATATGGGCCATGGCTTACTCGGTTCGGGTGGTGACGGCGGCGCTGGCGACCACCTGGGCCGGCGCGCGGACCGGCGCCGGCGCGACCGGGGACACCGGCGCGGATTTTTTGACGCTGGCCGGGGCGGCGCCGTTCTTCGGCTCCGGCGGCGGCGCCGGACGCTTGCCGAGGATGA
>Ga0265780_10007927_pt1 | contig 12971 bp, 18 predicted proteins | sample P1T30metagenome_FD_192432 | JGI IMG/M metagenome (GOLD analysis project Ga0265780, IMG submission 192432) | Plant litter microbial communities from East Loma Ridge, Irvine, California - P1 T30 | ecosystem: Environmental > Terrestrial > Plant litter > Unclassified | place: USA: California...
TGACGACTAAGCGGTGCGGCGACGATATAGCTCTGCACTGATGGAGAGCTGGGTAGTGTGCTGGACGAGGGCTTTGTACCGAGGCGGCCTCGCACAATGTGAGGAAAGTAAATGCTTCCTACTACACTGTTTGGCGACTGTGACGGTAATTGCGCGTACTGCAGTGACGGGGGTTAGCGAAGGACAGAGGTACTACAAGCGCAGTGTGGGCAGCATATAAGGCGTGGTGGTGGAAACAAGTGACGTGAGCGGTTGTGGTGGAGGACTGGGAGCGAGCGCACGACAAGTCGAAATGACTGCGTGGGCCGCCGAGGGCTAAGCGGGAAGGAGCGCGAGTGAAAGACAGAGCGCAACTGGGAGAGGCTGCAAGGCGGAGAAGGGGAGGAGGGTTGCGCAGCGTGCCGAGCAAACTCGAGGCGGGGAGCAAGGCAGGAAGCAAGCGTGCGGCGGGCGTGGGCGGTGCTGTGGGCGGAACTAACCTCTGGAGCGAGTCTGCGTGGGCGGCGGGGTGGGCAGTCGCGCAGAGAGGGCAGCTGTGACTGCGTCGGCGGAGTGCTCGGGGTGGGCGGTGGGTTTTGGCGGATAATGAGGGTTGGACGGTGCAGTGAGGTACGGGCTCCAGGCACACGAGGGTTGCGGTACAGGCTCGTCTGGCGTGCGTGCAACAGCGACGGAGCGGGCTGAAGCGGCGTCTGAGGGTCGGATGCGACGTGATCAAGGCAGACGGGGCGCCAGGCAAGAAAATTGGCTGTCGTGTGTGCGGGAGAAGCAAGCGTAGGTGGGAGAAAGAGGGTCACTTTCAAGCGCGAATTTTTCTTCGTTAAGGTGGTGCTCTAAGAGAACCCGACAGCCCACGCTACTTCGGCGCATTCACCACTCCCTCGCCCAGGGCCCGAGAGCCGCCGTGTACCTGCTAGCAGCTGACATGTCGCTTGCCTGTTCTATGGCTGCATCTGCGTGGACAACCCTCGCATTCATCGTGGTTCTGCATTCACTTTCCAGCAGCGCAGTTGACGCGCTTCTACACGCCAATGACGTCTCGCGAGTATCTTCGACCCCTCACTTGCCAAAAGCTGTCTTATACATGGCTGCCTGCGCTCCAACAAACAGCAAATCTGGCCGTCTGCTCATGTCAGCGCACCTGCTTGCACCCAATTGGCCTTGGATCTTGGGACATCGGGCGCCTCGGTGAGGGCCGTGTTGTGCCGGCACTTTCACGTTCCTATGCCAATGGTCGGCAGCTCGAGCGAGCCATCTATCGATCCCTGTGCCTACGGGAAAACGGAATACCGGCCATTGACCTTCCCGATTTTTGCCGCGAGCTCCTAGCAGTCCGTATTGTCTGTCTGCGATATACAAGCCTTCATAGTTATGCCTGGCCAGCTAGTCCTCAACTGTCCACCTTCTCCGCTCTACCAAGAGCACCACTATGTCTTCACCCATCCTAGCCGCTGTACCCGATGCATTGGAACTGATAAGCTGCGGATGCTAATCCCGTTCGGAATGGTTTAACTCTACGAGGCAAGAACAGGGCGCGTGTTGCTGCACGTCAACATCGACATGGTGTTCATGCCATGGGGTTTGGACGTTCCGCCACACCTCGAGGCCGAATGCGCCTCGGTATCCAAGTACGCGTAAATTGAGAGTCATTCTCAAACACAGTCCAGCAACAAGCAGGCCACAATGATGTCAAATGGATGCGTAACATGCGTATCTCAGGTATCATCCATGATCCATAGAATTTGCGTCATGATTGCTGCTCTGTTCTAATTTCATAAGCATTCAGGCCTGAGGCTTAGAAGTTTCGGGCCTTAGATCGATGATTCCTTTTGACGACAGCCACAATCCCAGCCACACTGCCTCGCTCCGGCCCGCAATGTCTTAGACCATATGCCCGAAAATAGTCACATCACATGATGGCACATGCAAAATGCAACAGGAAATTGAATCTTGCTGACGATTCAAGTTGTCCCAGTTGTTGAGCAATTTTCGTGTTTTGTGTTTTCGTATTCAATATTCGGCACCATGAGTAGTCAGGTACACGTATACGAGGCAGCTGACCACAGCTTCTCCTAGACAGCTACTATCGTATTCATTCCAACCCGAACCGATCTCAGTATCTGGGTATACCGGCTGTCCATTTTTCCCCGATCTGAAATTCTGCTGCTCTCCTACACTTTGGAGTATCGCGTTTACTGACCCCAACGAGCCTGTCTCGATTGTGAAAAAGCACTTTCCTAATTTTTTCCCTTTCAACCATCGTCCGACATCCGTCCATCAACATCATCGGTTGGATGATCCATCAATGATACACAGCAGCAAAGATTCACCCTACTGCGACCCCACCGTCTCCCTCAACCTCTCCATCTCCATCCTCGCCTTCTCCTCACTACCCGCCCACCACCAAATGCACCACCTGATCTCCTCCCACTTCTTAGGAAACACAGTCCGTATGTCCTTCAACCCCGTCCGCTTCTTCTCCCACATCTCAAACGCCACCATAGCGCGATCATACAAGTACCGCTTCGCGTGATCCGGTACTCTGAACAACGCCTCGCCAAGCGCCGGAGCACGAATAAGTCCTTGGCTCATATCGTAGCGCGATTGGTGGAAGGAAGAGCGCGTGATGAGCGTGAGATGCCGCGTCGACATATGCTGGATATGCGCCTTGTTGGTTTCGTTGCAGAGGTCATTGTGGGGCTGGAAGTGAGTTCGTCGAGGGTGTCTCCATCGCTTGGTTGAACTGGGTGTGGGGAGGGAGGTGTAAGGTCGGCGGCGGGATGCCTTGGAGCGGACGATGAGGTCGATTAGGTCGGGGGGTTGGAAGTAGATTTGGCCGGACATTAGGAAGAGCTGGAGTAGTCTGTCGTGGTGGTTAGTACACATACAAGCGAGTGTTGCATGAGATGGGATTGTTGATGCGCGATACATACCTAGGACAGTGAGCCATGTCCTTGGAGAAGTCAGAGACGAATGTGAAGGGCAGGTGCGAGGAACTGGCGTCGGCGAAGAATAATGCATGAAGTGGAAGTACATGCTCATACATGAAAGCAAACACAGCATGACGGTCCAGTTCATCCAGCAGTGGAGTATCTTCCTCTGCTACAATCCTGCTTTTGCACGACTCCAAGATCCCGATCTGGATAGTGAAGTTCGCCGGGTAGGAGAAATGGGTCAACACCCATCTGATCTCGTTGAGAAGCCAGATACACACCACCGCGGCATAGAATCGTCCTCTCTGATCAGCGTTGAGACTGCGATAACCCCACGTGTGTGGCGTTTCCGGATTGCGTGGAGGCATATCGTCGTATGTGAACTCATCGCCACGGCCAACGAGCGTTGTGAATCGATGTACGAGCCGCTGAGCATCCGATGTATGATCTACAGACAGGAGGTCTTGCTCTTGGAGTTCCCTTTCCATCCACGTGTTCTCCAGCACGCGTAGCCCTTGGTATCGTGCTAGCACGTCACAGATTGCATCATCTGTCCATTCTTGTGGCGAGCAGCATGCATTAGCCGTACTATTTAGATAATGCTCCCAGTTGTTCTTATTGATTCCTGGTTGGCTGGCTGGTAAGCGCGTCGTGTGGTGTTGAAAGTGCCCAACGATTTTGGAATGGAGGAACAAGGCTCTGTTGAGCTGGAAGTCGTAGCGGTGTTGGGGGTTGAAGTAGATAATCGATCGCATAATCTCGAGATAGATGTTGCGTTTTTTGATGACATGGTGGGTTTTGGTGCATGTGCGCCCAAGATGATGAACGTCGTCGATGCTTCCTAGGTAATGGAAGATCTGCTCTAGGATTTCTGGGGGCAGATCAGTAAGAGTGGCCATGATTTGGGATATCCTGTCCGATAGATGGCTCCTTTCACAAGAAGGCTTGCAGAGTCGTTTGCAATTTGGTGCCGAGGTGCGGCGTGGTGTCTTTGTGTTAGAGGAAAACGGATACAGCACGGTATCACGCGCAGTTTGTGATGAGTAGCGGAGGAACTTTAGCAGCCTCTGGATAGTTTTGTTGATGTATTGGGGCCTGAGCACAATCCTAAGTTGACCTGGCTGATGTCGACATGGGGTGTCAGTCAATGGGAATCGCGCAGTTGGTACTGCAGGGACTGATGACACGCCGCCGTCTTGCCCGGGGGTGCGCGTAGCTGGAAGTGCAGCTGGGACAAGGCTGAACCCTCATTTTGAAGCTGGCTCGTTGCCTGGGTCAGGTGCTGCGGAGCGTTTGTCAAAGCGGGGGTTCCCAAACAATTCATGGTGAAGCCAGTCGAAGTCGTCCCGATCGCTTTCTGATATGTTCTATAGGATCGCATGTAGATTCGGTTGTTAAAACGATAATAAGTCCCGCGAGGTGAAGTGGAGAACGCGTCGTGGAGAGATCTGATGACTGTGAGTAGTTGAGGCACAACCACTCCGATTGGCTCCCTCGCGCCTACCGTGTCCGTGCGCGCGATACTATCAGCAACTACCTGGGTACTCACCCTCGGTACCAAGGAACCATGATATGACAACTCCCAACCTCAGGCATCACTTCTCTCGGAAAGAGTCTAGATTGCTAAGTGGAGCTCCGAAACTGGAGTGATAAGACACAACGCGCAATCGTGCAAAAAAGGATATGGAAACACGGTCCGATGCAGCAGAAGCACGACCTCGGGAGAGTCGAAGATGCTTAAACATGGTGATGAGTATGATACTTCCTTGAGCGATTCCATTGTATCGGGACGTTATCAGATAAATTGGTGGTATGTAACCTTGAATGAGAGACTTCTCCACCACACGTCCTTGTAATCCTCAAACTCCACTCTTTGACACTTGTGACCGAAAATCAACCAGTAATTTAACCAGACTTGCAAACCAGGTCGCCACGCTTGGGAGTACCCTTGTTGCACCTGCAAATCTGACCAGCTGCGCAGCGGTGGTCGATGGTCCAGATACCGCCCTTGCAGTACAACTTTACAATTGTTAGCATTCAGTTCTGCAGATTACTCGTTGAAGACACTTACGACAACCTGCCTGTCCTTGACACCACAAGCGTGGGGGTCGTTCTCGCCACCACCGAAGGTGCAAGCGCCGCCAGCAGAGCGGAGATCACTTCCGCAGAAGTCCTTGCCGCCGCGGGCCTCGAGGGGGAAGCTGTTGACGGAAGTGACACCCTCAGCGTCGACTGGGGTGGCGGCGACCATGAAAGGCGCAATGGCCAGGAGGAGGATCTGGGTGAACTGCATGTTGAAGGTTTGCGGTTTGGGTTTTGCGGTTGTAGAGTGAATGAAGTGGTTTGAGGAGTGAGTGGATGAAGAATTGAGGAGAGGGAGGCAGGTTGCTTTATAGATGAAGGATGGCTATGCTAAGCTCCCGGTGCTTGAGTTGAGAGCTACGGCAGAAAGCTCTGGTGGAGAGAGTCCAGCCATCGAGAGGCTGGCACTGCTTGCTCGTGGGCCGAAAACAATCTTCGAGACGCTGTGGCCCTTCACGAAGTGGATTATCCTTGCGTTCTCGTTAGCAGATATCGGCCCGTCGGGCTTCTCCATCCATAGACCAACGTTCCTGTGATGAATTGAACTAGAGATGAACGCCGAGGAGGCTTCAATGTGATGTCAACGTTGGAGGCCTTGCATGAGGTCTTTATTCGAAGTGAAACCGGCATGGAAGTCCGTGTAAGCCCTAGAGACGAACCGGTCAATTCGAGTGTAGATTGCTGTGCGACTTGGGTCAGACTTGACTGTGGTATCGACGGCCCCGAGTACCAGCGTGCCTCTACTCTTCACATGGGTCATCTTCGCGGTTTGCAACAGGGATACTAGCCAACGGAGCAAAGGGGAACGCCTGACAGTAGCGCGCGGAGCGGGCCTTAGTAGTCGCGGCGGATGCAAGGCTTGTCCATACACTACGCGACTGTGCGGTGCTGTGGCACCATCTCATGAAGATGACCTTGGAATCATTGGAACGAACCGATGTAGTGGCTGATCGTGACGCGAGTTCGGTAATTTCGTTTCTGGAGAATTTGATCAGACACCCAAGCAGCTGCTGCGGTGTTTGTGCACGATATAGTCTTCGTCGTTTTCATGAGATGGTGGTAGTGGATTGCAAGCCTCGTCTGGTGGGGCCAAGGCCAGCGCATGCGCCACAGCTGTCTCCAGTAACCTGCAGAGGGCTAGCCTAGCCGGGTAATTAGCCTCAGGCCTCGGAGACCCTTTTTTATCTCCAATATAGATACGTTGCGCTAGACACCCGAATTGTGGACATGCAGACGTAAGGCCCCCAGATCTAGATCAGGTTGCGGTTGTACAACGTCTGCACAATTGGTGAAGGGATGTAATAAAGTGAACGCCTCAAAACAGTGTCAGCGCTACGGATGCAAGAGCGGGTGAGGCATGACGCGGACGCGGGCCACGGGAAGGATGCGAAGCTTTCTTGGTAGAAAGCACTTTATCTGCTATGGTACGATTTTGTAAGATCGCCGACCTACCACGATACCGGTAAGGCTCTAGTACGGATACAATCCAAAATTACGTATCTGAGCAAACTGTGGAATTTGATCAGCAAGCGGCAGAAAGACCTTTCAGGTCTACTCACAAAATTGGATCCGGCTAGTTATCTCTCGAATTGGAAGGTGTGAAGGCGTCTCGCATCATGGAGCTGAAAGCAGCATCTGTATCGAAATATGTCTCAATTGCCACACAAGCTCTCTTGCGCAAGGCGCAATAGCGCATCTCGCTGCGCTGGTCGGCCACTCTGGGAACGTTTACAGATATTCTTCCACCCCGTGCTTGAATTGTCCTCGTACGAGAGTATAGCCTTTCATCCAGCTCTAGGTATCGCTCACGTGTTCGTTAGGTGGCAGCGCGTGTTGCTCGTACCAGAATGGCCAGACCTTGTGCTTTTCGCCCTTGCCGTCTGGGTGGTCGGCGTCGTACCCGCTCTTCAAGTCCGTGTAATGATAGGCTAAATTGTCGATTGTAGACGTACTTAGTTCAGTATCGTCAGGTCGGCGACCCAGTAGCATCCACGGTTCCGGTGAGAGCGGTGACACAAGGATGACATGGTGGCACAAAGCTGCCTGGGCTTGTGGGGAAAGAGATGAGTTTCCCGCAACGTTCTGACGCTGTCGCGGTCGACAAGCTTTCCGACACGCAACTACGCGCGAGACCGTTTACCTGACAAGCCATGTGTGTGCTACATCTGCTGTTGATGTTGGGTGTATCTTCAGCGCTCGCTCGTACAGACGTCGTGGACAAAGAGGATTTCGTGACTGCTGCACACCTGCCCTATGTCAAGAGACAGGCGGGACTCGCACAACACCCGTCACGGTGTCGTTGTCGGCGACATTCATTGGGTTCGTGCGCGAAAGACAATTCGTAGGCTGTTACGCTCCTGGCTCCAAAAATCTTCCGAGGTCTGGCTGAGGCTCTGCGGGGTGCCGCATTGACTTCCCTGAGCACATCTGCATTAGTTCCATCAAATCTCCCCTCACAGGTATTACTTCTTCCTTTCCACTCCATCCGACTTCAGCTCTGCGCTTCGTCGCTTTATTGCTGGGGGACAGGGAGGCTCAGTGAAAGATGACAGCAGAGGATGGACGTTGAGGTTGTTGCCCATCCAGGCGTAGTGCGAACGCCTTCCGCCAGGACCGGAGTACCCGAACGGGGCGTATCCGTTCCTGATGCAGAATCACTAAGGAACTTTAACAAGCACAAGGTGATCGCAGCAACACAAGTACTTCGAAATTTTAGATATACGCGATAGTAACTATTGTACGTGCTTGCAAAGTCGTTGTGGAGTCAAGCTGGCTCATCCACCTGGGCGATCACTCTCAGGGTCACGTGATCGTCCCTGCTGCTTGGCGGGCGCGTTCACTCCCGCGCTTGTCTCCGCAGCCCGCAACCCAAACAAACCACCCCACGTCATACCTCGCACTACCACGTCGCAACACATATTACTCGTATCGCAACTATGTCCGAAACTAACTCTCAACCCCCGGACACGAACATGGAGGTCAACGACGAACTAGACCAGACGGTCGACGACGAGATCAAGCAAGACGCGACACGACTGGAAACCGACGCTATGAACCTTGACGGCGCAAACGATGCAGAGCCCGCAGCGGTCAACGGCATGGCAGACTCTGCCGCCGCCTTTGAGGCGCGCATACCTGCGAAGAAGGACGCAACATTGCGCGAGTTTCTAGGCAAGATGGATGACTACGCGCCGATCGTATGCTGAATGCCGTCTCCATCCCAAGCATCGCGCACTAACCAGGCCTCCAGATACCCGATGCAGTGACCAACTATTACTTGACACGCGCCGGTCTGCCACCGCCACCTCAGACATCACAACACCTCGCACGTCTCCTTGCACTCGCGACACAGAAATTCATCGCCGACATCGCAGCCGACGCCTACCAGTTCTCTCGCATCAGGTCATCCAACACCACAAGTAATAACCCTATGGGTGGCGCAGGAGGAGCGCCGGCAGCAGCGGCGCCTGGTGGTGCGCCTGGCGGCAAGGATAGCGGCTCGAAGGCCAAGGACTACAACCTCGGCATTCAGCGACCAGGATATGGAGGTGGAGGCCAGGGTGGCAATCAAGGACGCACTGTGCTTACTATGGAGGACCTTGGTATGGCAGTAGGCGAATACGGAGTCAACATCAAGCGCGGAGAGTTCTACCGCTAGAACCTTCAGCCAGCGGACAGGAACCCCTGGAACTGGGACACGACGGAATGTGGTAATTTGGGACATCGACATGCATTTTAGGCGTTGGACGGCATCACAGGCGCAGGGACTGATCATTCGGAACATGGAGGCATCCCGCCCAACGAAGGGCTCATCATATGTGTACAATAGCAGTACAGAATGGCTTCTAGATAAACCAAAATGATACCCAAACTCCCATTTGATGCACATGCGCTCCATTGCTCATTTGTTCTTAGTCTGCTTGTACATGAATTGCTTCCGTGTCCTGGATTCAAAGTCAGCACTCCGTTGCTCATGCCCTTCAACAAAGCCAGTGATTGTAGCAGACATACGGCGCAAATTCCCCAAGCTTTCGTCCTACCATATCCTCCGTGATGGTGATATCCAGGTAGCTCTTCCCATTGTGTATCTGGAACTTGAGGCCGACGAAGTTGGGTAATATGGTAGCGGAGCGCGCTTGTGTCTTGATCGGTGGCATTCGTTCACCCGCCTTCTTCTGTGCTATGGGGAGGCTTCGAGATGATTAGGGCGCATTTCGCAGGGCTTGATAGTGGTGGCTTACGGGACGATATTAGGGCCTGTGAAAAAGTTAGATCGCTAGTCATTGACAGACGAACATCGCAAGACGGCATCTCACCTTTCCAGACCGATCGAGCGCAGAGCGCCCGTGTGGGAAACATTGCGACGTTATGCGTGAATGATGAGGTCGGCGAATGTTTTCGACGGGTTCCGATGGCTTCAGGATACACGTGAGAGCGCGGGGGACGCTAAGGGCTTGGCTTAGGCGGAAGCGCGTCGCGAATGGTGAGTGATTGCTCGCGATGCTCTGGCCTGCAGTGGCGTGTTTGCTGAGAACAGACATCTGCAGTGCCCCAGGGGAACTTTGAGTCACAGAATTGCCTCTGCCAGCATCGCCAGTCGAGGAATCTTTGTCTCTTCCAGTCAATCAACCGCCCACCATGCCGCCACGAGCACGCGGTCAGCAGCGAGGTACAAGCGAGCCTGAGATGAGACGGGAAGCATATGCTAATGGACGATACAGGCGCAGACACCATCCGGATACTCGTCGCCACAGACAGCCATGTCGGATACAACGAGCGCGACGCTGAGCGAAAAGACGACAGTTGGAGAACATTCCACGAGGTGATGTGCTTAGCGAAAGAGCACGATGTGGACATGGTACTGCATGCGGGAGACCTTTTTCATGAGAACAAACCGTCGAGGAAGTCCATGTACCAGGTCATGCGCTCGCTACGTATGAATTGTCTCGGAGAGAAGCCATGCGAACTGGAGATGCTGAGCGATGCGAGCGAGAACTTCGGAGGCATGTTTGACCACGTCAACTACGAAGACGAAGATATCAATATCGCTATACCCGTATTTGCCATTCACGGCAACCACGATGACCCGTCAGGCGAAGGCTCATTCTCCCCGCTCGATCTACTACAGGCGTCTGGCTTTGTCAACTATTTCGGTCGTACCCCAGAAGTCGATAAGATCAATGTGAAGCCGGTGCTGCTCCAAAAGGGTGGCACAAAGCTTGCTCTCTACGGTCTCAGCAATGTTCGAGACGAGCGGTTGTTCCATACCTGGCGAGACGGTAATGTCAAATTCTTTCAACCTGGTACGCAAAAGGACGAGTGGTTCAACCTCATGAGTGTACATCAAAACCACCACGCGCATACACCTACCAGCTACCTTCCTGAGAACTTCCTACCCGATTTCATGGACCTTGTCGTGTGGGGCCACGAACACGAATGTCTGATTGACCCGCGATACAACCCCGAGATGGGTTTCCATGTCATGCAGCCTGGATCCTCCGTTGCTACCTCACTCATGCCTGGAGAAGCGGTCCCCAAGCATGTCTGCATTCTGAGCGTCACCGGCAAGGAATTCACAACTGAGAACATCCGCCTCAAGTCTGTGCGACCTTTCATCATGAAAGAAATCGTACTTGCGGAAGAGAGGGAGATCAAGGAGAAGGAACTTTGGCGCGTCAGCGATAACCGTGCAAAGATCACCCAGTATCTGAACCAGGTCATCGAGGAGCTAATCGAAGAAGCGAAGAGGGATTGGCTTGAACTACAGGAGGATCGACAAGAAGATGACGACGACCCTCCGAAACCGCTTGTTCGGCTTCGTGTCGAATACACAGCTCCACAAGGAGGCGAGTTCCACTGTGAAAATCCGCAGCGCATCTCGAATCGGTTCATGGGCAAGGTCGCCAACATCAACGACATAGTACAGTTTCATCGGAAGAAGAAGGCAACAAACCGGGCGTTGAAGAATAATGCCGAGGAGCCGGATGCGGAGATACTTGCGGAGATCTCGATTGACTCAGTCAAGGTCGACAAGCTAGTGAAGGAGTTTCTTACGGCTCAGACTTTGACGATCTTACCACAGAATTCCTTCGGAGACGCAGTGTCGCAGTTTGTAGACAAAGACGACAAGCACGCCATGGAGCAGTTTGTGAAAGAGAGTCTCAGCACTCAGCTCAAGCACCTCATGGATGCCAATGACGTTGAAGAAGAGGAGATCGTCAAGGAGATGGCGGAGTACCGAGAACAACTAGAAGACATGTTCGCCTCAGGACAGTTGAAGAAGACCCGCAAGTCCAAGGTCAAGCCCAAGCCAGCTGGATGGGATAGCGACTTCGATGGGTCCTGGGTCGATCAGCCAGCCGCTATCATTAGGTCTGATAACGAAGGCGAGAAAGACGATGAGGAGAGCTTAGCGTCCATACCGACAAAGAAAGCTGCCACCCGCGGACGCGGCAAGGCAGCTGGCACAACCCGCAAGCCGGCTGTGGCTAGTAAGAAGGCAGCAGCTCCTAAGAAGGCCGCACCTGCGGCCAGGGGCGGGCGAGGCAAGAAGAAGGTCGTAGAAGAAGAAGAGTCCGACGAAGACGACGACGACGTAATCATGATCGACGACGATGATGACGAGGAAGTACCCGAAGAGGAAGAAGACGATGACAGTGCCGAAGACCTCTTCGTAGCTTCGCAAAAGAAGAAAGCTCCCGCAAGGAAACCTGCAGCGAAGACAACAAAAGCCCCTGCGCGAGCCAAGTCACCGGCCAAGAAGACTACTACTGCGAGAGCGAAGGCGCCGGCGACTCAGACGAAGCTGAACTTCTCGCAGCCGCTCACGCAACGCAGTCAGCCCACGCGACCTGCGGCTTCGAGAGGAAAGAAGGCTGTACAGGAGCCGGTAAGTGAAGATGATACTTGATGGGTCCACGTTTGCTAATATGTGTGCAGAGTGATGATGAGATTGAGTCTGATGATGCTTTCGAGTCGGCGCCCCCTCCCAGTACAAGGGCTACTCGTAGGAGGTAGATCATCTCATCGACATACAGATAAGTAGCACCATAGAACCTGAGGGGAGGGGTTGGTGCAAAACGGCGTATCTGATCTAGCATAGAGCATAGCGAAGGCGTCCAGGGGTTTCCAGCTAGGTATACCAGAGTTCAGGAAGGAAATATGTCTAACCGTCTACATCTACGGGAGTTCAAACGTGAAGAGTATCGTAAGCGTTTGTATATTTTGAAAGAGCCATGCGGTCTCTCAACTTCGGGTCTTCCTTCTCGTTGCATTGATTGTTATGATGTCACGGCCGCACTTGTTCATGCCGGGGTCCAACACCGAGGTGTGTCGACCGCTCTTTCTTCAACTATCTCACCTGGCAGCTGCGCTTGTCCGCATTCCCACTTCTATAAATCTCACGATGCTTCTCTTCAACCCTTCCTACGCCGTCTTTTGGTCATCTCTTTCCTCAATGGCCAGCTCCGATCGGCCATCCGACGAGAAGTCGCGACAGGATGCGGGCTATAACAACCAACCCAACACCGTCCTCTGTCCATCCCCTCAACACACACTCGTTTTGGTTCCATCTTCTTGTTCCGCCGTTTCTTCTTTCGCATTGCTGCGCTTCGGCTTTTTGAATAGCTGTCGCTCGCTTGTTCACGTTGGCTCCCATCAATCAGCTTTGAGGTACGTCGTTGTCTTACAGATCCTCTACCACACGAGCATGCAGCATCACAGCAGTATGTGGGGTCGAGAACCAGCACTAACGGCGACAGGATATTCGCATCACACCATCTCAGTCTTCTTCGTTTCTCCGGCTCGATATCTCATTGGCCCCGTGATATCAACGGCTCAATCAGGTCCGCGGCTCGTTGCCTTCGGTACACCTATAGGGTGACGGACTGGCCATGATGTCATTCGCATACAGGGTGGACGAACTGCTCGCACTTCGCGACTCGGTGTCGGAATCAG
>Ga0265780_10007928_pt1 | contig 12971 bp, 15 predicted proteins | sample P1T30metagenome_FD_192432 | JGI IMG/M metagenome (GOLD analysis project Ga0265780, IMG submission 192432) | Plant litter microbial communities from East Loma Ridge, Irvine, California - P1 T30 | ecosystem: Environmental > Terrestrial > Plant litter > Unclassified | place: USA: California...
TAATCTTGGCCGTGCCATTCAATAAAAAATCTGATTGTAGCGGATACCCCGCCGCTATGGTTCATTCCTGACCACAATATGGTCGAGCCAGGCCTCGGTTTTGTCGAATGCCGGCCCGGCGGCGCACAGGCGCTGCACCTGGGCCGGATGCGGTCGTTCCACGTGGCCGTCTTCGTAGGCCAGCACCTGCAGGCCGCCGTCGAGCGCCAATGCCAGCAGTTCTCCCGGCGCGAGCAAAAAGGCAGGATTGGACGGCTTGCCGTACACCTGGTTCCCTTGCGCGAAGGTTTCGTAGATCAGGATCCCGCCCGGATGCAGGCTACGCGCCAGAGCGGCGAACAACGGTCGGTGCAGGTAGTTGGTGACCACGATCGCGGTGAAACGTCCGGCTTCGAAAGGCCATGGCGCGCCATCGGCCTCGAGATCATACTCAAGCGTCGTGACGCCGGGACCGCTGGACGCGGCCAGCGCCTCCGGCTTGCGGTCCAGCGCCAGCACCTGCAGGCCCTGCGCTGCCAGGAGCCGCGTGTGGCGGCCGTTGCCGCAGGCCAGGTCGAGCGCCTCGCCGGCGCGCGCCAGGGGCGCGAAGCGCGCGACCCAGGGCGACGGCGGCAGTTGCTGATGGTTCACGCGCTCGAGCATGCCGTTACAGGAAGAAGGTGAACGGGGTGGCGACCAGCTCCACCAGCGCCTGCCCGGCCGCCATGACCGGAATCACCCAATAGCCGACCAGTTTCAGGAACACCAGCGCCAGCACGATGAAGAAACCGTAAGGCTCGATGCGCGCGAACTTGTAGGCCAGGCTGTGGGGCAACATACTGGTGAGCACGCGGCCACCGTCCAGCGGCGGAATCGGCAGCAGGTTGAACGCCATGATCAGCAGGTTGGTCACGATGCCGGCCTGGGCCACCTTGTGCGGGAACGATTCGGCGACCTGGAAGAACACCAGGAAGGCGCCGAACACCAGCCACATCACGGCCATCACGAAATTGGCGAACGGGCCGGCCAGGGCCACCCAGGCCATGTCGCGCTTGGGATTGCGCAGGCGGTCGAATTCCACGGGCACCGGCTTGGCGTAGCCGAACACGAAGCCGCTGAAGATATACATGGCGATCGGAATCACGATGGTGCCCCAGATGTCCACGTGGACCAGGGGGTTCAGGCTCATCCGCCCTTGGGAATAGGCCGTGTTGTCGCCGAAATACCGGGCGGCATAGGCGTGGGCGGCTTCGTGCAGGGTAATCGCAAAGAGAACGGGCAGCGCAAAGACAGCGATGTTGCGTATCAGGTCATCCATAAGGGGGGATTCTATCAGAGCCCGGCTGGCGCTTGACCCGCTCGATACTTAAGACGGCGAGATCCCGTCCCCGCAGGCGAGTCGTTTCGCCCCCGCCGGGACAGGTTCTCAAAGGCCGAAGGCCGCCGGATCGCCCCTGCCTTCGCGCACCAGCACGGGTTCGGGCCCGGTCAGGTCGATGATGGTGGTCGCCTCGAGCAGGCCGGCGCCGCCGTCGATGATCAGTTCGATCTGCTTCTCCAGGCGCTCGCGCACTTCTTCCGGGTCGGACAGCATGTGGTCGTCCCCCGGCAGTTGCAGGGTGGTGCCGATCAGCGGCTCGCCCAGTTCTTCCAGCAGCGCCAGCGTGATCCTGTTTTCAGGCACGCGCAGGCCGATGGTCTTGCGCGACGGGTGCGACAGCCGGCGCGGCAGTTCGCGCGTCGCTTCCAGGATGACCGTGTACGGGCCCGGCATGGTGGCCTTGAGCAGGCGGTATTGCGTATTGTCGACGCGCGCATACTGCGCAACCTCGGACAGGTCGCGCACCAGCAGCGTCAGGTGGTGCTTGTCGTCGACACCGCGGATGCGGCGCAGCTTGTCGACCGCCGACTTGTCGTCGAGGCGGCAGACCAGGGCATAGGCGGAGTCGGTCGGCAAGGCGACGATGCCGCCGCTGTTGACGATCTGCGCCGCCTGCTTGATGAGGCGAATCTGCGGGTTGTCGGGGTGGATCTGGAAATACTGGCCCATATTCTTTACATTCCTTTACGTGGCGCCGGATCAGCGCAGCGACTGGAGCGCGGCGATCCGCTGCTCCATTGGCGGGTGGGTCGAGAACAGCGCGCCCCAGCCGCCACCGCTGCCCGAGATGCCCGAGGCAGCCATGGACGACGGCAGCGCACCCGGCGCGAAGCCGCCCAGGCGGGCCAGCGCATGCTGCATCGGCACCGGCGAACCCATCAGCCTGGCGGCGCCGGCGTCGGCGCGGAATTCGCGCTGGCGCGAGAACCAGGCGACGATGATCGAGGCCAGCAGGCCGAACACGATTTCGAGCACGAACACGCTGGCGTAATAACCGATGCCGGGACCGTCGCCCTCCTTGCGGAACAGCACCTTGTCGACAAAGAAGCCGACCACGCGCGCCAGGAACACGACGAAGGTATTCACGACGCCCTGGATCAGGGTCAGCGTGACCATGTCGCCATTGGCGATGTGGGCCACCTCGTGGCCGAGCACGGCCTCGACCTCGTCCTGGTTCATGCTCTGCAAGAGGCCGGTCGAGACGGCGACCAGCGCCGAATTCTTGAAGGCGCCGGTGGCGAAGGCGTTCGGCTCGCCGTCATACACGGCGACGTCGGGCATGCCGATGCCGGCGCGTTCCGACAGGCGGCGCACGGTCTCGACCAGCCATTGCTCGGTAGAATTGGCCGGCTGCTCGATGACCCGCGCGCCGGTCGACCACTTGGCCATCGGCTTGCTCATCAAGAGCGAAATGATGGCGCCGGTAAAACCGATCACGATCGACATGACCGCCAGCGCAGGAATGTTCAGCCCCTGCGCCGACACGACGCGACCGAGGCCGAGCAGGTTCATGACCAGTGTCAGCACCAGCACGACGGCAAGGTTGGTTGCTAGGAACAGAACAATACGCTTCATGGCGTGCGTCTCCGGACAGTTGATGACAAGACGCCAAGATTGGGCTGGACCAAGGAAAAATCAAGCCCTGCCCATGCGTTGCTTGGGTAATTGCTTAACAGCTAGCCGCCAGGAAGAAGCGCAGCATCTCCTTCGACGCATCCGGCCCCTGCGCATCGGTGTGCGAACCGCCGGGATTGCCGCCCGCCCAGGTATGGCCTGCCCCATGCACGATCCACTGTTCGGCCATCGTGCGGCCGGCGTCGTCGCGCCAGGTGGCCTGCGTGCAGCGGCGGCCATTCTGGGTCGATGTGCTGTCGCTGGCATGCAGCGGCGTGGCGCGCAGGCCGGCGTGGGCGCCCACATATTGCTTGAGCACGGCTTCGCCATTGCCCGGCGCGACCACATGGTCGGCGTCGCCGTGGAACACGATGACCGGGACGGCCTCGCGCAGGCTGCGCCCCCGGCCCGGCTTCTTCATGGCCTGCAGGCCGGTGATCATGTCGCGCGCGCTGCCTGCCGGCAAACCGGAGTGCACGCCCACCGCCGCGAACAGCTCGGGATACTCGGCGCCCAGCACCGCCGCCATCGCGCCGCCGGCCGACATGCCGGCCACGAAAATCTGCGACGGCGCGGCGCCATGCTCTTGCGCCACGTGGCGCGTCATGGCGGCAAGGATGCCGGGCTCGCCCGCGTCGCGCACCTGGTGGCCCGGCTCGAACCAGTTCCAGCAGCGGTTGTGGTTGGCCTTGGCGTCCTGCTCCGGATACAGCACCAGGCAGCCGGCCTCCTCGGCGAGGGCGTTCATGCCGGTGCCGAGCGCGAAATCGTCGGGATTCTGGGTGCAGCCGTGCAACATGACGATCAGCGGGCGGGGTCCGTCCGGCGCCTTCGCCGGGATGTACAGCTTGTAGCCGCGGCTGCCCGCTTCACAGGCATGGCTGCCTGCGATGAAGCGGCCCGGGAGCCTGCTCTCGGCCTTCGCGGCGCGGGGATTTGCCGCACGCGGCCTGGCTGCCGGCCGGCTCCAGCGCGGCGGCGGGTTCAGGTCGACGAAATCCGGCCCGGGCGGCGGCGTCGCGCCGGATGCCGCCTGCGGCGCCAGCAGGCCCGCCTGGGCCAGCGCCTTCTGGATGATGTCGGTAGCGGCCACCGGATCATGCGCCTGCGCATGGCGCGCCGATTCCATCATCTGGCCAATAAAGTGTTCGAATGGTTTCATGGTTACTTCCTTCAGGATTGGATACGGTCGGCGAGCGCTTCTCGCACGGCGGGTGATGCGACGAATGCGCCGAGAACCTGGAGCGAGGCGATCGCGTCCCGCGCCAGGGCGGGTGGAACGTCGTCCTCGATCACGGCCAGGCCAAGCACGTGGATTTCGAGTTGCTGGCCCGAGGCAACCACCTGCGCCAGCTCGCGCTGGCCGTAGCGGTGCATGCCCATCACATAGCGCTTGCGCGTGACGGTCTGGCGGATTGCCTCGGCATGCACCTGCAGCTGATTGCGGATCGCGGTGCGCACGAAGTCGGTGCGATTGGAATAAAACCCTTCCTCCACCAGGAGGTCGACCTGGGCCAGGTCGACCAGGCCAACATTGACGGTTACCTTGTCGCTGTCCGGCAGTTTTTGCGGCTGAATGTTCAGCTTATTCATTTTATACTCCATCCATACTCTGATTGGAGTATAGACCCGTTTTGCTTCGCGCGCTGAGATGTGTGGTTTTCTGCCTCACTATTTTTCAGGCAACAAAAAACCCGCCGTAGCGGGTTGGAGTTCTGTGTCACGCGGGATTGCTCGCTGCTTCGGGCATGAAATGTTCAGATATTGCCAGTTCGAGGCGGCAAAATGGGCGGTGTCGACTCACGCATGCTGGGTCTGGGGCGAATTTCCGCGAAGGCGCGCCAAGGTGTCGCTGGCGCTATAGAGATTCTTGCAAACTGGGGCTCCCGCCAAGGCGCCCGGCGAGGGCGGGAACGAAGGGGTTCTACCTATGAGGCGGCCTCTTTCAAGCGCCCGAAATTATCCCGGACAGCAGTGCACCTTCGCGGGGACGACGGTCTCAAGGTAGCCGGCAAAAGTTCGCCTGAACCAACGCGTACCCTACTGTGTGAATGCAAAATGGCGGCCCCCGCCTGCGCGGGGACGACGTTCCGTCAGAACCAGTCGTGCCACACCGGCTTGACGCTCGACGGCAGCGCAGGCAGCTCGGCGAATTCGATCCGCGACTCACCGGGCGCGTGGAAGTCGGTGCCGCGCGAGGCCAGGAAACCGTGGCGGCGCGCCACCTCGGCGTAGGTCTGGTACTGGTCGGGCGTGTGGCTGCCGGTGACGACCTCGATGACATTGCCGCCCAGCTGGCGGAACTCGTCGAACAGGATGCCCTCGACGTGGTCGCCGAACTTGTAGCGTCCCGGATGCGCGATCACGGGAATGCCGCCGGCGGCGCGGATCCAGCCCATCGCCTCGGCCAGCGTCGCCCAGCGATGCGGCACATAGCCGGGCCGCCCTTCGGTGAGGAAGCGGCGGAAGACTTCGGACGTGGTCTCGCACACGCCGATCTCGCACAGGTAGCGCGCGAAATGGGTGCGCGACATCAGGTCGGGATTGGCGACGTAGCGCAGCGCGCCCTCATAGGCGCCGGTGATGCCGACCTGTTCCAGCTGGGCCGCCATCTCGCGTGCGCGCTGCTCGCGCCCGTTACGGGTCGCGGCGAGGCCGGCGACCAGCGCGGGATGGTCTTCGTCGATCTGCAGGCCCACCACGTGCACGGTCTGGTTGGCCCAGGTGACCGAGATCTCGACCCCGGCGACAAAACGCATGCCCAGCTCGTCCGCCGTCTTGCGCGCGGCCTTGATGCCACTCACCTCGTCATGGTCGGTAAGCGCCCACACGTCCACCCCGCCCTTGCGCGCGTAGGCGGCAACGTCGGATGGAGCGAGCACGCCGTCGGAGACGGTGGAATGGCAGTGGAGGTCGACTTTCAGCATGGAGGCCCTGGGCAGGCGCAATGATCGCGCCGTGGTACGGTGAGCTTGTCATTGTACGCGCATTCGTGCGCCGCTCCAGGGCCGGGCGCAGGCGCGCGTGCATTCAGCGCGCCAGCACCGCGGCGCTGATCTGGCGCAACGCCGGCGTGTCGAAACCGTCGCGCCACACCAGCCTGGTGCGCGCGTGGCCCAGCGACAGGGTCCGCAACTGCGCCGGCGCATTGGTGAGCGCGAGCACGCTTTGCGGCAGGATGGTGACGCAGGCGCCAGCCGCCACGCAGGCGACCATCGCGTGATAGGAACTCATTTCCTGGATCTTCCAGGCCGGGTTGCCCGCGGTTCCCAGCCAGTCCTCCGCCAGCCGGCGATATGTGCAGCCCTGCGGAAAGGCGGCCAGTGAACGGATGCGCAGCTGGCCGACATCGTCGCTGCCCGACTCGCTGGCTGGCAACAGCAGCTGCAGCTCCTCGTTCCATACCGCCAGCGACTGCAGGCCCATATCGGCCAGGACCGCGCCATCGTCCTCGGATTGCGGCAACGCCACGAAGGCGCAATCGAGCGCACCGGCCCTCACCTTCTCGATCAACGGGCGCGAAGGCCCGGTGACCAGTTCGAGGCGGGTGTCGGGATGGCGCACGTGATAGGCCGCCAGCACGGCCGGAAGCCGGCTCGCCGCCGTGCTTTCCATGCTGCCGATCCGGAGCACGCCGCCATGGCCGCCGCCGGTCACGACCTGGCGCGCCTCGTCCGCCAGCGCCAGCAAGCGCTGCGCGTAACCCACGAATTGTTCGCCCGCGGTCGACAAGGCCATGCGCTTGCCGCTGCGGACGAACAGTTCGGCGCCGAGCTCGGCCTCGAGCTGCTGGATGCGGGTGGTCACGTTCGATGGGGCGCGCCCGAGCCGGGCCGCGGCCTGGGTAATGCTGAGCTCGGTGGCCGCGGCGACGAAGATGCGTAACGATTCAGAGTCCATACCATTCCTTAATATAGAATGATAATATCATTTCATTCTCGTTTGGAGAACATCATGCTGATTCCAGGATCGGAGAACTCACGATGACCACATCACCGCCGTTTTTTGCCCAGTTACAGGTAGCACACCCGATCATCCAGGCGCCGATGGCGGGTGTCGCGACGCCCGCGCTGGCCGCCGCAGTGTCGAACGCCGGCGCCATGGGGTCGCTGGGTATCGGCGCCAGCAGCGTAGAGCAGGCGCGGCACATGATCGAGGACACGCGCACCCTGACCGATAAGCCGATCAACATCAATGTGTTCTGCCACGCGCCCGCGCAGCGCGACGCCGCGCGCGAAGCGGCCTGGCTGGCGCACCTGGCGCCCCTGTTCAGCGAGACCGGCGCCGCCATGCCGGCGGCGCTGGACGAGATCTACCGCAGCTTCAACGACGACGAAGAAAGCTTCAGGATGCTGCTCGCGCTGCGTCCCGCGGTGGTGAGCTTTCACTTCGGCCTGCCTTCGCGCGACCGGATCGCCGCGTTGGCAAACGCCGGCGTGCGCACAATGGCCACCGCGACCAATCTCACCGAGGCATTGCGGATCGAGGAGGCGGGCGTGGACGCGATCGTCGCCCAGGGCATCGAGGCCGGCGGCCACCGCGGCATGTTCGACCCCGACGCGCCCGACGAATGCCTGAGCATGGCGGTGCTGGTGCGGCTGCTGGTCAAGCGCACCAACTCACCGATCATCGCCGCCGGCGGCATCATGGACGGCGCCGGCGTCAAGGCCGCACTCGACCTGGGCGCGGCTGGCGTGCAGCTCGGGACGGCGTTCATCCTGTGCCCGGAATCGGCGGCCGGCGACGCCTACCGCCAGAACCTGCAGAACGAACGCGCAGGCAGCACGGCGTTGACGGCCGCGCTGTCGGGCCGTCCGGCACGCGGGCTCGTCAACCGACTGATCAGGCATGGCGCAAGCGGTGGCGTGCGGCCGGCCGACTATCCGGTGGCCTACGACGCCGCCAAGCAGCTGCATGCGGCGGCCGCCAAAGCCGGCAACCACGAATTCGCCGCGCACTGGGCCGGGCAAGGCGCGCCGCTGGCGCGCGCCATGCCGGCGGCGGAACTGGTGCGGCTGCTGGTGCGCGAAGCGCAGGCTGCCGGCGGAGCTGCCTGAGCCCGCCTCGAGCGCGCCGACTGCGCCAGGCGCTGCCCGGCAGCGGTCGCAGGGCCGCGCGCTGAAACGCAAGCGCTCAGCGCTGCGCTGCCAGGAACTCTTCGACCATCTGCGCCAGCAAGGCGGGCTGGTCGTGGTGCAGCATGTGGCCGGCCTGCGGCACCATGCGCGGCGTCACGTCCTTGAGATAGCCCATGCGGCGGTCGACCTCGGCCCGCGCCTGCTCCCTGGCGCCCATCCAGCGCCACATATCGGTATCCTCGGCCTCGACCCACAGCACCGGCGCAGTGATCGCGCTCCAGCTGGCCATGATCTCGTCCACATGGTACGGCAGCGGCGACGTCATCTTGTGCGCCGGGTCGCCCAGGATCTTCCACTGGCCGTCGCGGTCCTGTTCCGACCAGTGGGCGGCTAGAAAGGCCGCGCGCTCGAACGCCAGGCGCGGATTGGTCTTGCGCAGGCGCGCGGCGACTTGCTCCAGGCTGGCGTAGCCGCGCATCGCGGGCGGGTCTTTCAATTCGTCGAGCCAGGCCGCCACCCGGCCCGGATACTGCTCGGGGTGCGTGGTCGGCAGGCCGAAGCCTTCCAGGTTGATCAGCCTGGCGATGCGCTGCGGACGCACCCCTGCATACAGGCTGGCGATATTGCCGCCCATGCTGTGGCCCAGCAGGTTGACGGCCTCGCCCGGGGCGTAATGCTCGAGCATGACCTCGAGATCGGCCAGGTAGTCCGGGAACCAGTAGGTGTCGGCGCCCGAGCGCTCGCTCTGCCCGAAGCCGCGCCAGTCGGGGGCGATCACATGCCACCGCCCCTGCAGACAATCGACCATGAACTGGAAAGAGGCCGACACGTCCATCCAGCCATGGAGCATGAACAGCTTGGGCGCGCCCTCGTCTCCCCAGTGGCGCACATGCATGCGCAGGCCGCGCACGGTGAGAAATTCTGAACGGGATGGTTTCATGCGTAATCCGGAGAAAATAGTACGGTCGTTCAGACGATTATATAGGCGGACGGTTGAATTCGCGCGACGCGGCCCCATCTGCCCGACTTCGGTAGGCGCCAAATGCGCGGCACTGCCGGCATGGCAGGCGCCCGGGGCGGTAAAATAGCGCCATTTCCACCTTCCCGCGAGCACATCCATGGCGATTTACCAGCTTGGCGAACATGCGCCCGAGATCGATCCGTCGGCATATGTCGCCGACACGGCCACCCTGGTGGGCAAGGTCACGCTCAAGGCGAATGCGTCGGTTTGGTTCGGCGCGACGCTGCGCGGCGACAACGAACGCATCACCATCGGCGCGAACAGCAATGTGCAGGAAGGCACAGTGATGCATACCGATATGGGCTATCCGCTCGACATCGGCGACAACGTGACGATCGGCCACCAGGTCATGCTGCACGGTTGTACGGTCGGCGACGGGTCGCTGATCGGCATCCAGGCGGTGGTGCTCAACGGCGCGCGGATCGGCAAGGGCTGCCTGGTCGGGGCTGGCGCCCTGGTCACGGAGGGCAAGGAATTTCCCGACCACTCGCTGATCCTGGGCTCGCCCGCGAAGGTGGTGCGGACACTCACGGAAGAAGACCTGCTGCGTTTGCAGGGCACCGCCGCCGGCTATGTGGCGCGCGGCCAGCTGTTCAAGACGCAGCTCAAGAAAATTGGATAAAAGAATGACGACTACGGATATCGCGACCAAAGGCGGGGACACCCTGCAAAAATTCATCTTCGACAATGCCGCCGTGCGCGGCGAGCTGGTCGAGATTTCGCAGACCTGGAGCGAGATCCAGGCGCGTCATGCCTATCCGCGCGCGGTGCGCTCGGTGCTGGGCGAAATGGTGGCGGCCGGCGCCCTGCTGTCGGCCAACCTCAAGTTCAACGGTTCGATCGTGATGCAGATCCACGGCGACGGTCCGGTGCGTCTGCTGGTGGTCGAGTGCGACGCCGACCTGCGCATGCGCGCCACCGCCAAGCTGGCGCCGGACGCCGAGATCGGCGACGAGGCGACACTGAGCGAACTGTTCAACGTCAACGGCAAGGGCCGCTTCGTGATCACGCTGGACCCGGCCGACAAGCTGCCGGGCCAGCAGCCCTACCAGGGCGTGGTCCCACTCGACGGCGACGATATGGCGACCGTGATCGAGAACTACATGCTGCGCTCGGAGCAGATGGACACGCGCCTGTGGCTGGCGGCCGACGACAAGGTCGCGCGCGGCTTGCTGCTGCAGAAGCTGCCGCGCCACAGCGGCAAGGAAGACCAGACCCGGCAAGCCACCGAGGCCGAAGACCTGGAAACCTGGAACCGCGCCGCCATGCTGGGCCAGACCGTCAAGCGCGAAGAGCTGCTGTCGACCGACATCTCGACCCTGCTGCATCGCCTGTTCTGGGAAGAGACGATCCGCGTGTTCGATCCGGTGCATCCGCAATTCCATTGCAGCTGCAACCGCGAGAAGGTCGGCAATATGCTCAAGATGCTGGGCCAGCCGGAGGTCGAATCGGCACTGGCCGAGCTGGGCGAACTGGGCATCAATTGCGACTTCTGCGGCAAGCACTATGCGTTCGACAAGGTCGACTGCGCGCAGCTGTTCGCCAGCGATAATCCGGTCCAGGCGGTGATGCCGCCGAGCGGCAGCACGCATTAAGGCGCGGCCGCGGCAACGGCTGGCGACTGCCGCCTGCCGGGTGCGTTGCGGGTAGTTTTCGCGCCGGCGCAAGCCGGCGTGTGGTTCGATCAGGGCGCTGCGGCGCCCTGCTGCTTTTGGGCTGGCGGTGGCGCGTCCTGCGCGCGGCGCGCGTCCCGGACGCAAGCGGTACCGGGGCCGCAGACTTTCGTCCGAGATGGTAAGCTGATGCCTCTTTGACACTGTTGTATTTTCGAACAGCATCACCATCTATCCCTTATCAACTCAAGGAGAACACCCGATGAATATCGATATTGGCATCAGCACCGAAGACCGCGCAAAAATCGTCGACTCGCTGTCGCACGTACTGGCCGACAGCTATATGCTGTACCTGAAGACCCACAACTTCCACTGGAATGTGACCGGTCCGATGTTCCAGACGCTGCACGTGATGTTCCAGGAACAGTACACCGAGCTGTGGAACGCGCTGGACGACATCGCCGAGCGCATCCGCGCCCTGGGCCACTTCGCACCGGGCACCTACGGCCGTTACGCCGAGCTGTCGACCATCAAGGAAGAGCCCAATGTGCCGGGCGCGCAAGAGATGATCCGCCAGCTGGTCGAGGGCCAGGAAGCCGTCGCCCGCACCGCGCGCGCCGCGTTCCGCATCGCCGAAGCGGCGGATGACCAGCCGTCCGCGGGCATGCTGGCCACGCGCATGGAAATCCACGAGAAGAACGCATGGATGCTGCGCGCGTTCCTCGAGCATGGCGCTGGCCACACCCAGGGCGAAGCGTCGTCGGATTCGAAGAATTAAGCCAAGTAACAGCTGGGGTCAGGTCTGACATTCAACAGCTGGGGTCAGGTCTGACATTCAGACACGACCTCAACAGCGGGGGTCAGGTCTGACATTCAGACACGACCTCAACAGCTGGGGTCAGGTCTGACATTCAGACACGACCTCAGCTGTAATGGTTATCGGAGAATGGCAATCTCATGCCGGCAGGACTGATATTGTCCAGTCCGTGTCTGAATGTCAGATCTGACCCCGCTGTGATATTGGCAGGACTGATATTGTCCAGTCCGTGTCTAAATGTCAGACGTGACCCCGCTGAGACGAATATTGTCCAGTCCGTGTCTGAATGTCAGACCTGACCCCGCTGTGACGGACATTCAGACACGACCTCAGCTGTAATCGGTATCGGAGAATGGCAATCTCATGCCGGCAGGACTGATATTGTCCAGTCCGTGTCTGAATGTCAGACCTGACCCCGCTGAGACGGTGTCTAAATGTCAGACGTGACCCCGCTGAGACGAATATTGTCCAGTCCGTGTCTGAATGTCAGACCTGACCCCGCTGTGACGCGGTGAGACGGTGTCTGAATGTCAGACCTGACCCCGCTGAGACGAATATTGTCCAGTCCGTGTCTGAATGTCAGACCTGACCCCGCTGTGACGAACGACGTGGCTTAGCGGCCGCTCATGTGCAAATCGACGACCTTCATGATCTCGAGCGTGAGATCGAGGTCGAACTCGCCCGACGCCAGCGCTGCCTGCAGCTGCTCGCGCGGCACGCCCACCGAGGCGGCCAGCGCGCCCAGTCCTGGCGCCTGCGACACCGCTTTCAGCGCGGCGCCAATCACGGCGCCGTCGCCATCTTCAAAGGCCTCGGCCAGGCAATCCGCAATCGCGTCGAGCGTATCGAGGCGGGCGGGGTCGATCGGGGAATTCTCTTGTGTCATCGGATCAATTCAGTGCGCGGCAGCGCTCAATGCGTCACGACCGGGCCGGGCTTGGCGCCGTTCTTCGGCGGTGGCGGCGGTGGCGGCACGGTCATCGATTCGACCGGTTGTTCGTTCTTGCGCAGCACCTGCACGAAAATCTCGTTCTGCTTGATCATGCCCAGGTCGTAGCGCGCGCGCTCCTCGACCGCGCCGGTGCCTTCGCGCAGGTCGTCGACTTCGGAATCGAGCTTGGCGTTGCGCGCCGTGAGCTGTTCGGTCTTGAGCCGGGTGGCTTCGACCTGGCCGCGCATGTCGGCCACGGACAGCCAGCCGCCCTTGCCGAGCCAGAGCGGGTACTGGATCAGCACGAGCAGGACAGCGAGGGCGATCGTGATCAGGCGCATAGCGGGAAAATGGATGCAATCTGGCCGGAGAGCCAGGCGGCGCGAACGCCACCCGCCTCCCCGGCCAGGTGGATTACTTCAGGTTGTAGAACGCGTCGCGGCCAGGATAGCTGGCGATGTCGCCCAGGTCTTCCTCGATGCGCAGCAGCTGGTTGTACTTGGCCATGCGGTCCGAACGCGACAGCGAGCCGGTCTT
>Ga0265780_10007929_pt1 | contig 12971 bp, 14 predicted proteins | sample P1T30metagenome_FD_192432 | JGI IMG/M metagenome (GOLD analysis project Ga0265780, IMG submission 192432) | Plant litter microbial communities from East Loma Ridge, Irvine, California - P1 T30 | ecosystem: Environmental > Terrestrial > Plant litter > Unclassified | place: USA: California...
TCCGCGCGGGACAGTCCGACCTGATGATGTAGTGCTTCGGCAAGATCTGCCCGTGTCAACGTTCCTGCAGGTGCCATTCCGGTATCCCTCCCCAAGCGGCAAGACGTTGGTCTAACACACAGAAGGCCAAAACGGAAAGTGCTAGTTACAGAAGCGTAACAATGGTTGCCCTAAAACCGGACGACTGCCGCGCCCCAAGTGAAGCCGCCACCCATTGCTTCGAGCACAGTAAGGTCGCCGCGCTTGATGCGGCCATCCTTTACTGCGGTGTCGAGCGCGAGTGGAACCGACGCTGCGGACGTATTGGCATGTTGATCGACGGTCACGACGACCTTGTCCGGCGACAGTCCCAACTTGCGCGCGGTCGCATCGAGGATGCGGGCATTGGCTTGATGCGGAACGACCCAATCGACATCATCCGCCGAAAGACCACAAGCGGCCAGCGTCTCCGTCATCACACCCGCCAAATTGACGACGGCATGACGGAACACCTCGCGGCCCTTCATGCGGACTTTGCCCACCGTTCCGGTGGTCGACGGGCCACCATCGACATACAGCAGTTCGTTATGCCGCCCATCGGCATGCAGGCGAGTCGACAGGATTCCCCGCCCCTCCGCGCCCGTGTCGTTGTTCTCCTGGCCTTCCAGCACGATGGCGCCAGCGCCGTCGCCGAACAGGACGCAGGTGGTGCGGTCTTCCCAATCGAGGATGCGGCTGAACGTCTCCGACCCGATCACCAGCGCGCGGCGGGCGGATCCTGCGCGGATCATGCTGTCGGCGACCTGCAATGCGTAAAGGAAGCCCGAACACACCGCGGCCACGTCGAACGCGACGCAGTCGTTGATGCCGAGGCTCGCCTGAACCTTGGTCGCGCTTGACGGGAAGGTCTGGTCCGGCGTCGCGGTTGCGAGCACGATAAGATCGATGTCCTGTGCGGACAGACCCGCCGCCCCCAGCGCAGCACGACACGCGTCGGCCGCAAGCGTCGCGGTGGTTTCGTCGGGGGCTGCGATGTGGCGGAAACGGATGCCGGTCCGCTCGACGATCCATTCGTCCGACGTGTCGACGGTCTCGGCCAGCTCGGCATTCGATACGCGTCGTGCGGGGAGTGCCGACCCGGTGCCGACGATTACCGAACGAATCATGCTGCCTTCGCCTCGAATTCACGCAGATCCTCGGCAATGCGCCGAGTCAGGTCATCCCGCACCATCTTCGCCGCTGCAGCGATCGCGGTCGCCACGCCGATCGCATTGGCACTGCCGTGGCTTTTGACCACCAGCCCGTTGAGGCCGAGGAAAACCGCGCCATTGTGATTGTTGGGGTCGAGATGATGCCGTAACAGATCGGTCGCCGGCTTGGAGATCAGGAAGCCGATCTTCGAGCGGGTGGAGGACCGGAACGCACGCTTGAGCAAATCCGCTACGAACCGTGCGGTGCCCTCGGCGGTCTTGAGTGCGATATTGCCCGAGAAGCCGTCGCACACGATCACGTCAACGTCACCACGCGACAATTTGTCGCCTTCGATGAAGCCGGTGAACTGCAGCGGAAGATGGGACGCATGGCGCAGCGCTGCCGCCGCGTCGCGAATGACGTCGGTGCCCTTCTGGTCCTCGCTGCCGATATTGAGCAGCGCAACGCGCGGGCGCGCAAGTTCGAGCGTGGTGCGTGCATAGGCAGCGCCCATTACCGCGAACTGGATCAGGTTGCGCGCATCGCACTCGGTATTGGCACCGAGGTCGAGCACGACCGTGTCGTTCTCGCCCAGCGTCGGCATCAAGCCGGCCAGCGCGGGACGATCGATTCCGGGGATCATCCGCAGCGACAGCTTCGCCATCGCCATCATCGCACCGGTGTTCCCGGCGGAGACGCACGCGGCAGCGCGACCCTGCTTCACCATGTCGATCGCGATGCCCATCGACGTCTTCTTCGATCGGCGAATCGCCTGGGTAGGCTTTTCACTCGATCCGACGACTTCGGGAGCATGCACGATCTCGGCGTGCGGAATCAGGTCAGGATGCCGCTTGAGCTCGGCAGCGATCGCATCCTCGTCACCGACAAGGATGAACTGCATGTCCGTGAACCGTTGCCGCGCACGGGCGACTCCGGCCAGCACTACTGCCAGCCCTTCATCGCCACCCATCGCGTCGACCGCGATACGGGAGCTGTTCGTCACGCTGGCCGCTCCCTGTACACGCACGATGGCACGATACGCTGCCGATCCCGTAGGATCAGCCTTCGACCGAGACGATCTCTCGGCCGTTATAATGGCCGCACGACGTGCAGAGGTTGTGCGGACGCTTCAGTTCGCCACAGTTCGGGCATTCCTGGAACGACGCAACGGTCAGCGAATCGTGCGCACGACGCATGCCGCGCTTGGACGGCGTGGTTTTTCTTTTGGGGACGGCCATTTCGGCGAAACCTTATACTTGTCTGAACCGGTGCGATAAGCCCGAACCCGTTGCGACGCAATCGACGCAAAGTCGACCGCGCAAGCGGCACCGGTGGCCAGACATCTCGCGAAGATGGCGGGCTATAGCGATTCTGCGCGGCGTTGCAAGCATTGCGCGCCCGTGCGACGGGTTCGTTCTGCGAATATGGGGAAGTTTTTCGATGATTACGGGTTCCGACATGACGATCTCGCTGGTGACCGCGGGCGCGGCGGCGATCATCAACCTGTGGCTGGCGATTCGCACGGGTGCGGTCCGGAACAAGTCCAAGGTCATGATCGGCGACGGCGGCAACGAAATGCTGATTCGCCGGATGCGCGCGCATGCCAATTTCGTCGAATATGCGCCCTTCATCCTGATCCTGATCGCCTTGATCGAATTCACGACGGGAAGCTCGTGGTGGCTGTGGGGGGCGAGCGTCGCGTTTCTGGTCGCGCGCGTGCTGCATCCGCTGGGGATGGACGGGTTGCTGATCGGACGGATGATCGGCACCGTTCTCACGTTCGCGTTGCTGGTCGGTCTCGGCGGCTACGCGATCTCGATCCCGCTGTTCGCGAATCACGCGACCTCCACGGTCGCCCCCAGCGCGGTCCCTGCCGGCTGATCCCCGCCCCCACCGAACAGGTCGGTTACGCCGCCAGCGCGGCGTCGCTGACGAACATGTTGGTCTGGCGCTCGTGCGCGAACGTGCTGGCCGGGCCGTGTCCCGGCAGGAAGGTCGTGTCGTCGCCGAGCGGCCATAGCTTCGTGACGATCGATTCGATCAGTTGCGGATGGCTGCCGCGCGGGAAATCGGTCCGGCCGACCGATCCCGCGAACAACACGTCACCGACGATCGCCAGCTTGGACGGCGCATGGTGGAAAATGACGTGGCCCGGCGTGTGCCCAGGGGTTTCGTAGACGTCGAGCACCAGATTGCCGACGGTCACGGTATCGCCCTCGACCAGCCAGCGGTCGGGTTCGAAATTGATCCCCGGGATCCCGTATTGCGCGCCGCTTTCGGACAGGGTCGAGGTGAGGAAGCGGTCCTCCTCGTGCGGGCCTTCGATCTGCACGCCATATTCGTCGGCAAGCGGCTTGGCCTCGCCGCAATGGTCGATGTGGCCGTGCGTCAAGATGATCTTCTCGATCGTCACGCCGTGCTGTGCCGCGGCCGCACGCAGCTTGGGAAGATCACCACCGGGATCGACGAAGGCACCACGCATCGTCGCCGTACACCACAACAGGGTGCAATTCTGTTGCAGCGGAGTGACCGGGACAATCGCGGCGCGGAGGGGTGGAATGCTCATGCGTCATGGATAGAAGCCCCCGACGGGTCGGGCAAGGATCGGGTTTCGCAGGCCAAACCGACACTGTGGGGTTGCCCCGGAGGCATCAAGCGGGGCATCTGGCGATCAGCCATGCTCAGCGACCAGACCAAGCCTTTCGTCCTGCTCGACGATGCCCGCGCGGACGCCGTGCCAGCGCGGCTGTACGTCGATCCGCTCCGCATCCTGAGCGCGCATACGATCGAGGAGATCGACGCGGTGCTGGCAGCGGTGCGCACCGCACGCGATGCCGGGCTCGATGTGGTCGGCTATCTCGCGTACGATGCCGCTGCGGCGTTCGAACCGAGACTTGGACCGGCTACTCCCGCTATAGACACGGACGCGTCGCTGCCGCTTGCGTGGTTCGGCGTGTTCGCCGGGTATCGCACGATCGAGTCCGCCGACGTCACCGCCTTGCTGCCCGACCCTGCCGGGGCGTGGAACGGCACCCCGGAACCCGAGATAGCACTCTCGACCTATGACACGCAGTTCGCCGCCGTGCAGGCGGAAATCGTCGCTGGTGGCCTGTATCAGGCGAATCTCACGTATCGTGCGCGGATGAAGGTCCAGGGCGACCCGCTGTCGCTTTATGCCCGGCTGCGCATGCAAGCGGGCGCGGGGTTCGGCGCGTTCATCGATACCGGGGAGGCGACGATCCTGTCGCTGTCGCCCGAATTGTTCTTCGCGCTGGACGGCGACACCCTGACATGTCGCCCGATGAAGGGGACCGCGCGACGCGAACCGTCCCCCGCTGCGGATGCCACCGCGGTCGCCGCGCTCGCACAGGACCCCAAGCAACGCGCCGAGAATCTGATGATCGTCGACCTGATGCGCAACGACCTTGCCCGTGTCGCACGCGCTGGATCGGTCGCGGTACCAAGCCTGTTCGCGGTCGAAAGCTATCCGACGGTCCACCAGATGGTATCCACCGTCACCGCCGACCTCGCCCCGGAAACGGACGCGGTCGACGTGCTGACCGCGCTGTTCCCGTGCGGGTCGATCACGGGCGCGCCCAAGATTGCCGCGATGCAGGCGATTGCGCGGATCGAAGACAGTCGGCGCGGGCTCTATACCGGAACGATCGCACGGTTCGACGCAACCGGCGACGCGATGGCGAATGTCGCGATCCGGACGCTGGTCTGGCCGAAGGATACCGAGACGGCGTGGCTTGGCGCAGGCGGCGGGATCGTCGCGGATTCGGACCCGGCGGCGGAATGGGACGAGGCCAAGGCCAAGCTTGCTTTCCTGACGCATGACGTGCGTCGCTTCGACCTGATCGAGACGATGGCATTCGATCCCCACCACGGCCTGTTGCTGCTGGAGACGCATCTCGCGCGGCTGTCGGCTAGCGCGCTTGCATTCGACTTCGAGTTCGATCGCCACACCGTGCGTAACGAGCTTCAGGCCGCAACCTTTCGCTTGCGTACCGCGGCGCGTGTTCGCCTGCTCCTTGCGGCGAGCGGCGCGGTTGCGATCGAGATCGGCACGATGCCTGAACAGGCCGATCAGCCCGTCTCGGTCGCGGTCGTCCCCTTGCCGGTCGCGCCCGCGGACATCCGGCTGCGCCACAAGACGAGCGACCGCGCCTTCTATGACGATGCGCGGCGAGGATCGAACAGTTTCGAAATCGTGTTCGAACGCCCTGATGGCCGATTGACCGAGGGAAGCTTCACCTCACTGTTCGTGCCGCGCGGCGACGTGCTGGTGACACCCCCGCTGTCCGATGGATTGCTGCCGGGAATCCTGCGCGCCGACCTCCTCGCCAGCGGACGCGCCGTCGAGGGACACATCACGCAAGCCGACCTTGCGCACGAATTTTTCATCGGCAACGCCGTCCGCGGACTGATTCGTGCGCGACGAACGGTTGCGGCATCGCCCGTCGCACGATAAGCGCTCGCGCGTCCGTTCGTCATCCGACCAAGGCTCTTTGCTATGCACCCCTCCGCCGCGCTCAACCGTATCAAGCCGTCGCCGACGCTTGCCATCACGTCGCGCGTGCAGGAGCTGAAGCGCGCAGGCGTCGACGTGATCGGCCTTGGGGCTGGCGAACCCGATTTCGATACGCCTGACTTCGTCAAGGAAGCCGCGATCAAGGCGATCCGCGACGGCCAGACCAAATATACCAACGTCGACGGCACGCCCGAACTGAAGGCGGCGATCGCTGCCAAGTTCACGCGCGACAACGGCCTGACCTATGCCGCGGATCAGATCAGCGTGAACGTCGGCGGCAAGCACACGCTTTTCAACGCAATGGTCGCGACCGTCGAGGCGGGCGATGAAGTCATCGTGCCCGCGCCTTATTGGGTCAGCTACCCCGACGTCGTGCTGTTCGCCGGCGGCACGCCGGTGTTCGTCGCCGCCGGCCCCGAGCAGGGCTACAAGCTGCTTCCCGAGCAGCTCGAGGCGGCGATCACGCCGAAGACCAAGTGGGTGATCCTGAACTCACCGTCCAACCCAACCGGCGCCGCCTACACCGCCGCTGAACTCAAGGCGCTGGGCGACGTGCTCGAGCGGCACCCGCATGTGTGGATTTTCTCGGACGATATGTACGAGCACATCCTCTACGACGGCTTCGAGTTCGCTACGATCGCACAGGTCTGCCCGTCGCTCTATGAGCGCACGCTGACCGTCAACGGCTGTTCCAAGGCCTATGCAATGACCGGCTGGCGGATCGGCTTCGCTGGCGGTGCGTCGTGGCTGATCAAGGCGATGGCGAAGCTTCAGTCGCAGTCGACCAGCAACCCTTGCTCGATCGCGCAGGCAGCTTCGGTTGCCGCGCTCAACGGTGATCAATCGTTCCTCAAGGACCGCGCCGCTGCGTTCCAGGTGCGGCGTGACCTCGTCGTCGGCATGCTCAACGACGCGGAAGGCATCACCTGCCCCAAGCCGGACGGCGCGTTCTACGTCTATCCGGAGTTCTCGGCGTTGATCGGCAAGTCGACCCCGTCGGGCAAGCTGATCGATAGCGATGAAGCGATGGTCGCCTATCTGCTTGACGACGCGAAAGTGGCGGCGGTGCAGGGTGCCGCGTTCGGCCTGTCGCCCGCAATGCGCATCTCCTACGCGACGTCCGATGCGCTGCTTACCTCAGCGTGCGAGCGGATCCAGACGGCCTGCGCCGCGCTTAGGTGAACCGCAGCCGAAACGATCGTTCAGCTTTCGGCAACGCTGAGTTTGCGAATTATCTCTTGTCGCGGTGCAGCATCAGGACGATGTGAGCCGCGACGCGATAGGCACTCCTGCCGTTGCGAAGAGGTAAGACGATGCGCAGCATCCTGAAGTCGGATTTCGTTTGGCAGTTCGTTGGCGGCTTCGCGCTCGGCGCAGTCGCGCTCGTGACGCTGCATCCGGTCGAAAGCGCGCACGCTGCTACCCCGATGCAGGTGGCGTCGACGCGCTGAGGCGCGTTACCCTGTTTTCCAGCAAAACAGGTCGGGCGGCCGAAAGCACGTCAAGGATGCCCGGACCATACAATCTACCCTGACCCGGCGACAAACCGCGGGTCAGGGCAAAATGTCGACTTAATAAGAGACTTGCCCTCAAGCCTTCCGCAGTTGCTCCACCGCATGTGACGCCGCGCGCGCCGTCAACGCCATGAAGGTTAGCGACGGATTGACGCACGACACCGACGCCATCTGTGCGCCATCGGTGACGTACAGGTTCGACGACTCGTGTGCCTGGTTCCACTTGTTGAGCACCGACTTGCGCGGGTCGAGACCCATGCGCGCGCCGCCCATCTCGTGGATCGCATCACCGGGGACATGCTCGCTTTCGTTGCTCGTGACGTTGAGCAGCCCCGCGCCCTTCAGCATGGCTTCGCCCTGCACGCGCGCATCGGCCATCATCTTCAGTTCGTTGTCACGGAAACGCACGTCGAACTTCATAAGCGGCACCCCGAAGCGATCGACCTTGTCCGCGTGGAGCGTGACCTTGTTGTCGGCATAAGGCAGGCACTCGCCGAACGCGCCCATGCTGAACTTCCATGGACCGTATTTGCGCATTCCGTGCTTCATATCGGCACCGAAGCCGATCGGCGCTGCAGCCTCGCGACTCGCTCCGCCCTGATAGCCGTAGCCGCGCAGGAAGCCGACCCCGTCGTCCTTGCTGTTATTGCGGAAGCGCGGAATGTAGACCGCGCCCGGACGGCGGCCATATTCGATCATGTCCTGCATCCCCGGAATCTCGCCCGAGATCCCGACGCGGAAGATGTGATCCATCACATATTTGCCGAGCGTGCCGCTGGTATCGAAATAGCTGCGATCGCCACCCGGAATGCGCGAGTTCATCAGAATCTGGTTGGTCCCCATGGTCGATGCGCACAGGAACACCAGATCGGCCGAGACCAGTTCGGAAAGTCCGGTCTTCGCATCGGTGAAGTGAACCCCCGTGACGCGCTTGCGCTTGGCGTCATACGCGAGCTTCGTCACCACTGCGTCCGACCGCAGCGTCAGCCGCCCGGTCGCACGTGCGGCCGGGAGCGTGACGGCCTGGGTCGAGAAATACGCACCGAACGAACAGCCATTGCCGCACTGGTTGCGGAACTGGCATTTGGTGCGGTTCTGGTCGGGCTTGTCCTCGGTCATGTTGGACAGGCGCGTGTTGATCAGCTTGCGCCCCGGGAACTGCGTCTCGAGCCGCTGCTTGACCCACTTCTCCGCAACGTTCATCGGGATTGGCGGCTGGAACTCGCTGTCGGGCAGATACGGCAGGTTCTCGCGCGAACCCGAAACGCCGATGTATTTCTCGACATAGCTGTACCACGGTGCGACATCGTCATAACCGATCGGCCATTCGCCATCGATCCCGTCGCGCTTGTTCGCCTCGAAGTCGGCCGGGCTCCAGCGGAACACCCAGCGGCCCCAAATCAGCGACTTTCCGCCGACCGCCGCAGGGCGGATCCAGTAGAATTTCTCACCCTCGTCGAAGGCATAGGGGTTCAGCCGGTCGTCATTGTAGAACTTCTGGTTGCTGGGCGCGACATAGCCGTGCTTTGCAATGAAATAATCGCTGTCTTCCAGAGGCTTGGGCATACGATTGCGCGCCGGCACCTCATAGGCCGGCTTGCCGTCATATGTGTAATCTTCGCCATGTTCGACCATGATGCCGCGGTCGAGCATGAGGACGCGAAGGCCCTTTTCCGTGAGTTCCTTGGCGGCGAACCCGCCGCTGACGCCCGATCCGATAACGATCGCGTCAAACCTGTTGGTGGATGCCATGGTGGTATTTCCCGCTAGACTGATCAGTACCGTAACGCGCGCAGCGTCTCGAAGCTGGTGGTGACGTCGGGTAGATACGGCGCGGGCGCCTCATCGTTCTCGACATAGAAGTGGCGGACGCCCGCGCTGCCCTTGCGGCGGAACAGGGCGGCAAAATCGGTCTTGCCGGCGCCGACGGCCGACATGCTGCGGTCAGCCCGCATGTCCTTGACGTGATAGGCGTAGAGCCGCGCGCCAAGCCGGTCGATCAACGCACCGACGTCCTCGCCCGCATGTGCGGCCCAGTAGAGGTCGAGCTCGAGCTTGACGAGCGACGGGTTGGTTTCGCGCAGCAGCCGATCGTACAGGCTGACCCCGCCGGGCTTGATCGTGAATTCGAAATCATGGTTGTGATAGGCGAAGCCGATCCCCGCCTTGCGCAACTCGGTCGCGAACCGGGTGAAGTTGGGGAGCGCTGCGTTCCAGCCAGCCTCGGTACGGTGCTGGTCGGTCATGTACGGCAGGACCACCGTGCTGACCCCGAGCGTCTTCGCCATCGCTAGCGACGCGTCGAACTTGCCGAGCAGAGCGTCGTAACTGATGTGCGCCGACGGCGAGCGCAGGCCCAACCGGTCCATCGTCTTGCGCAGCATTGCGGGGTCCATCGCGTCATAGCCACCGCCGCCGAACTCGATCTCGCGGTAGCCGATCTTGGCAAGCGCCTCGAGCGTGCCGACGGGATCCTTCTGGAAGATCTCGCGCACGGTATAAAGCTGCAGCCCGATTGCGCCGATCCGGCGCGTCGCCGCAGCGCGAGCGACCGTGGTTCCGACGAGCCCAAGCGCCGCGGCGCCACCGGCCCCCGCGAGCAAGTGTCTGCGATCGAGGATCATGCCGTGTACACCTTGTTGACCTTGGAATAGGGGAAGGCGCCGTTATATTCGCCGGGCACCGGCAGATATTCGCGCTCCTGCGTCATGCCGATTTCCGACGTGTAATAGCCGGTCAGCACGAGCTGGCGGAACACCAGGAAGAACGCGTTGCCGCCGGGCATCTGGTCGTTCATCGCGAGCGTCAGCAACGCGTCTTGCTGCGCCGAGGTGGCCTTGGCGACGGGCACCTTGTAATCCTGCTGGCTGCGCGCCTCGAGCATCGTCAGCCCGGCGATCAGCGGCTCACGCTCCTTGGGATAAGACCAGTCGGCGAGCAGCTTCTCGATATAGGCGGGCACGCCCGCGGCGATCGCGCCGGGGGTGTCGGTCGTTGGAAGGACCCGTTCCGACAATACCGTCACCGCTTCGCGCTGCGCAGGCGTGAACACCGCGACGCTGGGCGGGCCGTCGCTGATTTTGGGTACGGCCACCGGCCCGGCGGGCCCCGCCGCGCGCGCGATCGGTGCGAACACCGCCGTGCCGAACATCGCCGCCACGCTCGCAAGCGCGCCTCTGCGATCGATCATGTCTTGTCCTCTCCTGTATGTGCGCCGGTGCGGGTCATGCCGCGCCGTCCGCTGCGTCAATCAATCGATATGCGGCGACCAGCCGATCCTCGCCAACGCGCCCGGCGGTCGCATTGCCATGCTCCATGCCGATCACGCCGGTATAGCGCTTGGCCTTGAGATGGCGGACGATCGGGCCGTAGTTGATCTCTCCGGTCCCGGGCTCGTTACGGCCCGGATTGTCGCCGAACTGGATATAGCCGATCTCGTCCCAGCACGTATCCAGCGTCGGCATCAGATTCCCCGACTGGATCTGCTCGTGATACAGGTCCGCCAGCACCTTGACCGCGGGGCTGTTGACGCCGCGGGCGATCGCATAGCCCTGCGCAATCGACTGCATATAGACGCCGGGATGGTTGGTCCGCGTGTTGAGCGGCTCCATCACCATCGCGATGCCATGCGGCGCGACGATGTCGCCCGCACGGCGCATCACGTCGATCACGCGTGCGGTCTGGATATCGTGCGGGACCTTGGGGTCGAGGAACCCGGTGACGACCGTCATCCGCGTCGCATTCAGGCGTTTCGCGACCTCGATCGACCCGCGGACATCGGCAAGGAACGCCTCGCGCTCCGCACCGTCGGTGCTGCCGAGGATCGGGCGCGATTTGGCCCATTGCGGCATGCTCGCGACGAACACGCCCATCGTCATCCCGCGCTGCGCGAGCGTCCGTGCCAGCTGCTCCTGTTGCGCGACCGGCCGCGCGCGTGCCTCATTGTCTTCCCATGCGGTGAAGCCCTGGTCGGCGGCGTAGGCGATCTGTTCGAACAGACCGCCGCAGCTGGCGAAGCTGCCCTCGTGCGGCGCGAATTTGAGACCGAACTTGGGCGTAGTGGACGGTCGGCCGCGTGCGACGGCTACCCCGGACGCTAGGGTCGCCACGGCACTTGCCGCGAGGAGCGTCCGGCGTGAGAGCGTCATGCGACCGACCGCATCATTTCGCGCCAGCGCTCTTTAGATAGGCGATGATCGCGGCGCGCTTTGCCGGGTCCGGAGTCGAGATCGGCATCCGCGTGCCGGGGACCTTCTTGCCTGGGTTGGTGAGATACTCATCCAGCGTCTTTTCGTCCCAGCGCAATTTGGATGCCTTGAGCGCAGGCGAATAATTGAAGCCCGGCAGCGACGCAGCCGGACGTCCGACGACGCCGTGCAGATTGGGACCGATCCCGCTCTTGGCGTCCTTCTGGACGGTGTGACACGCGCGGCACGCGTTGAACGCGGGCGGCGCGCCGGGGGCGCTTTGCGCGGAAGTCGGGGTGGTCGGGGCAAGCACGGCTGCCGCAACCGCGGCCCCCGCCAACAAACTGATCTGAAGCTTCATTCATACTCTCCGGAACCGACACGAGTCCATTTCTGGTCGGATTGGGCATTGAATATCACGGCTTCGATGAACGCCATCGTACGCAAACCGTCAGGAACACCCGGAAACGCTGCTGCATCGCTCTCGCCGCGGATCGCGGCAGCAAATGCGCGGTACAGATTGGCGAATGCCTCGATATAGCCTTCGGGATGACCGGACGGCGTGCGCAGCAAGGCGCTCGTCGCGGCGTCGAGGCCTGGGCCGCCTGCACGAACGATTTCGGCAGGGCGATCGAGCCAGCGCAGGATGAGGGTGTTGGGCTCCATCTGCGCCCATTCGAGGCCACCGTGTTCGCCGTGGATGCGCAGGCGCAGTCCGTTCTCCTCACCCGCGGCAATCTGAGTCGCCTTGAGCAAGCCGCGCGCTCCATTGTCGAACCGCAGCATCGCGCCGACATCATCGTCGAGCCGCCGCCCGGCGACATGCGTCGCGAGATCCGCCGACACCGTCTCGACCCGAAGCCCCGAAACATGTTCGGCGAGCTGGAAGGCATGGGTGCCGATATCGCCGAGGCATCCGCCAAGCCCGGCGCGCGCCGGATCGGTGCGCCATTCGGCCTGTTTGTTGCCATCTGTATCGATCGGCAGGCTGAGCCAGCCTTGGAGATACTCCACCTGAACCAGCCGGATCGCGCCCAGATCACCGCGCGCGATGCGCAGTCGCGCCTCCTCGACCAGCGGATAGCCGCTGTAGGTGAAGGCCAGGCCGAAATGCCGACCGCTGGCCGTTGCAGCGGCAGCGATCGTCTCGGCTTCCGCCAGGCTCATCGCCATCGGCTTCTCGCAGAAGACGTGGAAGCCTGCATTAAGGCCGGCGATCGCCATCGGCGCATGCAGATGGTTGGGCGTGACGATCGCGATCGCGTCGATCCGCTCGTCCGCGGGAAGCGCGCTTTCCTGCGCGATCAGCGCATCGAACGTCGGATAGACCCGGTCCGGGGAAAGCCCGAGCCGCTCGCCGCTGCGACGGCTGCGCTCGGCATCGGTGCTGAACGCGCCCGCGACCAGCCGCCAGTCGCCGTCGAGTGCAGCGGCGCGCTGATGGATCGCGCCGATGAACGCGCCGTCGCCGCCGCCGACCATGCCGAGCCGAAGAGGATGTCGAATCATCGCTTAGCCTTCGCTCGCCGGCAGCCCGAGGATCGTGCGGATCGCCGCCCGGTCAGC
>Ga0265780_10007930_pt1 | contig 12971 bp, 7 predicted proteins | sample P1T30metagenome_FD_192432 | JGI IMG/M metagenome (GOLD analysis project Ga0265780, IMG submission 192432) | Plant litter microbial communities from East Loma Ridge, Irvine, California - P1 T30 | ecosystem: Environmental > Terrestrial > Plant litter > Unclassified | place: USA: California...
GGCCGGCTTCTCGATCTTTTCCAGCTCGGCGTTCAGCGATTCGCGGTCGAAACTTTCGCCGGTATCCGGATCGCGGAATTCCTGGTCCTGGATCCAGAAGTCGGCAAATGTCACGTAGCGGTCGAAGATGTTCTGGCCATACTCGGAATAGCTTTCCAGATAGGCGGTCTGGATCTCCTTGCCGATGAAGTCGACGTAGCGCTGGGCCAGGTGTTCCTTGATATACGAAAGATAACGCTGCTCGGTCTCGGGCTGGAACTGTTCGCGCTCGATCTGCTGCTCGAGCACATACAGCAGGTGCACCGGATTGGCCGCGACCTCGGTGTTATCGAAGTTGAAGACTTTCGACAGGATCTTGAAGGCGAAGCGCGTCGACAGCCCGTTCATGCCTTCGTCCACGCCGGCATAGTCGACGTATTCGTGCAGCGACTTGGCCTTGGGATCGGTGTCCTTGAGATTCTCGCCATCGTAGACCAGCATTTTGGAGAAGATGCTCGAATTCTCGGGGTCCTTCAGGCGCGACAGCACAGCGAACTGCGACATCATGCGCAGCGTGCCCGGTGCGCACGGCGCCTTGTCGAGCGAGGAATTGCGCAGCAGTTTGTCGTAGATTTTGGTTTCATCGGACACGCGCAGGCAATACGGCACCTTGACGATATAGATCCGGTCGAGGAAAGCCTCGTTATTGCGGTTGTTGCGGAAGGTCTTCCACTCGGATTCGTTCGAGTGGGCCAGTACGATGCCGTCGAACGGGATCGCGCCAAAGCCCTCGGTGCCTTTGTAATTGCTCTCCTGCGTGGCGGTGAGAAGGGGATGCAGCACCTTGATCGGCGCCTTGAACATCTCGACAAATTCCATCAGGCCCTGGTTCGCCAGGCACAGGCCGCCCGAATAGCTGTAGGCGTCCGGATCGTCCTGCGGGAAATCCTCGAGCTTGCGGATATCGACCTTGCCGACGAGGGAAGAGATATCCTGGTTGTTTTCGTCGCCCGGTTCGGTCTTGGAAATCGCGATCTGCTTGAGGATCGACGGATAGCGCTTGACCACGCGGAACTTGTTGATATCGCCGCCGAACTCGTGCAGGCGCTTGACCGCCCACGGACTCGGGATCGCGCGCAGGTAGCGGCGCGGGATGCCGTAGTCTTCTTCGAGGATGGTGCCGTCTTCTTCTTCGCTGAACAGGCCGAGGGGTGACTCATTCACCGGCGAGCCCTTGATCGCATAGAAGGGCACCAGTTCCATCAGGCTTTTCAGTTTCTCGGCGATCGACGACTTGCCGCCGCCCACAGGTCCGAGCAGATACAGGATCTGCTTGCGCTCTTCCAGTCCCTGGGCCGCATGGCGGAAGTAGGACACGACCTGCTCGATCACCTCTTCCATGCCGTAGAACTCGCGGAAGGCCGGATAGATCTTGATCACCTTGTTGGCGAAGATGCGCGACATGCGCGGATCGAGGCGGGTATCGACCAGGGTCGGTTCGCCGATCGCGGCCAGCATGCGTTCCGGGGCGCTGGCATAGGTCAGCGGATCCTTCTTGCACAACTGCAGATACTCCGACAACGAGTATTCCTCTTCCCGGGTACGCTCATAGCGGGCCGCGTAGTTTTCAAAGATGCTCATCGAATTTCCTTTAATGTGCCAACAACGAATCACTGTCACAGCAGCCTTGAATAAAAGCTGCCCGGGGCCCCGGTTAATATTGTCGGCGTGCTCCTTTTCGGTCGTCATGTGAAGCACCGGGATGGCCGGCACTGTCGATACAGATTCACATGCGATTGCTTGTTGTCGACCCGGCGGATTGCCGGTTCGCCTGCAGGGAGGAGAGCGTCTCTTTTGCGGTAATGAAATTTATTATGTGCCTAATAGTTTCCGAAGTCAAAGCAGTGTCGTGCAAGCTGACGGGGCGAAATCAAGTGCTTGATTCAACTATAGAAAGTCGGTTTTTACAGGCGCAGCGGCGGTCCTGGGAAGGTGGGGCCGGAACGCGGCGTCGAGGCCGGTTTTGACGGTAGAAACGCGAGGCCGGCAGCCTCCCTTATTTTCATCCGTCGTGAGCCGATAGTGCACGAACCGCTCAACACGCGGCGCACGCGTATCGTGCATGTCGTCAGGACAAACCCTGCCGTTTTCGCTATGACGCAAACTGTTTGCGCGCATGCGTTACACTATCCGGTCGTGTCTGATTGATCAGCTTTACCGCCGATTCACTGGCTTCATTTTTGTTGTATTTGTTGGAGAAAACCATGCTCGACGAACGGCTGCGCAACCTGCTGCAGAACATGCCAAAGGCTGAACTGCACATCCATATTGAGGGCTCGCTCGAGCCTGAACTGATTTTTGAGCTTGCGCAAAGAAACGGCGTCGAACTGGCTTATAGCTCGGTCGAAGCGTTGCGCGAGGCCTACGCTTTCAGCGATCTCCAATCGTTCCTCGATATTTATTACGCCGGCGCCAGCGTGCTACTAAAAGAACAGGACTTCTACGACATGACCGCGGCCTACCTGGCGCGCGCGCATGCAGACAATGTCCGCCACGCCGAAATTTTCTTCGACCCGCAAACCCATACCGCACGCGGCGTGCCATTTGAAACCGTCGTCAACGGCATCTGGCGCGCCTGCCAGGACGCGCCGCTGAGCGCGAGCCTGATCATGTGCTTCCTGCGCCACCTGTCCGAGGATGAGGCGATCGCCACGCTCGAGGAGTCACTCCCTTACCGCGACAAGTTCATTGGCGTCGGCCTCGATTCGTCCGAAGTCGGCCACCCGCCCGAGAAGTTCGCGCGCGTGTTCGAGCGCGCCCGCGCACTCGGCCTGCGCCTGGTCGCGCATGCGGGCGAGGAGGGGCCGCCGGCCTATATCGAGAGCGCGCTCGACGTGCTCAAGGTCGAGCGCATCGACCACGGCGTGCGCAGCCTGGAAAGCCCGGAGCTGGTCGAACGCCTGGCGCGCGAGCAGATGGCCCTGACGGTGTGCCCGCTGTCGAACATCAAGCTGCGCGTGTTCGACGTGATGGGTTCGCACAATCTGCGCACGCTGCTCGACGCCAACCTGGCGGTGACCGTCAATTCCGACGACCCGGCCTATTTTGGCGGCTACGTCAACGCCAACTATTTCGCCGCCTTTGAGGCGCTGCCGTTGGAAAAGCGCCACGCGCAGCAACTGGCGCGCAATAGCTTCCAGGCCGCCTTCGTCGATCCGGAGCGCAAGCGCGCTTTCCTGGCCGACGTCGACAGCTTCTTCGCCAACGCATAATTATCACGAGGAACCGACCCATGTTCGTCCAGGCTTTTCGCATGACGGCGCGCGACTGGCGCGCCGGTGAGCTGCGCTTTTTGCTGGTGGCGCTGATCGTCGCGGTGGCGGCGTTGACGTCGGTCGGCTTCTTCATCGACCGCATGCGGGCCGGCATGGACCGCGACGCCCACCAGCTGCTGGGCGCGGATTTGCTGGTCAATTCCGACGACCCGGCGCGCCAGGAGTGGCGTGCCGAGGCCTTGCGGCGCGGCCTGCTGCTGGCCGAAACGGTCACCTTCCCCAGCATGGCGCAAGCCGGCGAGGGCGACGATTCGCTGGCCCAGCTGTCGTCGATCAAGGCGGTGTCCCAAGGCTATCCGCTGCGCGGCCAGGTCAGCATCACCACCGACCCGGTGGCCGCCGGCGGCGCCCAGGGCACGCCCACCACCGAGGTGCCGGCGCGCGGCACGGTGTGGGTCGATCCCGGCCTGCTGCCGCAGCTGCGCACGCAAGTCGGCGCCACGCTGACGCTGGGCGACAGCCAGTTCCGCATCGCCCAGCTGATCGCGACCGAGCCCGATAAGGGCGCCTCGTTCGCCAACTTCGCGCCGCGCGTGATGCTGGCCATGGAAGACCTGAAGGCCACTGGCCTGATCGACGATTTCGCGCGCGTGAGCTTCCGCCTGATGGTGGCGTCGAAAGACCGCAACGATATGGCGGCCGTGCGCGACTATGAACAGTGGCTGCGCGCGCAGATCCGTGACCAGAATATCAAGGGTGTGCGCATCGAGACACTGGAAAACGGCCGGCCCGAGATGCGCGCCACGCTCGACCGCGCAGGGCTGTTCCTGTCGCTGGTCGGCCTGCTGTCGGCGATGCTGGCGGCGGTCGCGGTGGCGATGGCGGCGCGTCGCTTCATGGGCCGCCATCTGGACGCCTGCGCCATGCTGCGCTGCCTGGGCCTGACCCAGAACCAGGTGACGCTGCTGTATCTGCTCGAATTCGCCTTCATCGGTTTGCTGGGCAGCGTGATCGGGGTGCTGGTGGGCTTTGGCGCCCACTTCGTGCTGCTCGAGTTGATCGGCTCCCTGATCAAGACCGAGCTGCCGCCCGTGTCGCTGCTGCCGGCGCTGCAGGGCATTGCCACCGGTTTGCTGCTGCTGGTCGGCTTTGCGCTGCCGCCGATTCTGCAATTGCGTAATGTGCCGCACAACCGCGTGATCCGGCGCGAGCAGGGCGCGCCGCAGCCAGCCGCGCTGGCGACCTACGGCTTTGGCGTCGGCGTGTTCTTCCTGCTGCTGTTGTGGCAGGCGGGCGACCCGACGCTGGCCCTGATCACCGGCGGCGGCTTCCTCGGTGGCTTCGCCGTGTTCGCGCTGGTCGCCTGGCTGGGATTGCTGCTGCTGCGCCGCATGCGCGGCGCCTTCCAGCACCAGGCCTGGCGCTTCGCCGTCACTTCACTGCAGCGCCGTCCCGGCGCCACCGTGGTGCAGGTGGTATCGCTGGCGCTGGGCCTGATGGCGCTGCTGCTCCTGACCGTGGTGCGCGGCGACCTGATGGCGGCCTGGCAGACCGCGACGCCGGCCGACGCGCCGAACCGCTTCGTCATCAATATCCTGCCCGACCAGAAAACCGCGGTCGAAGGCCAGCTGGTGGCCGCCGGGGTCAAGGAACCGGTGCTGTACCCGATGATCCGCGGCCGCCTGACGGCGCTCAACGGCAATCCGATCACGCGCGACACCTTCGCCGATGGCGAGGCGCGCCGCCTGGCCAACCGCGAGTTCAATCTGTCGACGACGAATGTGCTTCCGCAGGCGAACGAAGTGGTGCAGGGTGCGTGGTTCAAGGATGGCCCGGGCGTGGCCGAGGCCTCGGTCGAGCAGAGCATCATGGAGCGCCTGGGCCTGAAGCTGGGCGACAGCATGCGCTTCGACATGGCGGGCCTGCTGGTGGACGCGAAGATCACCAGCGTGCGCAAGCTCGAATGGGGCTCGATGCGCGCCAACTTCTTCGTCATCATCAACCCGGCGGCGATGGCCAATGCGCCGACCACGTATATGACTGCTTTCCACGCGCCGCCCGAGGGCGCGAATATCGGCAACGCGCTCACGCGCGCGCAGCCGAACCTGACCGTGATCGACGTCTCGGGCATCATCCGCCAGCTGCAGGACGTGCTGGACCAGGTGGTGACCGCGGTCGAATTCCTGTTCCTGTTCACGCTGGCCTCGGGCGTGCTGGTGCTGTATGCGGCGCTGATGGGATCGCAGTCCGAGCGCACCCGTGAGGCTGGCCTGCTGCGCGCGCTGGGCGCCACGCGCCAGCAGCTGGCGCAGGCGCAGCGCATCGAGTTCGTGCTGGTGGGCGGCCTGGCCGGGCTGCTGGCGGCGACCGGCGCTGCGGCGCTGGGCTGGGCGCTGGCAACGTACCAGTTCAAGTTCCCGTGGGTGTTCGAGCCGGGCGTGTGGCTGGCCGGCGTGGTGGTGGGCGCGCTGTGCGCGATCATTGGCGGTTGGCTGGGGCTGCGCGGGGTGTTGCGGCAGCCGCCGTTGCAGACGTTACGGGAAGCGTAACTTCACCCATCGTGGGGTGGGCGGCTTGTCCGCCCACGCGTCGATGGTTGGCAGATAAGTCATCCGGCACGATACCGGAGCCGATAACGATCACCGCGTGGGCGGCAAGCCGCCCACCCCACGGTGCGCTATCATTGCGGGATGTCCGAATCCAACACCGAATCTGCGGTCGAACCGCAAACCCTGTACGAGATCATGGGCGGCGGCGAGCGCCTGCGCGAGCTGGTCGACCGCTTCTACGACCTGATGCAACTCGAGCCCGACTTCGCCGGCATCCACGTGATGCACCCCGTTCCCAACGAGGGCTCGCGCGACAAGCTGTTCATGTTCCTGTCCGGCTGGATGGGCGGTCCCGACCTGTACATTGAACGCTATGGCCACCCGCGCCTGCGCGCGCGGCACCTGCCGTACGCGATCGGCAGCAAGGAACGCGACCAGTGGCTGCGCTGCATGGCCTGGGCCATGGAAGACATGGGCTACGACGACACGCTGCGCGTGCGCATGATGAATTCCTTCTTCCAGACTGCGGACTGGATGCGCAACAAGCCTGATTGATCACCTCATGACCGTTGCCGAAATCCTCATCCTGGTCGGTCTGTTGATCGTCATCGGCCTGCTGGTCGTAATCCTGCTGCGCCAGCGCAGCAATGGCGATGGCAACCACGTCGAGCGCCTCGAACGCGAACTGCGCCAGGAACTGCAATCGAGCGCCCAGGCCACGCGCCAGGAACTGGCCGGCCACCTGGCCCAGTACCAGAGCGCCACCGTCCAGCAGTTCGACAGCATGCGCCAGCAGATGCAGCTGCAGTCGAGCGGCGGCCGCGAAGAGCAGGCGCGCGCGCTGAAGCGCTTTGCCGACACGCTGCAGCAGACGCTCGGCAACCTCACCGAATCGAACGCCCAGCGCATGCTCGAAGTGCGCAACACGCTCGAGACCAAGATCCGCGACCTGCAAGGCGACAATGCCAAGCGCCTTGAAGAGATGCGCCAGACGGTCGACGAAAAACTGCACGCGACGCTCGAGACGCGCCTGACCGAGTCGTTCCGCCAGGTGTCCGAGCGCCTCGAAAAAGTCCACCAGGGCCTGGGCGAGATGCAGCAGCTGGCGATCGGCGTCGGTGACCTCAAGCGCGTGCTCACCAACGTCAAGACCCGCGGCACCTGGGGCGAGGTGCAATTGGAAATGCTGCTCGAGCAGGTCTTGACGGTCGACCAGTATGCGAAGAACGTCGAGACGGTGGCGGGTTCGAATGCCCGTGTCGAATTCGCCATCAAGCTGCCCGGCGTGGTCGATGGCGGCGCGCCACTGTGGCTGCCGATCGACGCCAAGTTCCCGAAAGAGCAGTACGAACGCCTGCTGGCCGCTGCCGACGTCGCCGATGCCGAGGGCGTGACGCGCGCCGGGGCCGAGCTGGAACGCGCGGTACGCAACGAAGCGCGCACCATCTGCGACAAGTACGTGTCGCCGCCGCAGACCACCGACTTTGCAATCCTGTTCCTGCCGACCGAGGGCCTGTATGCCGAAGTCATGCGCCGTCCGGGCCTGGCCGACGATCTGCAGCGCACGCTGCGGGTGTCGATCGCCGGCCCGTCGACGCTGGCGGCGCTGCTCAACAGCCTGCAGATGGGTTTCCGTACGTTGGCGCTGGAGAAGCGTTCATCGGAGGTGTGGCAGGTGCTGGGGGCGGTGAAGACCGAGTTCACCAAGTTCGGCGACGTGCTGGCCGCCACCAAGACTACGCTGGAGCGGGCCGCCAAGAACATCGAAAACGCCGAGGTGCGCAGCCGCCAGATGGCGCGCAAGCTCAAGTCGGTGGAGGCGTTGCCGAGCGAGGCGGCGCAGTTGCTGCTGGGGGCTGAGGATGCGAAGCTCGATGATGAGTAGGGTTGGCGGCTTCGCCGCCGACGCGTCCAACCGCCGCATGCATCACTCCAACAGCATCTCGCGCGCCAGATCAGTCCCACCCCAATCCATCGGATAAACCCCATCCGCCACATACCGTCTGAACGACGAATGTTCCCACGTTGCAGCAGATTCGGCCAACCCATGCTTGACCGGATTGTAATGAATGTAATCGACATGCTTTTCCATGTCGCGCTCATCCCGAATCTGGTGCTCCCAGTATTTTCTCTGCCAGATCGGCGCTTCGCGCCTGCGCCGCTGTGCTTCCGTCATGGCGAAGCCGCCATACATATCACGGCATGTGAATGCGACATGGTGTTTGATCTGTGACCAGCGTGAGGCAAAGTCCGCATCGTCAGCGGGCAGCGTCCAGATGCAATGCAAATGGTCGGGCATCAGGACGATTGCATCGATCTGGAATGGCAGGCGTGTACCGACGCGCTTGAAGGCCGTGCGCAGTGCAGCACGCACAGCGTCGTCGCAGAGGATCGGACGACGGCGGTAGGTGACGAGCGTGAAAAAGTAGGTAGTGCCGTCGAAGGCACGGCGGTAGTGGGCCATGCCGGCATCGTACCGATGCGGGTTGGCGCATGGATGTGGCGGATCAAATGTGCGTTGAACGCGTCGGCGGGGAACCCGCCAACCCTACGTAGGGTGGCGGCTCTGCCGCCGACGCGTTCAAGCGGCGCTAGAACAGCCCCTCAAACGGCAAAATATCGACCATCTCCCCAGCACCGACATTCCCCTGCTGATCATGCAACACCACCATGCAATTCGCCTCCGACATCGATCGCAAAATGCCCGACCCCTGCGCCCCGGTGATCCTTACCTCCGGCGCACCATCCGCACCACGCGCCACGATCCCGCGCTGATACTCGGTGCGCCCCGGCTTCTTGCGGATCGCCTCGCTTGACCGCGCCTGCAACAGCGGCAGCGGACTGTCCGCCCCCATCATGCGCAGCAGCGCTTCGCGCGCGAAGAAGTAGAACGACACCATCACCGCCACCGGATTGCCCGGCAGGCCAAACAGGAAGGCGCTGCGGCCGTTCGACGAAACACGCCCGAACGCCAGCGGACGCCCCGGACGCATGCCGATCTTCCAGAACGTCACGTCGCCCAGCTTGCCCATCACCTGCCGGGTGTAGTCGGCCGCGCCGACCGACACGCCGCCCGAGGTGATGATCGCGTCGGCATTCTCGCAGGCGGTGCGCAGCGCTTCTTCCAGCGCTTCGGGGCTGTCGCCCACCACGCCCATGTCGATGATCTCGCACCCAAGGCGGGTAAGCATGCCGTAGATGGTGTAGCGGTTGCTGTCATAGACGCAGCCTTCGTCGAGCCGCTCGCCGATCGAGCGGAGTTCGTCGCCGGTCGAGAAGAACGCCACGCGCAGGCGGCGCTGGACCGGGATCTCGGCGAAGCCGAGCGAGGCGCACAGCCCCAGGTCGGCGGGACGAACGATGCGGCCGGCCTTCAGGGCGGCGCTGCCGATGCGCAGGTCTTCGCCCGCCAGGCGACGGTTATCGCCCGGGCGGATCGCCCCGGCGCGCAGCGTTACGGAGTCGTCGGTGGTGCTGTCGGCAAATTCCTGTGGCAGCACGCTGTCACAACCGGCCGGCATCACGCCGCCGGTCATGATGCGTACGCATTCGCCAGGGCCGGGGGCCATGTCCAGCGGCCGGCCGGCATACGCAATGCCGACCACGGACAAGGTGACCGTGCCTTCCGCCGGCAGGTCGCTGCCGCGCAGCGCGTAGCCATCCATGGCCGAATTGTCATGCGACGGCACGTTGATCGGCGAGACCAGGTCGCGCGCCAGCACGCGGCCGAGGCTCGAACGCAGTGCGACCATCTCGATTGCTTTGACCGGCTGCACGAAGTCGCGGATGATGCGCTGGGCATCGACCACGCGCAGCGCGTCAGGATCATAGCCGTTGATGCAGCTGGCCACCTGGGCCAGGCTGGCGGGGAAGGGCGGCGAAGGGGGCGCAATTGCGTCGTCCAATCCCCGCAGCTCGTCCAGCGTATTGATATTGCGGAAAGCGTCCGCATCCTCGAACACCACCTCGACCGCCTTCAGGTCGCGATGCCAGCCGTCGACCCGGCGACCGCCTTCGGCGAGATAAGCGCTCAGTTGCGGCAAACCGTCCGTGCGCACCAGGCAGAATACCGGATGCGGCTGCGCGCGCATGCCTGGTTCCTGCGTCGCGGCATAGGCGACATCGGCATCGGCCTGCTGCAGGGCAGAGAATAAACGCTCGGCCAGGTCAGCAGGTAAAAAAGGCGAGTCGCACGGCACGGCGAGCAGATAGGGCGTGGTGCAGTGGCGCAGTCCCGCTTCGAGACCGGCCAGTGGACCGGGGTAGTCCGACAATTCATCCGGCAGCACCATCGTGCCAAACGCACGGTAGGTGTCCAGGTTGCGGTTGGCGCTGATCGCCAGCGGCCCGACCTGTGGGCGTAAACGTGCGAGCACATGTTCGACCATCGTGCTGGACCGGAAAGGCTGCAAGCCCTTGTCGACATTACCCATGCGCGAGCCGCGGCCGCCCGCCAGAATCAATCCGCTGATCATCTCAGTATTCATCTTGTTATTATCCGCCGCGCATTAATCACCGCGCATTAACCACCGCGCATTAGCCACCGCGCATTAGCCACCGCGCATTAGCCACCGATATACGACATTTCGACCCTGCGCTCACCATCGCGTTGCCCGATCCCGGTCTCCGCGGTGCGCGTCTCCGAATAGCGGTCGGCCCGCCCACGCCACAGCTGGGCGATGGCGCCGGACAGTTCCAGATCATTGCGACCGGCGCGCATCAGTGCCCGCAAGTCGTGGCCGCGGGTGGCGAACAGGCAGGTATACAGCTTGCCCTCGGTCGACAGGCGTAGGCGCGAGCAGTCGCCGCAGAAGGCCTGGGTGACGCTCGAGATCACACCGATCTCGCCGCTGCCATCGAGGTATTTCCAGCGCGAGGCGGTCTCGCCGCTGTAATTGGCCGCAATGGGCGCCAGCGGCAGCTCGGCCGAGATGCGCCGCACTACCTCGCCCGACGGCACCACTTCGTGCATATTCCAGCCGTTCGAGGCGCCGACATCCATGAATTCGATAAAGCGCAGGATGGTGGGCGAACCCTTGAAGTGGCGCGCCATCGGCAGGATCTGGTCGTCATTGGTGCCGCCCTTGACCACCATGTTGACTTTCACCCGTCCCAGCCCGGCCGCATGCGCCGCATCGATGCCGTGCAACACATCGGCGACCGCGAAGTCGACGTCGTTCATGCGCTTGAACACCCCGTCGTCGAGCGCGTCGAGCGACACGGTGACACGGTCCAGGCCGGCGTCGGCCAGCAGCCGCGCCTTGCGCGCCAGGATCGAACCGTTCGTGGTGAGGGTGAGGTCGAGCGGACGACCGCTCGGGGTCGGGATCGCGCGCAGCATCGCGACCAGCTTTTCCAGGTTCTTGCGCAGCAGCGGTTCGCCACCGGTCAGGCGCAGCTTCTCGACGCCATGTGCCACGAACAGCCGCGCCACGCGCGCGATTTCCTCGAACGACAGCAGGTCGCCGTGCGGCAGATATTGGTAATCCTTGTCGAATACTTCCTTGGGCATGCAATACACGCAGCGGAAGTTGCAGCGGTCGGTGACCGAAATGCGCAGGTCGTGCAGGCGCCGGCCGAGCGCGTCGCTCAGCAAGCCGGTAGGAGCGTCCAGCACGGCCGGGACCTGCAGTGCGGATGAGCGCAGGTCATTGATCAGAATGATTTTTTCAGCCATTGCAATACGATAGCACGGTGCTGATGAAGCTGCCCGTACCGGAAAAGAATGAGGTCAGTGAGGTTCTGTTGAATAGCTAATACGACGAAATTTTTCGTTAGCCAAAATGAGTCGTTCCCGCGAAGGCGGGAACCCAAGTTTGCGAGCGCTATCGAAACGCAAACAACTTAGGTTCCCGCCTGCGCGGGAACGACGTGGTGGCGACTAAGAGATTACTGGCGGGTCGTGTCGACCTGGACCAGCGGCTCGTCGACCGGCACGACGACCGGCTTGCGGGCACGGCCCACACGCACTGGCGTTGCCGCCTGCTCTGCAGCAGCCTGGGCGGCGCGCAGTTTTTCAGGATCGGTCGATGCCAGTTGCAGGCCGACTTCGGCCAGGATGGTGTCGAGCTTGACCGGCGCAGGCGCAGGCTCGGCAGCAAAGGCTGCGCCTGGCGCAGGAGCGCTGGCCACTGGCGCCGCGACCGGGGCAACGGTGATGGCTGGCGCTGCCACCGGGGCAGGCTCGACGGCCGAAGCAGCCACTGGCTCGGCGACCGGTGCAGGTGCAGGTGCAGCTTCTGCGACCGGCGCGCTGACTTCGGCTGGCGCTACTGGCGTTTCAGCAACTTGCGCCACCGGCGCTGCCTCGACTGGCGCTGGCGCTGGTGCCGGCGCAGCGACTGGCGCCACGTCCGCCACTGGCGCTGCCTGCTCTGCCGTACGCGCCGCCGCCACCGAAGCAGCGGTCGGGAACATGTTTTTCTCGGCTACGACTGGCGCCGCTGGGGCAGGCGCAGCAGCCTGCTCGGCCGCAGCTGCAGCAGCCGCCACCGACGCTGCGGTCGGGAATGGCCATGCATCCTGGGCCGCAGCACGGGCCGGCTTGGCCTTCGACGCCTTGGCGGCGGCAGCCACCTTGGCGGCCTCCTCGTCGGCTACCGGAGTAAAGGCCGGCGCGTCGTCCGAACCTTCCAGGCCTTCGCTGCCCTCGGCCGCATCACGGTCGCGGCGGTTGCGATTGCGGCCGCCACGACGGCGACGGCGGCGCGGCTCGTCGCCGTCCATCTCGATTTCTTCACCATCCGGGCCGATCGTCGTCACCGACTTGATGACCTGTTGCACGACTTCCTCGGTGCCTTCCGGGCCGACGGTCACGACGGCGACCGTGGCGCTGGAAACGGTCTGGCTGACGCTGACTTCATCGAGCTTGGCTTCGATCGCCTGCACGGTGCGCTCGGTGCGTTCGGTACGCTCGGTGCGTTCGCGTGGCTGGCGTGGCGGGCGTTCCTTGCGCTCGCCGCGTTCCGGACGCTCGGCGCCCTCGACACGGGCGACGCCCTCGGCCTGCTCACGTGGCTCACGCGGTTCGCGCGGCTTGCGGCCTTCGCGCGGCGCACGTGGAGGACGGGCTTCGCGGGTTTCCTCACCTTGCGGCGCCTTGACAGTCTCGTCGCCGGTCACGGCCGACTTGGCGACCGGCTCGCGCTCTTCGCGCTCGCGGCCCGGT
>Ga0265780_10007933_pt1 | contig 12968 bp, 14 predicted proteins | sample P1T30metagenome_FD_192432 | JGI IMG/M metagenome (GOLD analysis project Ga0265780, IMG submission 192432) | Plant litter microbial communities from East Loma Ridge, Irvine, California - P1 T30 | ecosystem: Environmental > Terrestrial > Plant litter > Unclassified | place: USA: California...
CGGGGGGACGGGGGTGAGGGAGATGATATAGAGGGATGAGTAAGGGGTTAAGTTTAGTGTTGGTGTGGAGAGGAAGTAAGGGCGCGAGTGATATACCCACTGTCTTTTCGCATTTTCTTTGGGTCTGGGAAGTGGGGGTTGTATAGATAATGACGGTATAGATGGTGTGTTCGGAATATGTAAATAGTCATCAAGTCAGTGTGCATATACAACCATGTTCTTTCATGTTCAATCTCTGAATTGATATCAAGTAACCCATAGGTGATGATATGTTCATGTTCGTTACTCGTCACAATCTTCGCCTCCAGGGCATACACTACTACTGCGTCTCCCTGACGACCTTGTCGACGGCCTTGGCAAAGTACTCGACGTTGTTGGTGTTGAGACCCGCCATGGAGATGCGGCCGTTCTTGGTCATATAAACATGTGCATCCTCACGAATCTTCAAGACCTGCTGCTCGGTCAAGCCCGTGAAGCTGAACATGCCGATCTGGTCGGTGATGTGGTTCCACGTGCCTGGTGTACCCAATTCCTCGAGCTTGCTGCGGAGTGCGGTGCGCATCTCCTTGATGCGACCGGACATCTCCCGCAGGTTTGCTTCCCATTCGGCAAATAGCTTGGGGTCGTTGAGGACGGTCGAGGCGATGCGGGCGCCGTATGCGGGAGGGTTCGAGATCTCGGAGCGCTGGAGGATGGCGAGCTGGGAGGCTATGCGCTTGATGGTGTTCTCGGCGTCGGAGGAGGGCGAGGTGACGAAGTGGAAGCAGCCGGCACGCTCGCCGTACAGACCAAAGTTCTTCGCGTACGACTGTGCGATGCAGAGCTCGAAGCCCTGCTCGATGAAGTAGCGGATCGCCCAGCCGTCGCGGGCCAGGTCACCCGAGGCGAAACCTTGGTAGGCGGTGTCGAAGAAGGGGAAGTGTTTCTTGGACCTAATCACCTCGGCAATCTTCTTCCATTGGTCTTGCGTAGGGTCTACGCCGGTGGGGTTGTGTGCGCAGGCGTGTAGCAGGATGATGCTGCCCTCGGGAGCGTCCTGCAACGAGCCAATCATGCCATCAAAGTCAAGGCCCTTGGTCTGCTTGGAAAAGTATGGGTATGTCTTGTACTCGAGGCCGACGTTGGAGAAGATCTGGAAGTGGTTCGCCCATGTCGGGTCGGAGAAGTAGGCGAGGCGCTGGGAGCCCTTCTTGTAGAACTTTGCGAGGAAGAGGGCGCCCAGGTGGACGGCACCGGTACCGGAGATGGTCTGTAAGCTGGTGACCTGCACGTCCGTGAGCTGTGGTCATGGCATGGTGGGGGTTGCACGTACCCGCTTCTCCTTGATGGCGGGGCTGTCGCCACCCAGGACGAGCTTCTGTGAGGCAGATGTGAAGTCTGCGAGACCGGCAATGGGCAGATACTCGTGGTTGAGGTCGGGGTCGTTGCGGAGGATCTCGTCGGCCTGGAGGGAATAAGTCAGCACGCTGGTACATTGCTTGGGATGGACGTGAAGGAGGAAGCGCTATGTAGCTGCATGGTGGGGGGCACTTGCCTTCTTGACTACGGGCAGAATCCAAGGCTTTGCATTGTTATCTCGGTAAGCTCCAATGCCCAAGTCAACCTTCTTGGGGTCGTTGTCGCGGCGGTAGGCGGCCATCAGTCCGAAGAGCGGGTCTTCGGGCGCCTGGGGGACGACATTGGCGTCGAAGGCAGTGGCAGCCATTGGTGCGAGCTGTGTAGAGATTTGCGAGAGTCTTGATTGTGACGTCTGTGAGGATGGAGATGTGGGTGAAGGTGGTTGTCGTGTGTGTGGTGGCATGATCCAAGGTTGCTCCAGGGATCTGAAGCTATGCTCGCCTCACGCTAGGGACCTGCGCGCCTCCAGGTTCTTTCTGGTGAATTTTACCGGGGTACGGAGTGAAGGATGCGGAGAACGGAATGCAACTCGAAGACACTACGACGCAAGCCATCGCGGCGGCCTTGGACAGCCCTTTAAGAGCCATCCGTCGACCGATGTGTCGGGCAGGGTCTCGAGCAAGCCGAGGCTCCTACGGCTATCCGAGATGGATGATGTCAGATATAGTGCCATACTCTGTACAGTCCGCGCCATGTGCTCTCACATGCTGTGCATTTCTATCAGAAGCTCAGAAAGCCATGTGAAGCACCGACCCCTGACTCGATGCGACGTTGGTGGGTCTCTTCCGCCGCCCCCACAGCGCTTGCCGTCAACTTGCTGTTCTTAGTTAAATGGTCCACTCACCATGCACACATAGGTAATGGATACAGATGCCATGACTTTTCGTATTTCCTTTCTAATACCAGCCGTATTGTCGGCCTGTCATATGAACAAGTCCCAGACGACAAGTGTAGTGCAAAAGACACACGTCGACCAGAAGACCATCTGCGCCGTGCTCCTTCTCTCCGTCGCCCGTTTGAGCTCCTTATTCCCGCTCCCGACGTTATCCGTCGTGTTGAACGAATCTTGCACCAGCTGATCGATATGCGCCGCCTGCACGCTCAGGTTGTTTGCCAGTGTTGTCTGCAGCTCCGAGATCTCAAGTAGCGACTTTTCGGTTGCACTGGAGTGTGTTAGTAAACGGTCACTACGCAGAGAAGTGGATATACATACCGAACCTTGTCCAGCTGATCTTCGTATTCCTTCAACATGTCCTGGTTTTCCTGCGCGAATAGCTGCAGCTGCTCGGGGTCAAGCTGCTGCTCGATGGCACCATTCGACTCTTCTTGCGCGTAGCTCGTCTTTCCATGATACTCGGTCGAACCTGCCGTGCTGCCATTCATATCACTGTAGTCGCTCGTACTCGGTCCCGATGCTCTGGTTTTGTAGAGGACGCTCTTGCTCTTCTCTACCTCCCGCATCAGCCTGATCTCCATCATGGAGCTCTGGAAGCGGCCACATTCCTCTAGTTGGTTCTGCAGTGACCAGATGATGCTCTCCCGATGTGCTTGAACTGTGTTTGCCTTGGCTTCCTCGAGCTCCTCTTCCACGCTTTTCGCTGTTATAGCCCCGCCAGCTGCCCATCGTCCTAGTGCGCCTAAGCCCTGCTTTGCCCGCTTTCGCAACGCAACCTGCGTCTGCGTGGTTTGTCGTATCTGTTCAGCATCGCGAAGAGTATTGATCGCATAGTTCAGCTGGCGTAAAGACTGCTTTGCTGAAGCGTCAATCTCGGTGCGCTCAGCATCCGTGAGATATTTGCTGTCTTTGTCTGCCGACGTCGAAGATCCAGATTGTCGTGTATATTGCTTTCGGCGTGGTGGCTGAGCGGTCGATAGATAGCTCTGCCGTATAGATTTGAGGTCATTGTGGAGCTTGGTTACGTGATTACGCTGCGGTTGTCAGTCGCTTGTCAAACATACGACGCGCAACGTGGCCTACAATGCGGTATGCTTCCTTCAGAAACTCGTCCAGATCCTCAACGCGGAAAGCATAGGGCTCGATCGGCAGCGCATCGTGCTTCACCAGCACCTGGTTGAAAACGGGTGTGATGTCCATTGTGGTGCAGTCCAATGCCGGCGAAGCTTGCTGGCATGAAATGACGATGCTCCCCGCGGGAATGCCCTTCGCTAGCGCAGCGAATGACGTGCCCCTGCCTCGTCAAGCTTCACCTCACCAAAACACCTCCACATCTCGAACCAACGCAACGATGAGATGGTTGTCTCGTACAACACACATGATAGGCCGAGATTGCTCGTGCGAATGACAAGAAGCACGTTTTGCTGGGGTGCCGGCGCCATCTTCTTCCAAGGTTCCCACTACGTGATCACGTGTTAACCAGATCCTCCAAGACTCACACGAAGCCACGGGCAATGCAACATGGCGTTTACTGCGTGTCACCAACCGTGACATCGGAACCTGGACTACCATTGCCTTCAACCCGACACGCAGCTATCACACCCGATTGGACATACATGTACAAACAACCCTGCGGATTACAACATGTCGAAATACTGTTCGCCAGCATTCTCGGGACTACCGAAGTGACTCTAACACGAGGCCTGTATTGAGAAACATGTCTCTAGGACATGCGGTTCTCACGGCACTCTACAACCACCTGACGCATCATCGCATGCAAACTTCTGCCTGGATGGTTACCATTTCACCTTGGCTCGACGACTGGTTAACCGTATCAGAACAAGCTTCAGTCAGCTTATGCCAGAATACCCAATGGAAAGTCTCTCAACTACCTCGTCAGAACACTGCCATTGTACGCCTGAATATTAACTCGTGTTGTTTTCAGCCACGCTTGTGTAACGCCATTATTTCGTTGGTGAGCATGCTGCGAGGTCATTTACCCATGTCGACTCCCTTCACTTTTATTTTCAGATATTGTATCAAACGAGCTGTACGGGAGCAGCTCCACAATTAACCATTTCGGATCGTCTGCTAAAACAGTCCCTTTGAGTATAAACATTCCACCGTCCAGCATCATCGCCCACTGCGAAAGCGAGCCTCAAATCTATACCAGTCCAAGCAAACATTCGACTTAAAGATGATCTTCTCAACCCTCATCACCCTCCTGCCCATCGTTGCCCTCGCAGCCCCCGCCGCTCTCCGGGTCCGCGCCAGCGAGTCGTGCGCTCCCATGTCCTACACCGTGTCCGAATTCACTCTCTCGACCTCCGAGACCAGCGCCTCCATCCACTTCAATTTCAAGTCCACTTTCGATGCCAAGTCCAACATCACAGACGTTGTCACGACCGGAGCCACGTGCTCTGCCACTGGCGACTCTATCCCCAACATCAACGAGTGCCAGGTTCCGGAGCGCAAGTTGCTGTTTGACCTTGCAGGCCCTCAGGGTTCGGCCAAGTACCGCATCACTCACTTTTGGGTCTGTGATGGGTAGGTCGTTTTGTGTGTTGTCTTTTTTTTGGATAATGCTGATACTTTGATAGTGCTACTTGGATGTCGGGCAACGATGTCGCCATCAAGGACTTGCAGTGCACCACCGCTAGCGACGTTACCACGTGCACTAGTAGCCCTCAGACCGTCGAGCCGCAGAACGTGCGGCAGATCTGCGGTACGCCTACTTGCCCTACTTGAGCTTTGGACTTGTTCCTTAGCTAGTGTGCAATGTACATCGTCTTTCGAGACTCGATGTGATGGGTCTTCGGTCACGATTTGAGTGTTTCTACGCACGTCTTAATTTAAATGTCAAACGTTTATTTTCCATACTCGTCGATGGTGTGATGTTATGTTGTGATCTGATGGCTGATCTCTTTCTTAACTTCAGCGACCAGCTCCATCCCTCTCAAAGTTTTTCCACCAATATGGATCACTGTCCACTGTTCGTTCTGTCCCGCCCACCAAAGTGTCCCGTCGCGCTCGAATTCCGGATCCGAGTGGTCATCAGGGGTGCAAGTTCAGTGTCTTACTGTTGCAGAAAGGTCATTTCCCATTTTGCGTCTTCCCTGAGACGGTCAGCTGCTGCTAAGCATTATGTCCAGGGTGAAAAAGCAGACTTGTTCAAGATGACGTGGGAAACTTGCTGCTCCGCTGGGTTATATGCTTCGTTCGGTCTTTTTCTCCTTGACCATATCGCTCTAGTAACAGCCTGAGGGCGCGCGCGAACCATCGCAGCACCTGGTGACTACAGTACAATACAATGCACGACCCCAAGCCCAAGTGCTTTTCCGAGCCACGCGACAGCGATCCGTAGACCCAAGTCCCGCGGCTCAATTTTGACCACGCAATGTTGACTCTGCATCCCAACTCCACTCCCATCGTCTAAACCCTCCAAATTGCATCCGCCATCCTCGCAACCTGCCCCATTTCCCTAACATCATGCACCCGCACAACATCTGCCCCACCCCGCACCGCCGCCGCCACACTCGCCGCCGTGCCCCAGACCCTCTCGCTCGCGTGCTCCACCCCCGTGATCTTCCCGATGAACGCCTTCCGACTCGTGCCCACCAGCCACGGGAAATTCTCCAGCCCGGGATACGCCCGCAGTTCTTCGAAGCGGCGCAGCAGCTCGAGGTTCTGCTCGAGCGTTTTGGCGAATCCGATGCCGGGGTCGAGGATGATGCGCCAGCGGCGTATGCCGGCGGCTTCGGCGGCGTGGACGCGCGCGAGGAGTTCGGCGCCGATGGATTCGAGGAGGCCGGCGGGGTAGTCTGTGAGCAAGGGCATGGTCTCGGGGGTGCCGCGCATGTGCATCAGGCAGATTGTGCAGCCGAGTTTGGCGGCGGTGGGGAGCATGGCGGGGTCCATGAGGCCGGCGCTGACGTCGTTGATGATGTGGGCGCCGGCTTGGATGGCTGCTTCGGCTACGTCGGCGCGGTACGTGTCGATGCTGATGGGGATGTCGGGGAGGTTGAGGGAGCGGATGAGTTTGATGGCAGGGAGCACGCGGTCGAGTTCTTCGGATGAGGAGGCTTGCAGGGCGCCTGGGCGGGTGGACTGCCCGCCGATGTCGATTATGGTGGCGCCGGCGGAGACGTGCGAAAGGATCGTGTGGCGAAGGGAGTCGGTGTCAAGGTTGTAGTTTTTACCACCGTCGGAGAACGAGTCGGGAGTGACGTTTAGGATTGACATGATATGGGTTGGTCGATTCGTCCGATGTGGCGTGAGAGTTGGCAAATCTTGTCCCATGGGGGTAAGTGGTGATAGGGGCGGATCTGATCGTAGTTCGATCAGCCTTCGTCTGATGTGGGCATCAAATGCTTTATCATTCTCAATGTGTAGGATTCTGCAGCACTTTAGCGTCCCACAACGTGGTGATTAGGCACCTCAACGTACTCGTAGAGCGGACGAAGAACGAATTCTCTCTCGAACATCAGCTTGTGTGGTAGAATCAATCTCTCGTCACTCCACTCGATCTGGCTGGGTACGCCTTCGCCTCCCCTGGCATAAAGCAAGATGTCTAGGTCGATGTTCCGCGGGCCTTTGTCAATGGCCTTGACGCGGCCCATTTTGTTCTCAACTGATTGCAGATAATCTAGCAGCTGGATTGGTGCAAGGGAAGTTGCTATCTGCACGCTTCAGTTGGGGTTTCTCTCCTAGGTGCCTAGATTCCGGCTCACCTCACACGCCCCATTTACAAAGTTGTCCTGATCGAGGACATACATGGCTTTAGTCTCATATAGACTGCTTGTTTGGATGATTTTCACCAGTCCAGTGGCTTCCATCTCTTTGCAAGCTTGCTCAATCATGGCCACTCGATCACCCATATTGCTACCCAGAGCGATGAAGGCTCTGTGCGGTAGTCTCGAATCGCTATGCAAAAGGCGTATTGCGCTTTTGTTGAATGTTGGACGGTGTATTCCCGGGATACGTCTCTTCACACGAGGGTGCAACGATTGAGTATTGCCACAAGTCCATGGAGCCGGCCTGGGCACTTCACTGCAATGCTGTCTCCTGGGAGGGACAGAACTTGTCGCCGGTGCATACTTGATTGCTTTTGAAGTAAGTGACTTCCGCAACCTACTATTGCACAGCAGCATCATGCACGAGTTGGAGCGAACGGGTGCTTGCATGTGATGTCCTTCTGACACACGTCGGAGCAAAATTGAGGTAGGCTGGCGTTCCGCGCTTACCCCGGATCCACCCTTGGAACCTTGCCTCTTTCGACTAGCGCTCTCCGCGATCCTGGCTTGCCTCGGTCCACGGCTCAGAGAGAGTCGACAGTCTCCTCGCCCCATAAGGATCCGCTTGCGCCTCTGTCCTCCTTTCAGCTTCATCATCGACTCTTTTGCAGCCTCCTTCACGTTTCATATACCTTTTACCGTACTACACAGCGCATATACCGCCCGTCATGTCTTCACCACGTATGTGGCCTGCTTGCTCCTTCACATGACAATGCTGATAGTCTCCAGAGCAAATCCGCACAAAGCTCACCGATCTGCTTAAGATCAAGCACCCCGTGATGCTTGCTGGCATGAACGTTGCGGCTGGTCCCAAGCTCGCTGCCGCTGTCACCAACGCTGGCGGAATCGGTGTCCTCGGTGGCATCGGCTACACACCAGACATGCTTCGCGAGCAGATTGCAGAGCTCAAGGGCTACCTAGACGACCAGAAGGCGCCGTTCGGTATTGATCTGCTGCTTCCCCAGGTTGGCGGAAGCGCGCGCAAGACCAAGTAAGAGAAGTCCATCGTCTTTGAAGACACCAAAACTGACACGTGAGCAGCTACGACTACACCAAGGGAAAGCTCGACGAGCTCATCGACATCATCATCGACTCTGGTGCCAAGCTCTTCGTCTGCGCCGTCGGCGTGCCACCCAAGCACGTCGTCGAGAAACTCCACAAGGCCGGCATTCTCTACATGAACATGATCGGACACCCCAAGCACATCAAGAAGTGCCTCGACCTCGGTGTCGACATGATCTGCGCACAGGGCGGTGAGGGCGGTGGCCACACTGGAGATGTCCCCACATCTGTCTTCATCCCCGCCGCCGTCAAGATGGTCAAGGGACACAAGTCGCCGTTGACCGGCGAGGAGGTCTTGATCGTCGCTGCTGGCGGCATGTACAACGGCCAGTCGCTGGCTGCCATGCTCACTTTCGGCGCCGCCGGTGTCTGGGTCGGCACCCGTTTCATCCTTTCCGAGGAAGCCGGTGCACCCAAGGCGCATCAAGAGGCCGTGAAGACTGCTGGCTGGGACGACAACGTTCGCACAATCATCTTCACCGGAAGACCGCTTCGTGTCCGCACCAACCCATACATCCAAAACTGGGAAGAGGCAAGTCTTTGATGAAATTAGTCAAAGAGATCATTACTAACAACCATCACAGAACCGACAAAACGAGATCAAGGAGCTCACAAGCAAAGGCATATTGCCCGTCGAGCACGACCTTGAGAAGATGGGCGACGACCTCGATGACGACACAATGGACAACGCCCGACCATTCCTGATGGGCAAGGTTGCTGCAGTTGTTGAGGAGCGCAAGAGCGCGAGGGCGATTGTCGACGAGTTTGTGACAGACGCTGTCAAGTGGCTGCAAACCGGTAACTCCATGATTGTGTCCAAGTCAAAGCTTTGAACTTAGTTTACAATTTTCACTGTTGTATAATTGCATTTGATTTATGCCAACCGTGTCTGTAGGATAGGGTAGGAGAAATGCTGCCACAAAGCGAGCTCTCACGCTGACGTGCGCACTCTTCCAAGACGCAAGTTAAATCATAAATTCGTAAATCTGTAACCGTCGCAATACACAGCTCTGTCTAATGTTTTTGCAACTTCCAAGAAAAAAGCAAATGACCCTCCCAATCCCATAATTTTGAACCAACGATGCAAAAGACTGAGTCTCAAAATGCAAACTCCCGATGAAACCATGCATGCCGTGCTTGTATTACCCAGCCCATCTCCTTGGTTCCTCAAATAGGTCGTCGAGATGGTAATGCGATCACTGAAGATGCGGGTCAACGTCGACAATCGGGCCCGTGTACGTCTTCTTCGCAAACATCATGTAGTACGCCATACTGAACATCAACACCGCGCCTGTCACAATGACAGCGTAGTTCATCTGATCGAACGTTGTATGGTTCGTCGCAGGCCAGCAACTGAAGAAGATGATGAGAAGCAGGTAGCAAATAGCAACAACATTGTTCGCGACGCCAAGTGCGCCTTTGAGTTTCCACGGGCCCCAGGTCAAGCTGCGGTCGTAGGCCTCGTCGACTTGTCCGGGCTGGAAGATAGTCATGGAGGAGTCGGGATTGTCGAGGTCGCCGCGGAGTCGGCGCCAGAGGAGCAGGCCGATGGCGAGCAGGTAGGAGAGGTAGAAGCCTTGCAGGACCATGGAGATTGTGCCGTTGAAGGCGGTGGTGTTGACGATGTTGATCAGGGCTAGAAGGGCGGAGCACACGGTGACGACCAGGATGGCGACTACGGGGATTGTCGTGCGTTTCTCGATCTAAGCCATATTAGCAATAAGTCGAGATGAGAAAAAATTGCAGTGACATACCATGCTGAGTGCGCGTGAGAACGGAAGACCTTGATCACGAGCGAACGACCAGGTCATACGCGAAGCCGCAGCCAAGCAACCCATGGCACTGCAAAACTCGAGGAAGATAATGATGCTGATCATAATAGTCGCACCAGCGTCAGAACCCACGGCTGCGCGGAAGATGCGGACGAAAGCTGCAGTGGAAGCGGTTGTGTCATCAAGCAATCCTTGAATGTTCTCGGCGCTGAAGAGTACAGCAAAAAGCATACCAAAAGCCAATGATCCGTTGATGATCAGACTGAGCAACATCGATCGTGGTACATCGGTGCTGGCATTCTTGACTTCTTCGGACATCTGTACATGTCAGCGGTGTGTCATGGTGTCTGCAAAACGTACTCACATGAACGACAGAGTCCGTTCCAACGAATGCTAGAGCATTACCTTGCAGACCGACAAAAAAAGCCAGAGCCTGAGTGGGCCACTTCCCGCTGTTGTTGAATGTGGTGAATATGACTTTGGCGGAGTTGTAATTTCCGGAGAGATAGACCATGGGTACCAGAATTCCGAAGAACCCCAGGACATGCACGATAAGAACAACAACTTCCATCGTGGGCAATGCACCACTAGCAAACACATTGATGAAGACGCAGAGCAGTAGCACTGCCCAAAGGAGGAGCGTTCCGTGCCAACCTGCTCGCTCAAAGGTGCCTTCGAGATCGTTGAGGCTCACAAGTTGCAATACGAGATCGGCGACAAAGTAGCATACTGAGGTCAGTGCTGCGATCCATCCGATAACGGTGAGCCAACCTACAGCAGTTAGAGCTTGTTCATACAGCAGTGCAATGGACGTACCTGTAATGTAGCTGAAGAACCTCTTGTTAGACCTTGGAGCAAGCAGTGAAACCCAGTGATATTGTCCGCCAGCCGTAGGAACCGCACTTGCAAGTTCACCTATGCAGATGAAGACGGAAAAGTTGCCAAGCCAGATGATAGTGAAGCCGTAGATGAGACCAGCTGGCCCGCCACTGTGGTTGTCAGATATCAGGAAGAATGCAGATCCAGTCCGGACTCACTTCTGGAAGCCAATGGCGAAGATGCTGGTCAATGTTAGTCGCGGTAACCCGAATGCTTCCGAAAACTTACACTAGCAGACTCTCCCATGTGCACATCAAACCGCACGACAAACCCGTCATGCTCACCAGCCCAAACCGCCGCTGTCAGGGTCAGCTCCGGACATGTCGTGATTGGGAAGCACGAACCTTCAACACCTGCTGCTTTCCCACTCGTGCCAGCTCATAACGGTCACGATCGAAGTCCTGGCCCTTCGCCTCTGAGATGGATATCTTGCGTCTCGCCCGTATGGCGTCATCATCAAACGCCTGTAGATCGATATGCTTCTCCATTGTCGTGTGTACGCCTTCAGTACAATTATCGTATTTAGAGTAAATGAAAGTGCTCGCCGTCCACGACAATGTTCAATTGAGCAACGAGCCAGCGGATTGGGAAGTAGGAGACGAAAAGGGGGGATCGTGATACAGGATACATGCAATGCAAGTCAATCTTGATATTTATCCCTCTCCCGGGTAACGCGAGCCATGTGAGCCGGCAAGGACGGTTCAAGAGACGACCAGGAAGCGGCGCTCGGCAGCGCAGACAAACGTTGAGAATGGCAACCGCTAGGCGGTTGTTGCGTGCACTTGGGGGAATTGTAGGCTTCTCACAGTGACGGCAGATTGCTACATATCGCACTGCATTCGCAAGTCCAGGGTACTGCGTGATGGGCGGCGCTGATTGGTCACTGATGTTGCACGACTGCGCTGCTGGTGGCTGCAAAAGACAGTGGCATGCATCAACGCGGATCCCTTGCTCGCATGTCTTCCAGATGGCAGTAGCGGACCAAACAATTCTCCGACGATGCTCGCGTGGAGGCGCAGAAGTGTGGGAAATTCCCGATGGGCCAGCGCAGCCTGCACGTCGGGCATGGCAGCGTCTGTCTGCTACAAATCTGGCTATTGTGGCTTTTTCTGAGGCAGAAGGGCCAGGAACTACACGTCGCCGTGTCTCAATATCGAAAGGGTCTCAGGAGTTCTGAACCCCACCTGGGTGTCGTACGGAGGACAATGGCAGTAAAGCGTAGTTGAACAAGCATGCCGATTGAGATGAAGACATGGGTTTGGTGGCAACAACAACGGCTGTCATCCCAGTGTTAGGAGAAGCTGTGACCTCTCTGCAGCTCCGCTGTGATACGAAGCCTAGAAGATGCGGTGGTTGGCGTGAAGAATGGAGGAAAGAGGATCCTAGCGCCACTTCACTAAGCAGGCCACGTGCTATGCGCTCACGATCCACGGCCCCGGTTCAACGGCAATCAATGTAAAGCCACTCAACATTGTAGTGACAGGTTCTGTATTCTATGAACTGACAGCTGTGCATGACATTCCTGTTCAGAGACACAGATCACAAGTCTGCAGCGACACCTTCTGGAAGACCATCCCTTTCGTATCAGCCGTAACCGCCACCTCCACTATTCAGCGTGGCCGTCGAGCCTGAAACCCCACTTGCCTGTGGATCGTCTAGCTTTACACGCGCTTCCGTGGTTTTAGGCTCTATTATTGTGCGCCGAGATCTGACGTGGGCAGCCAACGGCTTGAAGCGTAACTTGCTTTAGCCCCAGTCCGAAACCTATCAGCGCGGAGGGTCAAAGGCAGAAGCCCCGAGAATCACACAGGTCTTGTTGAGCGTAGCTAGCGCTTTCGGATATGCTTTCCTGTCCGAGAAGCTCACTACACTTCGGACCAAGCATTGGCATCGATGCTGCGAGACCTGGTAGTCTCATCACATGAAGGGCTAGAGGACTCTAGATGCTGCAGTGAAGCTTTTTGAGGACGCGCATGTGAGTATGAGAAAGTGATTTTGAAAAGATTTTTGGCATGAGCTGTGAATGAGAGCAGTGATTTGAGTTTCTATCTCATCACCTCAATCTTGTCCTGACCTGTGTCTGAGTTCGTGCTGTCTGCCTCTTCCCACTCCGCACTGACCACAGTCGTTTTCAAGATCTTCGAATGGCTGCCCGTACTATCCGTTTCC
>Ga0265780_10007936_pt1 | contig 12965 bp, 14 predicted proteins | sample P1T30metagenome_FD_192432 | JGI IMG/M metagenome (GOLD analysis project Ga0265780, IMG submission 192432) | Plant litter microbial communities from East Loma Ridge, Irvine, California - P1 T30 | ecosystem: Environmental > Terrestrial > Plant litter > Unclassified | place: USA: California...
CCGTGCACGCGCGGGCGCTGGCCAGCGTCGAGATGCTGATCGGGCTGATGTACCTGGCGGTGGTGGTGGCGCGGTTGATCGCCTTTACCACGCGTAACCGGATCGAGGTGGGGCGGGCGCGCAAGCGCCGCATGGAAGACTTGGAGAAGGATGAGTAATTGGACGAAGCGCGATCGAACGATCAACGTCCCTGTTTCGATGCGCCAAGGGTCGCGAGAAATGCCTGGACCATGGCATGCAGCTTGTCCAGGCATTCAACCATGTCAGTTGATGGCGGCCAGGTCACCACTCTCATCGAGCCACGGTTTGAGCTTCTGGCTTGCAGTGCTCACGACCGTTGGCTTGAAATGCTCGGGATGTCGAAGTACGACAAACTCGAAAGTTCTATCAAGCAAACCCGCATCCCGCATGCGCCCGAACCCCTCCGTCCCAGGCGCGAGGACGATGGCCTCTACGCCCCCGATTTCACCATGATTCTGGATTGCCTTACGGGTGTGATTCGCTTTCAGATGTTTTTTGTGCTTCAGGTACAGCACTTCCTCATGGGCGTAAACACCGCCCCAGATGTCACGAAGTAGAGGGTCGGTCAAACCCTGTTCATTGAGCAGCAACTCAATGCCATGGCGGCGCGCAACTGCGGCCAGGTCTGGCCGCGTCACCTCGACATTCTTTGCGAACTGGACGCACTCCAGGCGGGTTTTCAGTCGAGCAATGCGATTCGCATCTTCAGGGTTGACCGGGTTTGATTGGGGCATGTTCTTATCCTTCGGATTTGTCTACAGGAGTTACCAGTTAATCGACACCGACGCGGCGCCTCGCCGCTTCAATTCAGCGACGATTTCGTCGATGGGAGCGTCCCTGAGCAAGCGTGCATAGGGTAACGGCGCATCTATAGATTCCGTGACGGGGGCGTTGCTCGGTGCCTCCACACCTGCATCGCAGGGAACGTCTCCGAACAGGACTTCGTTGAGCTTTTCCCAGGTTTTCAGACTAGGCAGCGTTGCGTTGCTATGCGCGGCGTTCTCATAGCGCGACGGCATGACTTCATGGATATCGGCGCGCTTTGCCAACTCGCGAAAGCTGAGCTTGGCATTCAGACGTGCCTCTTTCAGCGCTGGGCGAAAGTTTGGATCGGTAATCTTGGGTAGTTGCCTGGTCATCCTTGGTTCCTAACTTTAAACTGGAAAGTTCGACCATGCTAACCTAAGTTAGTTTGTATTGCAAGTTCTGGTTTGTTTGGATTGTCGGAAGTTCAGGGTAGGTGCGTTTGTTCACGTCCCTGGAAGCAGAAAATGCCTGGGCCTTATGTTTGCGAAGCCGGCTCTATAAGTGACCCTCTTGGGTATGCCCAGGGGCATCCGCTGTCGAGCCGGAATGTCATGCGCGCTGCGCTAGCCTTCACCGTCTACCGGCACGACAAAGGCGCGCAGCTCGGCCATCTTGCCATCCCGGAAGCGCCAGACGTCGCTGTAAGCGTTCTGCACTGTCTTGCCTTGCTCGTCCTGCGACTCGATGTCGCCGATGGCCACGACGAAATCGCCTTCCGCGACCAGTTCGCGCACCGTGAACGTCGGCGGCTCGGCGTAGCCGTCCACCATCCAGGCGCGCACCGCCTCCTTGCCGCGCAGCGTCTCGCCGCCCACCGTCGACCAGACGAGGTCGTCAGTGCAGCAGGCCAGGAATCCTTCATTGTCGCCGCGGGTCACCGCGGCATTTGCCTTCAGCAGAACATCCTTGTTCGATGTGGACATGGCCGCCTCCATGGTTAAAGCTAAAAATGTACCGATTGTCGGCGATGCGTGGCGCTCGGCAATGGACCAATTCCTCCCTGCTAGAATTGTTTTCCGACAGTAAGCGAGAGCCATTCATGACGCATGCCATTCCAGCATTCTCGATCAGGCCATTCACCGCCGACGAATGGCCTGCCTACCGAGCCATTCGCCTGCGCGCGCTGGCCGACGCGCCGGACGCCTTTGGCAGCACGCTGGCTGCCGAAGAAGCGCTGGCGCCCGAGACCTGGGCCGCGCGCCTGGCGCGCGGGGCCACCTCAGGCATCGATCGCCCGCTGGCCGCCGAGATCAACGGCGCGCTGGTTGGCCTGGCCTGGGCCAAGGAGGATGGTGACAACCCCGCCATCGTCAACCTGTTCCAGATGTGGGTGGCACCCGAAGCGCGCGGGCAGGGCGTGGCGGGCGCGCTGCTGGGCGAGGCGCTGCGCTGGGCCAGGGAGCGCGGCGCGCAGGCGATGCAGTTGGGCGTCACCTGTTCCAATACATCGGCAGTGCGCCTTTACGAGCGTGCCGGATTCGTCGAGACCGGCCTGCGCGAGCCACTGCGGCCGGGCTCGGATCTGATGGAGCAGCGCATGCGGCTCACGCTTCCCGAGCCAGCGCGCGCAGACTGGCGATGACGCGCTTGCCGGCGTAACTTGCCGATGCTGCGCAGCCAAAGGGCCGGTAGCTGATGGTCCTGCTCTCGATCGTGTTCAGGTAGCGCGGGTTTTCGCGCCCGAAGGCGGCGAGAGCGGCTCGCATGTCCGGCGCGAAGTCCGGCAGCGCTGCTTCGATGCGCTCCACGATCTCGACCACGTATTCGCCGACCAGATGCACGATGAAGGGCGCCATCCAGCCTTGCGGCGCCGCCAGCAGCCGCGTCAGGCACGCTTCGCGCACATGGCCGTCGTGGTGGCGGGTGCCGAGGCACCATGCGATGCCGCGTCCGGTGGCGTCGCGGCGGGTATCGTCCCACAGCAGGCCGCGGTCGACGTAGAGCCGCCGGGGAATCGTCAGCGTGTCGCCGCCGAGCATGACCTGGTAGGTGGTGTGGCGGATTTCGGGACGCCAGCCCGCGCGGTCGGTGAGCGCGGCAACCGTCGGCCGCATGTTGGCGGGAAAGGCGAGGGACAGGTCGAGCGAGAGAAGTGCCGGTCGCTGGATCGCGGGCATGGGGGCAGGGGGCGCGGTGCGCACCTTCGCGGTATCGGGCATGGTGTTCTCCATATGGCCCTGCAAAGGTGCAGGGATCGATGGTATTCGAACGAATCGATCGGCGCCAGTCATTTCCGCGCAAGGTAGGCGAAGTGGCCGAGCAGATCCTGGCTGCCGAGGAAACCCTCAGCGGGTTACATGGCGAGATCGGCGAACGATTGCGTGGCCGCAGCCGGACGTGATTTCACAAGCTTGTTATCATGTCACCTTTGCGGCGCGCTCATGGACGCGCTTTTTTTCAAGCAACGGGAATACGACATGAAAACGAAGGCAGCAATTGCATGGAAGGCGGGCCACCCGCTCACGATCGAAGAGGTCGAACTCGAAGGTCCGAAGGCGGGCGAGGTGCTGGTCGAGGTCAAGGCCACCGGCATCTGCCACACCGACTACTACACGCTGTCGGGCGCCGACCCGGAAGGCATCTTCCCGGCCATCCTGGGCCATGAAGGCGCCGGCGTGGTGGTCGACGTCGGTCCCGGCGTGACCAGCCTGCGCAAGGACGACCATGTGATTCCGCTGTACACGCCGGAATGCCGCCAGTGCAAATTCTGCCTGTCGCAGAAGACCAACCTGTGCCAGGCGATCCGCAGCACGCAAGGCCGCGGCCTGATGCCCGATGCGACGTCGCGCTTCTCGCTGGACGGCCAGCCGATCTACCACTACATGGGCACCTCGACCTTCTCGAACTACATCGTGGTTCCCGAGATCGCCCTGGCCAAGGTGCGCAATGACGCGCCGTTTGACAAGATCTGCTACATCGGTTGCGGCGTCACCACCGGCATCGGCGCCGTGATCTTCACCGCCAAGGTCGAAGCGGGCGCCAACGTGGTCGTGTTCGGCCTGGGCGGCATCGGCCTGAACGTGATCCAGGCTGCGAAAATGGTGGGCGCCGACAAGATCATCGGCGTCGACCTGAACCCGGAACGCGAGGCGATGGCGCGCAAGTTCGGCATGACCCATTTCATCAATCCGACCAAGACCGAGAACGTGGTCGACGCCATCGTGCAGCTGACCGACGGCGGCGCCGATTACTCGTTCGAGTGCGTCGGCAACGTCAACACCATGCGCCAGGCGCTGGAGTGCTGCCACAAGGGCTGGGGCCAGTCGATCATCATCGGCGTGGCGGCGGCCGGACAGGAAATCTCGACCCGTCCATTCCAGCTGGTGACCGGCCGCGAGTGGAAGGGTTCGGCGTTCGGCGGCGCGCGCGGGCGTACCGACGTGCCGAAGATCGTGGATTGGTACATGGAGAACAAGATCAATATCGACGATCTGATTACCCATCACCTGCCGCTGGACCGGATCAATGAAGGCTTCGATCTGATGAAGTCGGGCGAGTCGATCCGGTCGGTGGTGGTGTACTAATACGGCTGACTTCGCTGGAACGGTGTCGGCATCGTTCCAGCCACCGTAAAGTGGAAGCGTTGGTGACGGCGCTTCCACGGTTTGATCCGTCTACTCCGCATTTTCAACCGTCTGTCGCACCCCGATAGCCGCATCCTCCCGCTTTCCCTACAGTGCTTCCATCGGCAGTTCGCCTGCCCAACCATCCGCCGCAACGGCGCAAGGAGGAAAGCTCATGTCCCGTACCCGATCGTCCATCTGGAAACTCGCCCTGCCGATGCTGGGCCTCGCAACCAGTGCCGCGCTGGCCACCTTGACCATTCCCGCTCAGGCCGCAGGCGAGGGCGCGCGCATAACGCGGGTGGCGGCCGCGGGCGAACCGTATGCGCTGGTGCGTGCCGACGGCAAGGGCTTCAACATCAGCGGCAGCAGCGACGACTGGGACGACGTGCGCGCCGCCCAACGCAGCATCAAGGGCGAATTCATCTGGTTCCGCGACGGCGGCCAGTCGTACGTGATCCAGGATCCGGCCGTGATGGCCAGGGTGCGCGCCGCCTGGGCGCCGCTCGACCGGCTTGGTGCGCAGATGGATGACTACGGCAAGGAGATGAAGGTCCACAGCACGAAGATGGACGCGCTAGGGCGCGACATGGACCACGCCGCCGCGGGCATGCAGCAGTTGCCGAAGCAGGGCGAGATGCAGGGTGTCAACGAAGGCATGGAAGCGCTCGGCCGCAAGATGGATGCGCTGGGCCGCAAGATGGCCGTCACGCGCGACGATGGCGAGCGCGAACGGCTCGCGCGCGAGATGGAAGAAACCGGTGAGCGCATGCAGGCGGCGGGCCGGCGCATCGAACAGGCGCATGACTCGCAGCAGGTGCGCCAGGCCCAGGCGTCGATGAAGGAGATCGGCGCGCAGATGAAAGAGGCCGGCCAGCCGATGGAAGCGGTCGGCAAGAAGATGGGCACGCTCGGCAAGGAGATGGAGCGCGAGAGCAAGGCTGCCGACCGCACCGTGCGCGCCCTGATCCGCGACGCGCACGCCAAGGGCCTGGCGCGTCTGGCGCCGAGCGCCAGCTGAGCGTTACCTTGCGCCGAGCGCCAGCTGAGCGTTACCTTGCGCCGAGCGCCAGCTGAGCGTTACCTTGCGCCGACTGCCGGCTGAGATTTACCCCGGCAGCATCGAGCCGGTATCGCGATAGCGCACGTGCCACGAGAACGCCTTTTCCAGCACGTGCGGCGTCTGCCCGCCGCCGCGTTTGGCTTCTTCGAGGTAGTCGCGCAGCATGCTTTTATACGGCTCGGCCACGCAGCGCTCGATGATGCGCTCGGCGCGCTCGCGCGGGGCCAGGCCGCGCAGGTCGGCCAGGCCGATGTCGGTGACCACGATGTCGACGTCGTGCTCGGTATGGTCGACGTGCGACACCATCGGCACGATGCTCGAGATCTTGCCGCCCTTGGCCGTCGACTTGGTGGCGAACACCGACAGATACGCATTGCGCGCGAAGTCGCCCGAGCCACCGATGCCGTTCATCATGTGCGTGCCCAGCACGTGGGTCGAGTTCACGTTGCCGTAGATGTCGAATTCGAGCGCGGTGTTGATGGCGATGATGCCAAGCCGCCGGATCACTTCCGGATGGTTGCTCACCTCTTGCGGCCGCAGCACCAGCCGCTCCTTGTAGCGCTCCAGTTCGGCGAACACCTGGCGGCCCTTGTCCTCGGACAGCGTGATCGAGGAACCCGACGCGAAGTCGAGCTTGCCGGCGTCGAACAGGTCGAAGGTGGAATCCTGCAGCACCTCCGAGTACATGGTCAGGCCGCTGAATGGGCCGTCGATCAGGCCGCTCACCACGGCGTTGGCGATGGTGCCGATGCCGGCCTGGATCGGCATCAGGCGCTCGGTCAGGCGACCGGCCGCGATTTCGCTGTTGAAGAACTCGATCAGGTGGCCGGCGATGGCCGCCGTTTCGGCATCCGGCGGCAGGATGGTCGAGGCGCTGTCGTTCTTTTCCGTGAGCACGATGGCGACGATTTTTTCGGGCGGAATATTGATGGTGCTGGTGCCGATGCGGTCGCTCACGGTCATCAGCGGCATCGGCTCGCGCGCCGGGCGCTGCTTGGGGATAAAGATGTCGTGCAAGCCTTCCAGCGCCGGCGACTGGCTCAGGTTGATCTCGACGATCACTTTATCGGCCAGGATCGCGAAGCTGGCGCTGTTGCCGACCGAGGTGGTGGGGACGATGGCGCCGCTTTCCGTGATCGCGATCGCTTCCACGATGGCGACGTCGACCGGCGCGATCTGGCGCGTGCGCAGCAGCTCGACGGTCTCGGACAGGTGCTGGTCGATGAACATGACTTCGCCCGCGTTGATCGCACGACGCAGCTTGGGATCGGCCTGGAACGGCATGCGCCGCGCCAGCACGCCGGACTCGGCCAGCGTGGCGTCGATGTCGCTGCCGAGCGAGGCGCCGGTGATCAGGGTAATTTGCAGCGGGTCGCGCCGCGCGCGTTCGGCCAGCGCCAGTGGCACCGCCTTGGCGTCGCCGGCGCGGGTGAAGCCGCTCATGCCGACGGTCATGCCGTCGCGGATCCATTCGGCCGCCGCGGCCGGCGTGGTGATGCGTTCGCGCAGTGCGGGCAGGCGGATGCGGTCGTGAGCAAAATCGTGATCGTGATGCATGGTTCCTCGGTTCCTCTTCAACAATGCGCCCTGTACGAAGGGCGTCTCTTCAACGGCTAGGTCAGGCAATAGTCGACCGCTTCCAGCGGCGCCGGGATCTCGTCGGCGCGCAGGGCGCTGAGCAGGTCGATCTCGATCGCGCGGCACATCGCGTCCAGCGGCAGGTCGTTCGGTTCCAGGCCGAACGGTTCTTCCAGCTCGTCGCCCAGCGCGTCGAGCCCGAAGAAGGTATACGCCACGATCGCCACCACGAACGGCGTCATGAAGCCGATCGAATCGACCAGGCCGAACGGCAGCAGGAAGCAGTAGATGTAGGCGGTGCGGTGCAGCAGCAGCGTGTACGAATACGGAATCGGGGTATTCTTGATGCGTTCGCACGAGGCGGCGGCCGCGGTCAGCGCCGACAGCGTGGTGTCGATGTTCGCCGCCAGGCACGCTTCGAGGCGGCCTTCGCGCAGGCAGCGCTGCAGGTCGGCGCCCATTTCGAGCATCAGAAAGTCCGGCTTGTTGGCGGCGTTCTGCATGGCCGCGTATTCCGCCGGCAGCAGATTGGCTGCCACGGCGGCGTTCGTCGGCTGGCCGCGCAGGCGGTCGCGCAGCACCTGCACGAAGGCGATGGCGCGCCGGATCATGCGCACCCGCGCGTCCTGCAAGCCATTACTGGCCACGGCCGGCGCCGGATACTCGATCAAGCCGGTACACTGGCGCGCGAAGTTACGGCAGCGCAGCACCAGTTCGCCCCACAGCTTGCGGCCTTCCCAGAAGCGGTCGTAGGCCGAGTTGTTGCGAAAGCCGAGGAAGATCGAGATCGGCAGGCCGATCAACGTGAAGGGAATCGTGGTGAGCGTGATCTTGAGGTCCCACAGGTCGCCGTGCGACCAGGTGACGAAGGTGGCGACCGCGATATTCACCAGCAGGGTGGGCAGGATGCGCGGCAAGACCGAGCCGCGCAGCAGGAGGAACAACTTGAGCCCGGAGGGGCGCTCTCGGATAATCACGCTGAAAAATAGCGCTCGACGCGCATCTGCAAGAATAAGGGGAGGAGCCCGGTTGACCCAACCCAGACTCCCGCATATCCTCGCAGTAAATCACTAATATATTAACTAGTCAAGCTGTCGTTACTGACGGCCGACGTTCACCGATCCGCCATTTATTACGGAGTAGTCTTGGCCCGCCGCATCACCCACCACAATCTGCCCCAGGTGTTCCTGAAGGCGCGCGACGCGCTGATGTCGCATTTCCGTCCGATCCTCAACCATTTCGGCGTCACCGAACAGCAGTGGCGCATCTTGCGCGTGCTCGACGAGCACGGCCAGCTCGAGCCGCGCGTGATGTGCGACCTGTGCCAGATCCTCAGCCCCAGCATGACCGGCGTGCTGTCGCGCATGGAAGACCTGGGCTTGATTCAGCGCGAGCGGGTGCAGGCCGACCAGCGCCGCGTGCTGGTGCGCCTGGCCGCCAAGGGCGACCGCCTGATCGACGCGATCGCGCCGCTGATCGAGCGCCAGTACGTGCTGATCGAGCAGGCCTATGGCAAGCAGCTGGTGGACGATTTGTCGGCGGCGATGGATGGCTTCATCCGGGCCCAGGCGACGCCGGTGGAAAGAGTCGCCTTACCGGCCAGCGCCCTGATGGTCACCAGCAGGCGGCCGCAACCCTCGAGAGAGGAAAGCTAGGGCACTTGCACAACTTCATTCATGCGATAAACTTCATTCACTCAGAAAAATATGAAGGAATGAATGATGTCAGTGCTGATTCGATCGTTGCGTGAGCTGGCTCTCGAGTTTGACGACGGACGTTATCCGTCCGATGTCTATTTCCATCTGCTTGGCATGGTGCGCGACGCCAGCACGGCCGAAGCCATGGGCGGCGCGCTCGCGCAGATGCTGGCCTGGAAGGACGGCAAAGTACGGCGCGACCAGTCCGGTCCGCACGTGACGACGGGCGGCGCCACGCGCTATCTGGTCGGCATGCCCAAGCCTGATACCCACAGCGCGCGGCATGCGGCCATCCTGTCATCCGACGCGTTCTTCGCCTGGGCCGCAGGCGTGCGCAAGATCGAGCATTTCGAGCCGGCCCTGATCGGCCAGATGCAGCAGTTTGGATTGTGGAACAGCGTCGTCATTCCCGTCATGGTTCTGCATGCCTTGAATCCGCGCATCTTCCCGATCGTGGACCGCTGGGTGCTGCTTGCGCATCGCCTGCTGTGTCCGAGCGCACAAGAAGGCGCCGGCATGGCCATGTCGGTCGACAGCTACATCGCCTACCAGCCATTCTGGCTGGACCTGCTTGCCGAAGCGCAGCTGGCGCCGATGTCGGCCCAGCTCGGGCAGCTCAAGGAACTCGACGCCGGACTCTGGGTCTTGGGCAAGCGCGCGGCGGCGCTCTGCGCCGGCGCCCTGGTGCAGGAGGCGGACGGCGACGACACCGCGGACGACAGCATCGCGCATGCGCCAGCGGTCGGCTCCGACTCGGAACAGTTCAAGCGGCGCGCCGTGGCCCTGCGCAACGAGGGACGAACCCAGGCGCAAGCGATCCGCGAAGCGGCCGCAGAATTCGGCATCGACCTGAAACCGTCGTATCTGCGCTATCCGGGCAGCCATTTCGACCGCTGGCGCAAGCAAGGCATGGTCTAGCCCGCCATTCGTCTCCACACCGGTCATCATCGACGAAAGTCGGAATTCTCATGAGAAAACCTACATATGCAGCGCTCGCGGAGGTGCGTGCCTGGGGATGGAGCGTGTCTTACGCGTCCGGTTCCCCCGCACCGCAGGGCAATCCGCGCCACTACAAATACCTGTGGCAAGTCTTCAGCGCGGAGTCGCCGTGGCAGGAAGCGGAGTTTTTCGAACACGCGCCGGTACTGTGCAACGCCGACTTCCGGCGCGAAGTGCAACGGCTGGCCGACCTGGGCCTGACGTGCCTGGTCTACGGCTTCCGGCGTCCGCGCAACGACCCGGCCAATCCGTGGGACCTGACGCACGCGCGATGGCAGGGCTGGACATTCGCTCCGGCGTGGGACGACGATACCGACCCGCCCGACACGGAAGGGCACAAATGAACGGATTCACCGCACCGTCCAGCCTGCTGCGCGAGGTCCAGGATCTTGACAATCTGCTGCTGCACCTGGTGACGAGCACTCCGCCCGCGGCCTGGCATTGGCCTTCGTTGTACATGCTGTACGTCGACATCGACCGCATGGCGTGGCAGATCGCGGCGCTGCACCGCTGTTTCGCGCAGCCGCTGCAGGAGCAGGAGCGGTGCACGCTGGCCGACCAGGTCGAAGGCTTCAACGCCCAGTTCGCGGCGCTCGATGCGCGTGCCCGCGCGATCGTCCATGGACTATGGCATGTGTCGCGGTCGATCGACAGGACCGCCGGCAACGAAGCGGCCCTGCTGCGTCTGAAAGCGCACGTCCATCCCAAAAGCGCCTGGTACCAGGCACTCACGAGCGGCGGGCGCGGGCCGGGAGTGAGCGCCGACGGCAAGGTTCTCGAACGCACCGTCCTGCTGGCCGATCCGGACACGCGCGTGCGGATCGACGACCTCGAAGGCCGGCAACTGGTGCAGTGCCAGCGTTTCGACCTGTCGAGCGCTGCGGCGATGGCAACATTGAGCGCCGCAGTGCGCGATGCCGAGACCGCGCATGCGCAGCTCAATCGCGCGCTGTCATCCTGCTTTGCCACGCATTGCACGATCGCGGACCTGCTGCATCCGTGCTCCCGCTGACGTGCCGGCGTCACCGGTACACCGGGTTTTTCCAGGCTCGGGTATGGTGACTGGAGGTGTCGGGTTTGGCGTTCAACGCGCCGTCAAGACGCGGCTTTTTCGTCCAAAAGACGCCATGTCGCGCACGATAGTGTAATTTCAGCAATATTTCTGGTGCAAAGATATAATGAACTGATCGACCCAACCGTCGCTTCACAAGGATTTTCATGCAGTTGAAATCGGCAAAATTATCAATGCGCTTCCTGCTGCCGCTGGCTTGCGTACTGATCCTGTTCGGCGCCATTGCGATTCCTTACCTGGAAAGCGCCATCGAACGCTGGTTCGTGCGCGACCTCGACATGCGCGCGCAACTGGTCTCCACCACCCTCGAGCAGCCGCTGCTGAACTACCTCGACGAGGGGTCTCCCCAACGCATTTCCGACATGTTCAACCGTGCGATCCAGGACGAGCGCCTGTTCGCGCTGGCCTTCTGCACACCTGACGGCAAGGTGGCATACCAGACCACCACCTATCCGGCCTCGCTCGGCTGCCGCCAAGGTATCAGTGAAGAGGCCGGCAATCCGGTGGTACGCCTGCCGCAAGGCCCGGTGCATGTCTCGGTCAAGGCGGTCAATCGGGATGGTTCCGTTGCCGGACGCCTGATCCTGGTGCACGACATGAGCTTCATCGAGCGCCGCAGCGCCAACACCAAGAAATACGTCATCGGCGTGTTCGCCCTGCTGGCGTGCGCGGTGGCGGCGATCACGGTGCTGGTGGCGCACATCAGCTGGCGCGGCTGGATCGACAGCGTGCGCGAAATGCTGCGCGGCGAACTGCTGTTCCGTTCGGGCCGGCGCGCGCCGCCGCCCGAGATGGCGCCGCTTGCCAGCGACCTGCGCAGCCTGCTGTATGAATATCACCGCGAGCAGCAAGAGAACGGCGCGGTCGACGGCCGCACCTGGAACCCGGACACCCTCAAGTCGCTGCTGCAGCGCGACCTGGCCGGCGACCAGATCCTGGTGGTGTCGAACCGCGAACCGTATATCCACGTCGCCACGCCCGACGGCGTCAAGGTGCAGCGACCGGCCAGCGGCCTGGTCACTGCTGTGGAAGCCGTGATGCGGGCCTGCTCCGGCACCTGGATCGCGCACGGCGCCGGCTCGGCCGACCGCGCCACCGTCGACCAGGAAGACCACGTGCCGGTGCCGCCCGAGAATCCAAGCTACACGCTGCGCCGTGTCTGGCTGTCGAAAGAAGAAGAGCAGGGCTATTACTACGGCTTCGCCAACGAAGGCCTGTGGCCGCTGTGCCATATCGCCCACGTGCGCCCGGTGTTCCGCTCGTCCGACTGGGCTGAGTACGTCAAGGTCAACCAGCGTTTCGCCGACGCCGTGATCCGCGAGGCGCATTCGGACAACCCGGTGGTGCTGATCCAGGATTATCACTTCGCGCTGCTGCCGCGCATGATCCGCGCGGTACTGCCGAAGGCGACCATCATCACCTTCTGGCACATCCCCTGGCCAAACCCGGAATCGTTCGGCATCTGCCCGTGGCGCGAAGAAATTCTGGACGGCATGCTGGGCAGCACGATCCTCGGCTTCCATACGCCGTTCCACCGCAAGAACTTCCTCGACACGGTCGACCGCTACCTGGAAACCCGGATCGAGACCGAAGCCTCGACCGTCAGCTATGGCGGCCAGTTGACCCAGGTCGAGCACTACCCGATCTCGATCGCGTGGCCGCAACCGGTAGAGGGCGAGCCGGACGCAGCGGCCAGCCGCACCCAGATCCGCCAGGCACTGGGCTTGCCGGAAGACCACCTGCTGGGCATCGGCGTCGACCGCTTCGACTACACCAAGGGCATCGTCGAACGGTTCCAGGCGGTCGAGCGCATGCTCGAGCTGCATCCGGAAATGGTCGGCAAGTTCACCTTCGTGCAGATCGCGGCGCCAACCCGCTCCGCGCTCGACGAATACCAGAACTTCGAGGCGCGCGTGCGCGCCCTGGTCCAGCGCATCAACCAGCGCTTCTCCAGCGGCAGCTACGTGCCGATCATCCTCAAGGCCGAGCACCACGGCCAGGATCAATTGCGCAGCTACTTCCGCGCCGCCGAGGTGTGCAGCGTGACCAGCCTGCATGACGGCATGAATCTGGTGGCCAAGGAATTCATCGCCGCGCGCGACGACGAGCAGGGCGTGCTGATCCTGAGCCAGTTCACCGGCGCCGCGCGCGAGCTGCACGAAGCG
>Ga0265780_10007937_pt1 | contig 12965 bp, 9 predicted proteins | sample P1T30metagenome_FD_192432 | JGI IMG/M metagenome (GOLD analysis project Ga0265780, IMG submission 192432) | Plant litter microbial communities from East Loma Ridge, Irvine, California - P1 T30 | ecosystem: Environmental > Terrestrial > Plant litter > Unclassified | place: USA: California...
GCCGCCGTCGGTCAGACCCCTGCCCCCGACTGCGCGGCCGACAGCTGCGCCGGCCTGCGCATTATCGATGGCAATGCCGAAGCTTTCCGCATCGACGCCATGCGCCGTGCAGCCCAGGACAACGGCTAAACAGCAATACGAAAAACCGGCGCAAAAAAAAGGCCCGCCCAGGCTGAGCCGGGCGGGCTTTTTTACGCCAGCATGCTACGCCGGCGGCAACGGGTAAAGGCTTAACGCATGCGGCGCTGGCGCAGCGTCCAGCCCAGCAGCATCAGGCCGGCCAGCAGCATGGCCATCGATGCCGGCTCCGGCACTTCGGCCACGCGGGCCACACCGTCGGCAGCCGACACGGTCACGCCGCTGCCCGGCATCAGGTCGAACTGCACCAGGTTGCCTTCCGCGCCCAGGTAGGTGGTAAAGAACTCGTCGTACAGCGCCACGCCCAAGGTCATGCCATCGCCTTCGCCGGCGAAGTCGAACATCACGTTGAAGCGGAACACGCCGCCCAGGTTCACGGCCTGCAGGTAGTCGTTGAAGAACACCGAGTTGCCGAAAAGGATGCCGGTGTCGCGGTCGCCGGTGGCGTCACCTTCAAGCCAGAAGTCGCCGAAGTCGCCGCTGAAGTTGCTCAGGTAGGCGGTGGCGGCGCCGGCCGACTCCAGGCCGAGGAAGGCGAAGTCGAGCATGCCGGTGCCACTCAGGCCCTGGGTGTCGATGGTGACCTGGTAGGTCGGGCCCGCCGAAGCGGCGCCGGCGCCGGTGACCAGCATCAGGGCCAGCATGGCACGGGCGAACAGGTTTTTCAGGTTAAACATGGTTCAGTTCCTTAAACTTAGAAAGAGCCCGAGAGCAGCTTGGCGTTGTAGCCGATGCCGACTTTCGATGGGTTGGTAAAGGTGGTGGTGACGGTGACCGAGGCGCCAGGGGCCAGCGTGGTGTTCGCCAGCGTGATGTAAGGCGCGCCCCCGACGACGCCGCTCTTGTTGTCAAGCGTCACGCCGCCTGGCAAGCCTTGCAGGACCAGGTGCAGCGGACCGCTGATGGCCGCGCCGCTCGTGTTCTTCACCGTCACGCTGCCGCTGTACTTGCCGGTCACGCGGTTGACCACGATGCTCGACTTGGTCAGGGCCACCGATGCCGTGACGTCGGCATAGGTCGGCGCCAGGTTCAGGCTGACCACCACCGGGTCGTGGTCCGAGGCGCGGTAAGGATTACGCACGTACGGGTCCTCGGCGGTGTCGTTCAGGTTGTAGTCGATCGCGTCCGGTTCGTCGGCGTTGTTATGCCATTCGCTCACGCCCGCCACCTGGCCCGACAGGCTGCTGCTGGCCAGCGCGTGATCCAGGTAGCCGCTTTCGGCGCCGAACACGTACGAATACGGAATACCCTGCGCGCGCACGAAGCGCTCGATCTCGTTCACGTAGCCGGCCGCGTTCAGCAGGCGAATCGGGTCTTCATGGCCGTAGGCGTTCATGTCGCCCACCACCAGGATGTCGCTGTCGTTGGCGGCGTTCGCCACCAGCGGCAGGAAGTAGTCGCGCAGGCGGGCGGCCTGTTCGACGCGGGTGGCATTCCAGCAGCCCTGGCCGTCGCCGCTGTCGGTATTGCCGGCGCCACCGCCGCAGCTGCCTTTCGATTTCAGGTGATTCACGACCAGCGAGAACTTGCCGCCGTTCGTGGCCTTGAAAGTCTGGGCGATTGGCGGACGGTTGTTGACGGCGTCGCCATCCGACAGTGCATTGCCCACCAGGCTGACCGCGCCCGGCTTGTAGATCATGGCCACGCGGATCGCGTCGGTGCCGGTGGTGGCCGGCTTTGGCACGACGGCATAGGTGCCGGCGCCGAGCTTGGCGTTCAGCTGCTCCACCAGGTAGGACGTGGTGGTATCGCCATTGTTCTCGATTTCCATCAGGCCGACGACATCGGCGTTGATGGCGCCCAGCGATTCGACGATCTTGTCGCGCTGGCGCACGAATTCGGCCAGGTTGTCGGCGCCGCGGCAGTTCGAGGCGCGCGTTGTGCCACCGAGCGTGCAGCCCTGGCCGGTGCGGCCCCAGGCATCGCCGCCATTCGTGAAGGTGGTGAAGAAGTTCAGCACGTTGGCGCTGGCCACTTTCACATTACCCGCCGCCAGCACCGGCGCCGGGGTGCGCTCGTTGGTGCGCGAGAAGGTCGGGGCCACGGTCGGCTGCAGCTTGAAGGCCGCGCCGCCGCCGCCCTGGGCGCCGAAGTCGATCACGCCCGTCAGGTCGGTAACGGTGTCGCCACTGCGCACGGTGCCGTCCGCGGCCAGGTAGGGGATCGTGGCGGGCGTCGTGAAGATATTGTCGTCGAGGACGATGACGTTGGCTGCGTTTGCCTGCGCCAGCGCAATCGCTTCGGGCGAACCTGCCGGATAACGGTTGGTCGGGATTTCGCGGCGGCCGTTCGACAGCACCAGTTCGCCACGATCGCCGAGGTAGGCATTGCCGTTCACCGTCAAGGCAGTCGTGAAGCGCACCAGCATGCCTTCAACGCGCGCCAGGTCGGTCGGCAATTCGATATTCGTCGGGGCGACGCTGTAGCCGACGCCGAGTTTCGTGGTCGCGCTCAGGTCCTTGAATTCGGTGTAGGAACGGGCGGCGCCGCTTGGCGTGTATTCGGTGACGGTGCCGGTGATGCGCACCAGGTCGCCCACATTCACATTCGCATTGTTGGCGAACACAAAAATCCCGTCCGAGGTGGCCGGGTCGCCGTCGCCGTTCGCGTCTTGCAGGAAGTAGCCGCTGCCCACCTTGTGGGTGACGACGCCTTGCGTAGTCTGCACGGTGTTGTTGTAGGCGCTCTTCGGGTTCGGGCCCTGGATTTGCGGGATGGTCAATTGACCGGCCACGCTCACGGCCACGTTGCAGCTGGCATCCTGGCCGTCGTTGTTGGCGAAGGTAATCGTCAGCGGGTAGTTGCCGGCTGCCAGCGATGGGTCGATGTTCAGGGTAGCGTTGGCCGTGCCGCCGACCGCGCCGGCCGCGGTGAAGCTGCCGATGCTGATGCCGGGCACGGCGCCGGACGCGATGACTGCGCTGTTCACGATGCTGTCGCGGTCGCTTGCCGACAGGGCGGCAATGGCGCCGCTGCCGAATTCGGCCTGCACGCCGGCCGGGCAGCTGGTCACGATCTGGTACACGACCGGGCCACTGTTGCAGGCGTTCAGCGGCGAGCTGGCGCGGCGCGGGCCAGTGACTTGCGCGGCGCTGAAATCGTTGCCGTTGTTGTCGGTGTCGAGGCAGCCGAGTTCGCCGCGCTGGATGGAATTCACGGTCGATGGCGCCGGGGCGACGCTGCTGCCCTCGAAGCGGTTGGCGGTGCCGAAGCCGACCATGTCGATCACGGCTTCGCCTTCGGGGGTGCTCATGGCCCGGGCGACGCTGGCCAGCGCCACCTTGCCGGTGGTGGCCGACAGCGCCAGGCCGCCCGAGGCATCGCCTGGGCCGACGTCGCTGCCGGTGGCGGCTGTTTGTGCCGTCACGAGGTAATACTGGCCTGGCTGCAGGACCGTGTTCGTCGCGGCGATCACTGCCCAGCTGGTGCCCGCTGCCGACTGGTACTGCACGCTCCAGCCACTCAGGTTGACCGGGGCGCTGCTGCGGTTGAACAGTTCGACGAAGTCCTTGTTCCAGAGCGCGCCGCCACTGCCGGCGCCGCCGTAGTACTGGCTGATGACCACATCGGCCGGAGCGGCCAGGGCCGGCGCCGACAGGCCCGTCAATAGTCCTGCCAACGAGGCGGCCAGGACGGTCAGTCGGCCGGCTGGGTGATTCCTTGCAACGTGCATTTTCATGGGCATCCTGATTGTGGTAGGGAAGCTAAGCGTTTTTGTCTTTACGACTAATCATTTTATTATCAGAAACAATAATAAAACCACAATTTGACAAGATAATGACAAGCAATCGCTACCCCGGTGCACGGATGAGGTATCCCGACAACATATGCACGCATTTTGCGCAGCCCCCAAGCCTGCGCGTGCGCTGGCGGTGCATCAGCGCCGCCGGTAGGGAGCGGCCAGCGGCTCGCCGATGAACAGCCCCTGGGCCGGCCAGGCCACGCTCTTCCAGTAGGCTTCGATGGCGCTGTCGCCGCGCAGGTAATGGCGCAGCAGCACGGCCGGGTTCGGGAATTTCTGCCAGTGGCTGCAGGGCTCGCTGACGGTGCCGTAGCTGGCGGTGGCGCCGGCCTCCAGCCAGCGCAGGCTGCTCATCTGCCGGCTTCCCAGCAAATCGCCGCCATACGAGGTCAGGTGGTCGGCCAGGCCGCCGGGCAGGAAATGCAGGGTCTCGAGCTTGTCGACGCTGGCCTTGCCAAGCTGGTACAGCATGACGTTGCGGGCGTTTTCCAGCGCCTCGGCCTGAAGGCGCCTGACGTCGAGCTGTTTCGCGACGATGCGGCCGGCCGGCGGGAAAAACGCGGCGCGGCTGTTGCGCGCGGTTTCGCCAGTGGTGAGGTAATAGGCGCCCGCCGGCACCTGGCGAAAGCCGCTGGTCACGCCGCGGTCGATCACTTCCCTGGCCGCCGCTACCGATTCCGTGGGCAGCAGCATGGCCAGGCGCATGCCGTGGCTGGTGAATGGACGCCGGCTGGGTGCATTGAAATAGGCGCTGGGCTGGCCGGCGGCGCAGGTGTCGCGGCACAGGGCGGCGTCAAAGCCGAGGGTGTAGGCCCCGGTGATGCTGTTGCAGGCCACGGCATACGGCGCGGTCCAGACCATCAGCACGGCCTGGATGCCGGGCCCGAGCTGGCTGTCGATTTCCTCCTTCAGCAGGCGAAAGCGCGCCGGCTCCAGGCTGTGCGGCTTGCCGGGGATGCGTACATGGACCACGTTCGCGGCCGGAATGCCGCGCCGCTCGCGGTAGTAGGCGGCCACGGCGACGCTGGCTTCGTCGGCGTCGTTGACCACGATGGCCAGCTGCGCCGGCCCCAGCGCGCCGGACTCGAACGCTGGCGCCTGCGCCAGCGCGGCGCCATGCAGGACCAGGAACAGCAGGAACAGCGCCGTGCGCGGGAGCCGGGCCATGGGCCGGCCGTCAGGCGCAGCGCGTCGGGGAACGGCGGCGCGCACCGTGCTGCCGGCGCCGCCCAGTCCCGGCCAGCCCGATGCCGGACATCCCGATGCCGAGCAGGCCCAGGCCCGCCGCCAGCATCGCCGCCTGCGCCGGTTCCGGGATCGGCGACACGGCGTAGATCTCGAGTGCGTCGATGCGCAAGAATTGGCCGCCGACGCTGCCGTCGACGATGCTCCGCCCTTCGCCGTCCGGATTGCCGTAGCTCAGGCGCCAGGAAAAGGCGGTGTCGAGCCGGTCGTTGACGAACAGATCGGCGCCGGCGCCGAAGGTCGGTCCCTGGTCGGGCGCATTGAAGGTCTGGAACGACCCCTGGCTGGGCAGCTCGAAGCTGGTAGGAACCTGGCGGTAGACGGCCGGCTCGGTGAAATTGAAGATGAAGGCGGTGCGCTGGAAGTCGCGCGGGGTGACGTTCCAGCCGCCGTCGAATTCCCAGCTTTGCGGGTTGTAGCCGCCGACCAGCCAGCTATTGTCTTGCGGATCGCTCACGCGCAGCAGCGTGAAGGTATCGCCGCGCCCGTCTGCAGCGGCATGGAAGTCCAGCGAGTCGTCGCCGGGCTGGCGCGTGTAGAGATTGGCAAAGACCTGGTCGCCGGCGCCGAGCCAGCGTTCGAGCTGGCCTTCGAGCAGCGGATCGAGCGGCGGCGCGCCGGTTTGCGCGGCTGCCTGCGGCGCGGCCGAGGACAAGGCCAGCGCGAGCGCGCCGGCGGCAAATAGCGTCTTCATGATCACTCCCGAGAGGATGCACTGACCGGGGCATTGTATGCCTGGCCGTGGGAGGGTCTCACACTGTTGACTTGGGGATGTTGTGCGAATGTAGGGTGGGTTCTCGAACCCACCACGAGGATGCCGACAGACCACTGGCCTCGGCAGTTGCCGGCAGACCACCGGCCTCCGCAGTTGCCGGCAGACCACCGGCCTCGGCAGTTGCCGGCAGACCACCGGCCTCGGCAGTTGCCGGCAGACCACCGGCCCGGGCAGGCGGTGTGCATGCGCCGTTGTGGTGGGTTCGAGAACCCACCCTACGCACCCGGCCCAATAAAAAAAACGGGCCTCGCGGCCCGTTCCTGTATCAGCAAGACGCGCTTACGAACGCTTGTAGATATCCTCGAAGCGGACGATGTCGTCCTCGCCGAGGTAACTGCCCGACTGCACCTCGATGATGTGCAGCGGCAGCTTGCCCGGGTTTTCCAGGCGGTGGTTCATGCCGATCGGGATGTAGGTCGATTCGTTTTCCGACAGCAGGCTGACCTTGTCGCCGCAGGTGACGCGCGCGGTGCCCGAGACGACCACCCAGTGCTCGGCACGGTGGTGGTGCATCTGCAGCGACAGCTTTTCGCCCGGCTTGACGGTGATGCGCTTGACCTGGAAACGGTCGCCGGAATCGATGCCCTCGTAGTGGCCCCATGGGCGGTACACGCGGGTGTGGTGCAGGTGCTCGGTGCGCTCTTTCGACTTCAGGTGCTCGACCACCTGCTTGACGCGCTGGACCTGGTCCTTGTGCGCGACCAGCACCGCGTCCTGGGTCTCGACGACAACGATGTCTTCGACGCCGACCACGGCCACGATGCGGCTTTCGGCGCGCACCAGGGAATTCTTCACGCCGTCCAGGTAGACGTCGCCGCGCTGGGCATTGCCGTTTTCGTCGTGCGGCTGCACTTCCCACAGGGCCGACCAGGAACCGACGTCGCTCCAGCCGATATCGGCCGGCACCACCACTGCGTCCTGGGTGTGTTCCATGACGGCGTAGTCGATCGAATCAGACGGGCAAGCCGTGAAGGCGGCATCGTCGAGACGGCAGAAATCGAGGTCGCGGTAACCGTTGTTCACCGCCTTGTCGGCAGCGTCGGCGATTTCCGGAGCGAATTTCGCCAGCTCGGTCAGATAGCGCTCGGCGGCGAACATGAACATGCCGCTGTTCCAGTAGTAGCCGCCGTCGGCCACGAAGGCCTGGGCCGTGGCCAGGTCCGGCTTCTCGACGAAGCGTTCGACCGCATAGCAATCGGCGCAATTGGCCAGCGCGGCGCCGCGGCGGATGTAGCCGTAGCCGGTTTCAGGCGACTTCGGCACGATGCCGAAGGTGGCCAGGCCGCCGCCCTGCACCATGGTGGCGGCGCGCAGCACCGCTTCCTTGAAGGCTTCGCGGTCGGTGATCACGTGGTCGGCCGGCAGCACCAGCATGACCGCTTCCGGATCGACGGATTTCAGGAAATGTGCCGCGGCGGCGACGGCCGGCGCGGTGTTGCGGCCAACCGGCTCGAGCAGGATCCCCAGCGGCGTGATGCCCGCCGCGCGCAGCTGTTCGGCCACCATGAAGCGGTGGTCGTTGCCACACACGACAAGCGGCGCCATCAGACCAGGCAGGCCGGCAACGCGCAACGCGGTTTCCTGCAGCATGGTCTTGTCCGCAACCAACGGCAACAGCTGCTTCGGCAGCACGGCGCGCGACAGGGGCCACAGACGGGTACCGGCGCCGCCGGAGAGGATCACTGGGTAAATCTTCATGCGTTCGCTTTCTCTAGGTTATTACTTTTCTGACTCGCGATTTCCTTGCGGCTGCTGCGCCGGCGGTCACGCGCATTCAGCCATTCATCGGAACCGTACTCCGACGCGTGCTTCATTTCTCCGGCACGGTCGACACTATATTCCTTAAAGACTATCATTTCATGCAACGTTACATCATGCAACACGCGAGTATATTCAAACAACACGCTTCGCACAATCTCCGCGCCTTCGCAGATGTGGCTGCCATGTCCGATCCAGGTCGGGCCGACGATATGCGCGCCCGCTTCGATGCGCACGCCCGAGCCGATATACACCGGCCCTTCGATTTTCGTGCCGCCGCTCCAGTCGATGCTGGTGTTCAAACCGGTCCAGATGCCCGGCTCGATCTGGATGCCCGGCACGTCCATATGGTTGACTTCGCCGGTCAGCACGGTCTGCAGCACTTCCCAGTAGTCGCTCATGGTGCCGATGTCGAGCCAGTTGAACGGGCGCGTCTGGGCATAGAACGGCAGGCCGCGCTCGGCCAGCAGCGGGAACAGTTCCGAGCCGATGTCGAACGGCACGCCGGCCGGGATCAGGTCGATCACTTCCGGCTCGAAGATGTAGATGCCGGTGCTGATGTAGTTCGACAGCGCTTCTTCCTGGCTCGGTTTTTCCTGGAACTGCTTGATGCGCCCTTCTTCGTCGGTGACGACCACGCCGTACGACGAGACCTTGTCCCATGGAACTTCCTTGGTGATGACCGAAGCCATCGCACCCTTGCGGCGGTGCTCCAGCAGGGCTGCCTTTAAATCGAGGTCGATCAGGGCGTCGCCGCACAGCACGATGGTGGTGTCGTCGAAAAAGCCGCCGAATTCCTGGATCTTCTTCATGCCGCCGGCCGAGCCGATCGGCTCCGGCACGACCGTGCCGTCGTCGGTCATGTAGCCTTCGAAGGAATAGCCGATCTGCACGCCGAACTGCTCGCCTTCGCCGAAATACTCTTCGATCTTTTCGTGCAGCCAGCTGACGTTGACCATGATTTCCGTGATGCCGTGCTTCTTCAGGTGCTCGACCAGGTAAGCCATGACGGGTTTACCGAGCAGCGGAATCATCGGTTTCGGAAGATCGTAGGTGAGCGGGCGCACGCGGGTGCCCTTGCCTGCCGCGAGAATCATTGCTTTCATTGGAGCGTCCTCATTCTGTTAGGTTTTGCGCTGCCGGGCTGTCGAACTTTGTATGAATTCTTGTGCTGTTTTGTCGCCCGGCGTGCATGGTTTTCCGTGGGTACAAGCTTGCCCGGCAGGCGTCAGGCCTTGCCGTTGGCGGTCTGGTAGTGCCAGGTATCGGCGCACATCTGGGCGACGTCGCGCGTGGCCACCCAGCCGAGTTCGTCGCGCGCGCGCGCCGGGTCGGCATAGCACTTGGCGATGTCGCCCGGGCGGCGGTCGACGATCTGGTAGGGAATCGGACGGCCGCAGGCCTTTTCGAACGCCGCCACCATTTCCAGCACGCTGTTGCCGCGGCCAGTGCCGAGGTTGTACGTCAACAGGCCCGGCGCCTTGGCCAGCTTTTCCAGGGTCTTCACGTGGCCGATCGACAAATCCACGACGTGGATGTAGTCGCGCATGCCGGTGCCGTCCGGGGTCGGGTAGTCGCCGCCGTAGACCGACAGCTTTTCGCGCTGGCCGGTGGCGACCTGGGCGATGTAGGGCACCAGGTTGTTCGGGATGCCGGAAGGCTCTTCGCCGATCAGGCCGCTTTCGTGGGCGCCAACCGGGTTGAAGTAGCGCAGCAGCGCGATATGCCAGTCCGGCTCGGCCTTGATCAGGTCGCGCAGGATGTCTTCGATCATCAGCTTGCTGCGGCCATAGGGATTGGTGGCCGAGAGCGGGAAGTCTTCCAGGATCGGCACCGAAGCCGGGTCGCCGTAGACGGTCGCCGAGCTGGAAAACACCAGGGTCTTGACGCCGAACTTGGCCATGGTTTCGAACAGCACCACGCTGCCCGAGACATTGTTGTCGTAGTAGCGCAGCGGCTGCGCCACCGATTCGCCGACGGCCTTCAGGCCGGCGAAGTGGACCACGGCATCGACCTTGTGGGCGGCAAACACCGCCTCCATGGCCGCACGGTCGCGGATGTCGGCTTCGACCAGTTCGAACGGTTTGCCGGTGATTTTTTGCACGCGCTCTTGCACCGAGCGCTGGGCATTCGAGAGATTGTCGACCACGACCACGTCGTACCCGGCATGTTGCAACTCGACGACGGTGTGGGAACCGATGTAGCCCACGCCGCCCGTAACCAGAATCTTCATTGTCGTCACTCTCTATTTACTAACAATACGCGCCTGTTTCGGCGCTCCAGGACAGCGTCATGCCGTCCCCCCTTGTTCTTTCGGCAGCGGCTTTCTGTGGCCGCCTTCCCCTATTCTTCACTTTCCCTTGCGGGCAAACATCACACTTCCATCACACCTTGCGGCCGGCCGCTTCCTTGATCAACAGCCAGACAAACGCCATGTCGTCGATGAAGTAACGGCGGAACATGCGGCGCGGCTCCTGCAGGAAGCGGTAGAACCACTCCAGGCCGGCGCGCTGCATCCAGCGCGGCGCGCGGCGTACCCGCCCGATCGCCACGTCGAAGCTGCCGCCCACGCCCATGGCGAAGGGAATCCGCATCTCGGCCTGCCAGCGGCCAAGGAATTGTTCTTTTTTCGGCGAGCTGATCGCCACGAACAACAGGTCGGCGCCGCTGGCGCGCACCTGTTCGGCCACCTGCGCTTCTTCTTCATTCGTCCAGTAACCGTTGCGCCAGCCGGCGATCGCCAGGTCGGGATAGCGGCGGCGGTAGGTGTCGGCCACCGCGGACACGACTTCCTCGCGCGCACCGAGCAGGAACACGCGCCAATGCTTCTCGCCGGCGCGCCGCATCAGCGCTTCGAACAAATCGATGCCGGCCACCCGCTCCTTCAGCGGTTTGCCCAGCAGGCGCGAGGCCCAGACCACCGGCATGCCATCGGCATTCACCAGCGCGCAGTCGTTGACGATGCGGCGCAGGTCCGGATCGCGGCTGGCTTTCACCAGCTTGTCGACATTCACCACCACGTGCTGATGGGGCTGGCCGGAGCGGATGAATTCCTCGATACGCACGAGGGTTTCCTCCATCGACAGATTGTCGATCCTGCAGCCCATCATGGTGATGGCGGGTGTCATGCCAGCCTCACCCCAGCGCTTTGGCGAGAATGGCGACGATGCGTTCGGCGGCCTTGCCGTCCCACAGTTCAGGACGGCGGCCCTGCTTGCCTTCGCCGCGCAAGACCTTGCGCGCTTCCAGCAGGATTTTTTCCGGGTCGGTGCCGGCCAGCACGTTCGAGCCCTCGTCGACCGTCACCGGACGCTCGGTGTTTTCGCGGATGGTCACGCAAGGTACGCCCAGGGCCGTGGTTTCTTCCTGCAAGCCGCCGGAGTCGGTCAGCACCACGGCCGCGTCCTTCCAGAGATTCAGGAAGGCCATGTAGGCTTGCGGGCCGGCCAGGGTGATGTTCGGGCCGAGGTCGATGCCGAACTTCTCGATATTCGCGCGGGTGCGCGGGTGCACCGGGAAGATCAGCGGCAGCTCCTGGGCGATTTCCTTCAGGGCGCCGGCGATGCGGGCGAAGGTTTCCGGCTCGTCGACGTTGCTCGGGCGGTGCATGGTGACCACGCCATAGCGGCCACCGTTTTCCTGCGCTGCAGCCTTGAAGGCGGCGGTCTCGAAGCCCGAGGTGTCGGCGCGCGTGAGTTTGTCGGCCTGGTACAGCACGTTGTCCACCATCACGTGGCCGACATAGTGCACTGCCGAGTCCGCCTTGCCTTCGCGGCGCAGGTGCTCGACGGCGGCCGGCTCGGTGGCGAAGAACCAGTCCGAGATGCTGTCGGTGACGAGGCGGTTGATTTCTTCCGGCATCGACATGTCGCCGCTGCGCAGGCCGGCCTCGACGTGGGCCACCGGAATGTTCAGTTTCTTGGCGACGATCGAGCAGGCCAGCGTGGAATTCACGTCGCCCACCACCAGCACGGCGGCCGGACGCTCGTTCATGCAGAGCTCCTCGAAGCCGACCATGATTTTCGCCGTCTGCTGGGCGTGGCTGCCGCCGCCGGCGGCCATGAACACGTCCGGCTGGGGAATGCCGAGTTCCTCGAAGAAGACGTCGTTCATCTCGCGGTCGTAGTGCTGGCCGGTATGGATGATCTTGAACGCCAGCTTGTCCTGCGCCTGCAATGCGCGCACGATCGGCGCGATTTTCATGAAATTCGGACGTGCGCCTGCAACCAGATAGATAAGCATGTTTGGACGATCCTGCATTGTAGTAATTATGGAAACTAATTAGAAAAACGTTATTGTAAACCTGCACTCGACCGGAACGGCGGACGATACGGTGCTGATGCGCAACACGTCGCACGGCTCCTTCGATTCGTAGCAGCGCGAGTACCAGCCCAGCGGCGGGTTTTCGGCGCCGCGCACCAGTTCCAGCTTCAGGTCGGCGCCGCTGGCCTGCATCTGCAGGGCGAAGCGCTTGCCGCGCACGTGCAGGCCGGTGCTGGTCAGGCGCACATTCAGTTCCGGCGCAAAGTGCCAGAACAGCTCCATCGGATGCGGCCGCTTGCCGGCTACCTCGTCGCGCACCGTGAGCGTGGAGCTGGCGGCGTCGAAACGCACGCTGCGCACGTGGCGCACCGGGTCCGCCAGGCGCGCGTAGCCGTCGTGCGAGCCGCGGAAATCGAATTCGTGGGGAGACGTCGGCATGCGCTCGATGCTGGCGCGCGCTTTTCTCAGCCACAGGAAGCGCCCGCCCGAGACTGACTGGTCGCGGCCGTCGATGCGTACCGTGTTGTGGCTGGACGTGCCGCGGAAATAATCGCGCCACTTCTGGTCTTGCCAGTATGAATAGGTGCCGGGGTCGACCAGCACTTCCTCGCCCGCCACCGACAGCGTCATCGCCAGGGCGTCGGCGTGGCCGTGGGCGGCGATGCCGAGGTAGCCAAGCGGCCCGCAGTCGAGCATGCCCTTGATTTCGTCGGGTTCGCCGAAGTGCGAGCCGAACAGGAAGTAGCCGCCGTCGGGGAAGGCCCAGCCGGTGTCGGGCTCGTGGGCGTCGGCGTCCGGACGGCGCCCGGGCAGCGCGTGCAGCAGCCAGCGCACGCCGGGGTGGTTGTCGGGGGCGGCGCCGAACACGGTGTCGCCCAGCGCCAGCAGTTGCGCGGCGCGGTCGCTGCCGGCGGCATCCAGGCGGAACACGATGCCGTCGTCGGCGTCGCCCACCATCGGCACGTGGCCGCCGACGTCGCGCACCGAGCGCAGGAAGCGCAGCGCGCGCTGCAGCACGCCCCAGTAGTTGCGCGAGAACGGCAC
>Ga0265780_10007938_pt1 | contig 12964 bp, 10 predicted proteins | sample P1T30metagenome_FD_192432 | JGI IMG/M metagenome (GOLD analysis project Ga0265780, IMG submission 192432) | Plant litter microbial communities from East Loma Ridge, Irvine, California - P1 T30 | ecosystem: Environmental > Terrestrial > Plant litter > Unclassified | place: USA: California...
GCCGCGCTGTTCGGTGTCAGGGTGCGCATCTTCTGGACGAGTTGCCCGGCACGCAACGCCTGCGCCTGCACCTGAAGCACCGCGTCGAGCAACTGCGGCGGCTGGCTCTCTCCATTCGCCTTGAGGATGCGCGCACAGACTTCGATATAGTTGACGATCGCGGCCAGCGGCTGGTTGAGTTCGTGCGCCAGCGTCGCGGCGACGCTGCCCATCGCGCTCAGGTGCGAGATGCGCAGCATCGTCGCCTGGGCATGGCGCACCTCGGCCTGCGCGGTTTGCGCGGCGGTCACGTCGATGGCGAGGCCGATGATGCGCTTGTTGTTGTCGGTGGTGCGATAGGTGCGCCCCATGCTGTGGATCCAACGCAGCGTCCCGTCCGGTCGCTCCACCGGATAAACCATGTCGTGATTGATGACGTTGCGCGACGCGAAGCCGATCGTGTCGATCTGGTCGAGGGTCGCCTTGTCGAACAAGGCGCGCCATTCGGTTAGCGGAACCCCGTCGATGCGATCGGGCGAGAGACCGTGCATCCGCAGCATGTCGGCCGAGGCGATGATCGTCTGGCGCTCGAAGTCGATCTCCCACAGCCCGGCGCCGGCCGCCGACTGTGCCAGCCGCAGCCTGAGCTCGCTCTTGGCGAGCGCGGCCTGAGCATCCTTGCGGCCGGTAATGTCCTGCACGGCGGAGGCGGCGTAGAGCGCCTGTCCGTCGTGATCGCAGATCATGGTGGTCGACATGTTGACCCAAACGACGCGGCCATCGCGGGTGCAATACCGCTTCTCGACCGAGAAACGCTCGCCTGGGCGTGCGATCAGGGCTTCGAGCATCGCGTCGCTTGCCGCGAGATCGAGCGGATGGGTGATGTCGCGGTAGGTCTTGGCGAGCAACGCCGCGCGATCATGCCCGACGATCTCGCAAAAACGATCGTTTACCTCGAGGAATCGCCCGTCGAGACCGCAGCGCGCGAAACCCGCCGCGGCCTGTTCGAACACGCCGCGATACCGCGTCTCGGCCTCTTCCAGCGCGGCGCGTGACCGGACTGCCTCAGTCGCGATCTCGCCGAACACCATCACGCCGCCGATCGCGCCATCGGCATCGTGCCACGGCTGAAGTTCGGAGCGGAGATACTCGCACGAACCGTCCGCCATCCGCACCTTGCTGACCGGGCGCGACACCTTCTCACCGATCAGCGCGCGGACGAGGCCGTCGCCGAGATGCGCAGCGTAGGGCGCGAGCACGTCGGCGGGGCGGCGGCCGATGATCGAGGGCTGATTCTCGAGCCGCAGGTCGCGCAGGTAGCGGCGCGACACCGCGCGGTAGCGCAGATCGGCATCGAGCGCGGCGATCGCGACCGGTGCATCGGCGACGAACGCCGTCCGCTCCGTGTTGTGCTGCGTCTCGCTGGCGGATGCGTTGCGACGCGCGACGCCGAGCGCGTCGATCAGCAGCGCGGCGGTCGCGTTCAGCGCCATAAAGGGCACGATGCCGGGCACGAGCGGGGCTCCTCCGTCGGGCCCGAACGCAATCAGCGCCGCCGCGCCGAGCAACAGCAGGATCAGCGCCGCACCGGTCGCCTGACGACGATGGGCGACGGCGGCCCAAAGCAGCAAGGGGATCGACACCCACGGACCCAGCGGAACGTCGAGAGCATACAGCGCGGCGAAGCCGAGCAGCGGCAACCCGATCGCACCGAGCAGCATGGGCACCGTACCCGGACGGCGCGTGGCTCCGGCGGGCCAGAGCAGCACCGCCAGCGCGAGGATGGCCTGTACGGGCGCGGTGGTGGCGAATTCACGCAAGGTGCCGACGTTTTCAATCGACGCACCGCGCAGCACAGCGCCCAACGCCGTGCCGATCGCGCAGGTGACCACGACGGCACCGCTCGCCGCGAGCAGCGGCAGCAGCGCCGGCTGTACGAGAGGGGCATCCTCACCCTCGACGATCAGCCCGGCGGCAAGCCATGCTGCCGATGCTTCGGCCAACGTGGCGAGCACCTCCAGCATCGGCGGATAGGTGTGCGGGTGAAGCAGCAGCGCCACCCCCGCGCCGATCGCCACCGCAGGCCAGAGCCGGCGGCCGCCGACCACCATTCCGGCTAGGGCGATGCCGATTGCGGGGAATAAAGGCACAGCTACATGACGCAAATCGGCCAGTGCAGTCATGCCTGCGGTCGCCAAGGCGGTGGCTACGGCAAGCAACGCGAAGCCTACCCCAGCCGCCAGAACGCTGTGCGCAGGCGAGGTCGAGGTCGGCATGAGTGTCATGCCTGTTGGTATCCAAGAGCCGCTACAAGCAACATTCCGCACCACTACTTACGAGAGTTAGTACGTCTGCTGTGACCAATCGGACCACGCGAATCCATGACCTATTTCGGGCCACCTTCCCGTTTTGGTCACCCGCAAGCCAGAAACGAGACGAGCGGCGCCGTAGTCGCGACCGGGCGCTAGCGCTCACTCAGATAATAACGGTCGATCGCGGTGAGATCGTCGGCAAGATCATAGACGATCGGCTGGCCGGTGGGGATTTCCAGCCCGGTAATCTCGTCATCGGGAATATTCGAGAGGTGCTTGACGAGCGCGCGCAGCGAATTGCCGTGGGCGGAGATCAGCACGCGCTGGCCGCTTTTCAGCGCAGGGACGATCCGGCTGTCCCAATAGGGCAGCACGCGCGCGATCGTGTCTTTCAGGCTTTCGGTCGCGGGGATGGTGATGCCGGCGTAGCGGCGGTCTGCGGAAAGGTCGAACGCGCTGCCGGCCTCGATCGGGGGCGGGGGCACGTCGAAGCTGCGGCGCCAGATATGGACCTGTTCGTTGCCATGGCGTGCGGCGGTCTCGGCCTTGTTGAGGCCGGTCAGTCCGCCGTAGTGGCGTTCGTTCAGGCGCCAGTCCTTCTCGACCGGCAGCCACAGCCGCCGCATCTCCTCCAGCGCAAGATCGAGCGTCTTGATCGCGCGGGTCTGGAGTGAGGTGAAGCACTGGTCGAAGTCGAGGCCCTTCTCGGCCATCAGGCGACCGGCGGCGCGGGCTTCCTCGACGCCCTGCTCGGTCACATCGACGTCCCACCATCCGGTGAAGCGGTTTTCGAGGTTCCAGGCGGACTGGCCGTGGCGGATCAGGACGAGGCTGGGCATGCGGTCGCTCCGTTGCGGACGATGATGTGCCCGTCCTTAGCGGCTGATCCGGCCGAGGCAACTTGCACGCGTCGGCCGGAACACGGCACCTCTGCGGCTCTCCACGCGATTTGCCGGCCGAGGGGCTCGCATAGCGCAGCAGGATAGCCGCTGCTTGCGAAGCTGCGTACGCCGCCGCGATAGTTTATCTCGGGCGTCGCCATCTCGACTTGGCGCGATATCGGCGGGTAGTCAGGTAACCCCCTTTCGAGAGCGCCCATGAACCCTGTCTACACCAAGCTCGGCACCACCATCTTCGAAGCGACGTCGGCACGCGCGCGCGCGACCGGAGCGATCAACCTCGGGCAGGGCTTTCCCGACGGGCGCGGGCCGGAGGACGTGCTTGCCGAAGCGGCGCGCGCGCTGGTCGAGGAGTCGAACCAGTATCCGCCGATGGCCGGCACCCCGGCGTTGCGGCAGGCGGTGGCCGATCATTACCGCGTGCATCAGGGCCTCGATTTCGCCGTCGAGGAGGTGATCGTCACCTCGGGCGCGACCGAGGCGCTGGCCTGCGCGATCTTTGCGCTGGTCTCGCCCGGCGACGAGGTCGTGCTGTTCCAGCCGCTTTACGACGCGTACCTGCCGCTGGTCGAACGCGCCGGTGGCGTGGCGAAGCTGGTGCCGCTCGAACCACCGCACTGGCGCATCACCGCCGATGCGCTCGCAGCGGTGGCGAGCGAGCGCACGCGGCTGATCCTCGTCAACACGCCCCTTAACCCGGCCGGCACGCTGCTGACGCAGGAGGAACGCGCGCTACTGGCGGACTTCTGCATCAGCCACGATGCGATCGCGATCTGCGACGAGGTGTGGGAGCATGTCGTATTCGACGGTGCCGAGCACCGCTCGCTGATTGCCGAACTGGGCATGCGCGAGCGTACCGTCAAGATCGGTTCGGCCGGCAAGATTTTCTCGCTGACCGGCTGGAAGGTCGGCTGGATGTGCGCCGCGCCGCGCCTCGCCGCGGTGCTGGCCAAGGCGCACCAGTTCATGACCTTTACCACGCCGCCCAATCTTCAGGCCGGTGCGGCGTACGGGCTGCGCAAGGATCGCGCGTATTTCACCGACATGCGGGCGGGCTATCAGCGCTCGCGCGATCGGCTGGCGGCGGGGCTGACCGGCCTTGGTTATACGGTGCTGCCGTGTGCGGCGACCTATTTCCTCAACATCGATCTTGCTGCTTCGGGCGTGGCGATGGGCGACGTCGCGTTTGCGGAATGGCTGATCGAGGAAGCCGGGGTCGCCACCATCCCGGTCAGCGCGTTCTATGCGGAGGCGCCGGTGACCAACGTGGTGCGGCTATGCTTCGCCAAGCAGGATGCCACGCTCGATGCCGCGCTCGAACGGATGATGCGGCGGCCCTAGCGAGCGACCACGTCTGCGCCGGAAATAGGACTGCTGCCAAAAAGCGACGGCCCGCTCTCCTGGTGGAGAACGGGCCGCGCGTTTGACGTGCCGAGTTGTGTTTTACGAGAACTTCTGCCCCAGTTCTCGATTGACGTACAACGCGATGAGCGTGCCGATCGCGCCGGACAGGAGATACCCGCCCGCTGCGAGCAGCCCGAAATGGCTCGCCAGCGCGAGGGCTGCGAGCGGCGCGAAGGCCGCACCGAACAGCCATGCCAGATCGGAGGTCAACGCCGAGCCGGTGTAGCGATGGTGGCTGGTGAAGTTCGCCGCCACGACGCCCGATGACTGGCCAAAGCCGATGCCGAGGATCGCGAAGCCGAGCACCATGAAGACGACCTCGCCCGCGTCGCCACCGGCGAGCAACTGTGGTGCGAAGCCGCTGAACACCGCAATCGCCGCTGCCGACACGCCGAGCACGTAGCGTCGCCCGAACCGGTCGGCGAGCAGCCCCGACACGAGCACCGCGATCAGGCCGACCACGCCACCCATGACTTCGAACCCGAGGAAGCGTGCCGGGGTCTGCTTGGTAAACAGGAACACCCACGACAGCGGGAACACTGTCACCATGTGGAACAAGGCAAAGCTCGCCAACGGCGCGAACGCACCGATGATGATGTTGCGGCCCTGCTTTGTGACGGTCTCGAACACCGGCGCGGGCTGAAGATCGCGGCTCTGGAAGAGGTTCTGGTAATCGGGCGTCGAAACGATCCGCAGCCGTGCGAACAGCGCAACGACGTTGATCGCGAATGCCACGAAGAACGGATAGCGCCAGCCCCATTCGATGAAGTCATTCGCCGACAGCATCGAGACGAGGAAGGCGAACAGCGCGCTCGCCACGATCAGGCCGAGCGGCGCGCCGAGCTGCGGGATCATCGCATACCAGCCGCGCTTCTTCTCGGGCGCATTGAGCGCGAGGAGCGAAGCGAGACCGTCCCACGCGCCGCCGAGCGCGATGCCCTGACCGATGCGGAACACTGCCAGCAGGATGCCCGCCGCCTTGCCGATCTGCTCGCTGCCAGGCAGGAACGCCACCGCCGCGGTCGCACCGCCGAGCATGAAGATCGCGATCGTCAGCTTTGGCCCACGCCCGTAGATCCGGTCGATCGTCATGAAGATCAGCGAGCCGATCGGGCGGGCGATAAAGGCCAGCGCGAAGATCGCGAACGAATAGAAGGTGCCGGTCAGCCGGTCGACGTCCGAGAAGATCAGCTGCGGGAACACCAGCACCGACGCGATCGCGTAGACGAAGAAGTCGAAGAATTCCGACGTGCGTCCGATGATGACGCCGATGGCGATCTCGGCGGGCGCGATGTCGCCGTGGTTGCCGACATTGTCGTGCGTTCCGCGCGCATCGGTGCCATGACCGCCGGGCGGTGAACTGGCTGGAGGGTTGCCGATGGTCTTCGTACTCATATCACGACTCCGGTATGGCGGCGCGCCGCGCAAAGTAGGCACGGCGAGTCGATCGCGGATCGGGCCCGCGCGGTCAAGTCGGCCTCTCGGTTATTGCTCGCAACTGCGGGATTGGACAAAATGTCCTATGTTGCGCTGCGGGACACATGCTAGGCGCCGCTCCATGCCCGAGAGTGCTCCAAATTCCCGACTCCGCACGATGTTGCGGCCGATCATGATCTTGTCGACGAGCCTTCTGCTCGGCGGCTGCAATATGGTCGTGCTCAACCCTGCCGGAGACGTTGCTGCACAGCAACGCGATCTGCTCATTATCGCAACCGTGCTGATGCTGCTCATCATCGTTCCGGTGATGGCGCTGACGGCGCTGTTCGCCTGGCGGTATCGCGCTTCCAACAAGGACGCGCGTTACGAGCCGAACTGGGACCATTCGACTCAGCTCGAGCTGCTGATCTGGGCGGCACCGCTGATGATCATCATCTGTCTGGGGGCGGTGACGTGGGTGGGCACGCACCTGCTCGATCCGTACCGCCCGATCGAGCGGACGGGCGTGGGCCGGCCGATCGCGGCGAACGTCAAGCCGCTCGAGGTCGAGGTGATCGCGCTCGACTGGAAGTGGCTGTTCATCTACCCCGAGTACGGCATCGCCACCGTGAATGAGCTGGCCGCGCCGGTCGACCGACCGATCGCGTTCCGCATCACGGCTTCGTCGGTGATGAACGCCTTCTACGTGCCGTCGATGGCGGGCATGATCTATGCGATGCCGGGCATGGAAACGCGATTGCACGCCGTCATCAACAAGCCGGGTGATTACGAGGGCCTGTCCGCCAATTACAGTGGCGCAGGCTTCTCAGGCATGCACTTCCGCTTCTACGGCATGAGCGACGCCGACTTCGCCGGCTGGATCGCGCGCAACAAGGCGGCGGGCGCCAAGCTCGACCGCGCGACCTACCTCAAGCTCGAGCGGCCGAGCGAGCACGTGCCGGTGCAGCGCTACGCCGCGGTCGACGCGAGCCTGTTCCGCGCCGCCGTCAACCTGTGCGTCAAGCCGGGCGCAATGTGCGCCGATGAGATGATGCGCCACGACGCCGCCTCCGACAGTTCGCCGTCCGAGGAACAGAAACACGGCCCGATGCCGATGCCCGGCGCCGCCGCGACGCCATCGCCTGCGGCCAAGTCTAACACTGCCATGTTGACCGGTGCAGGCCTGCCGCGCCCGGCCGCGACCTCCGCCGGCGTGGCGATTGCCGCCGCCGCCAGCCAACCCCGTCTGTAAGAAGCGAAGCCCATGTCAGCCCCTCAGTTCGTTCCGATCAGCCCGATCTTCGGGCGCTTCACGATCGACTCGCTGCCGCTCCACGAGCCGATCCTCGTTGCCACCTTCTGCGGTGTCGCCTTGGGCGGTATCGCGCTCGTCGCGGCGCTCACCTGGTTCAAATTGTGGGGCTATCTCTGGAAGGAGTGGTTCACATCCGTCGATCACAAGAAGATCGGCGTGATGTACATGGTGCTCGGTCTCATCATGTTCCTGCGCGGCTTCGCCGACGCGCTGATGATGCGCACGCAGCAGTTGATCGCCTTCAACGGAAACGACGGCATCTTTCCCGCGCACCATTACGACCAGGTGTTCACCGCGCACGGGGTCATCATGATTTTCTTCGTGGCGATGCCCTTCGTCACCGGGTTGATGAACTTCATCGTGCCGCTTCAGATCGGCGCGCGCGACGTGTCGTTCCCGTTCCTCAACAATTTCAGCTTCTGGATGACGGTCGGCGGCGCGGTGACGGTGATGATGTCGCTGTTCGTCGGTGAGTTCGCGCGGACCGGCTGGCTGGCCTATCCGCCGTTGTCGGGCATCGCCTACAGCCCCGGTGTCGGTGTCGATTACTATATCTGGTCGTTGCAGATCGCGGGCGTCGGAACCTTGCTGTCCGGCGTCAACCTGATCGCGACGATCGTGAAGATGCGTGCGCCGGGCATGACCCTGATGCGGATGCCGATCTTCACCTGGACCGCGCTGTGCACCAACATCCTGATCGTCGCGGCCTTCCCGGTGCTGACCGCGGTGCTAGCGATGCTCAGCCTCGACCGCTATGTCGGCACCGACTTCTTCACGAACGACTTTGGCGGCAACCCGATGATGTACATCAACCTCATCTGGATCTGGGGTCACCCGGAGGTGTACATTCTGATCCTGCCGCTGTTCGGCGTGTATTCGGAGGTCACCTCGACCTTCTCGGGCAAGCGGTTGTTCGGCTATTCGTCGATGGTCTATGCGACGCTGGTCATCACCATCCTCGCCTACGTCGTCTGGTTGCACCACTTCTTCACGATGGGGTCGGGCGCGAGCGTCAACAGCTTCTTCGGCATTACGACCATGGTGATCTCGATCCCCACGGGCGCGAAGATCTTCAACTGGCTGTTCACGATGTACCGCGGCCGCATTCGGTTCGAACTGCCGATGATGTGGACGGTCGCGTTCATCGGCACCTTCGTGATCGGCGGCATGACCGGCGTGATGCTAGCGGTGCCGCCGGCCGACTTCGTGCTCCACAACTCGCTGTTCCTGGTCGCGCACTTCCACAACGTCATCATCGGCGGCGTGCTGTTCGGCGTGTTTGCGGCGGTGAACTTCTGGTTCCCCAAGATGTTCGGCTTCAAGCTCGATCCGTTCTGGGGCAAGGTCGCCTTCTGGTTGTGGGTGCCGGGCTTCTGGGTCACGTTCACCCCGCTCTACATCATGGGCCTGATGGGCGTGACGCGTCGTACCCGCACCTTCGACGATCCGTCGTTGCAGATCTGGACGATCATCGCAGAGATCGGCGCGCTGATGATCGCCGCTGGTATCGCCGCGATGCTGGTGCAGATCGGCTGGAGCATCATCAACCGCGAGAAGCTGCGCGATACGACGGGTGATCCGTGGCATGGCCGCACGCTCGAATGGTCGACCTCTTCGCCCCCGCCCGAGTACAATTACGCCTTCACGCCGGTGGTCCACGACACCGACGCCTGGTGGGACATGCAGGAGCGTGGCGCGGTGCGCCCGACCGAGGGGTTCAAGGCGATCCATATGCCGCGCAGCACCTGGGCAGGTATCGTCCTCGCCGGCCTGAGCGTCGTCTTCGGCGTCGCGATGATCTGGTACGTGTGGTGGCTCGCCGCGATCAGCTTCGTCGCGCTGATCGGAACCGCGATCGCCCACACCTTCAACTACAAGCGCGATTACCACATCCCTGCCGAGGAAGTGGCCCGCGTCGAAGGCGAGCGCACCCGCGCGCTCGCGGTGGAGGCGTAAGATGTCGGCACAAGCGCTACCCGGCACCCCAACCGAAGACGCCGGTTCGGACGTCTTCTACGATCTGGACGAGCATGAGCATCCCGAAGGCTACAGCACGATGCTGGGCTTCTGGATGTACCTGATGAGCGATTGCCTCATCTTCGCGATGCTGTTCGCTACGTACGGCGTGCTCGGCCACAGCTATGCCGGCGGTCCCGGCCCGCGGCAGCTGTTCGAACTGCCGCTGGTCGCGCTCAACACCGCGATGCTGCTGTTCTCGTCGATCACCTATGGCTTCGCGATGCTGGCGATGAACCAGAACAAGGTCGGGCAGACGCAGCTCTGGCTGTTCGTGACCGCGCTGTTCGGTGCGGCCTTCCTGACGATCGAGCTGACCGAGTTCGCTTCGTTGATCCATGAAGGCGCCACGCCGCAACGCAGCGCGTTTTTGTCATCGTTCTTCACGCTGGTCGGCACGCACGGCCTGCACGTCACCTTCGGCCTGGTCTGGCTGTTCACGCTGATGGTGCAGATCGGTCGCAAGGGGCTGATCCCCGCCAACCGTCGCCGTCTGATGTGCCTCAGCCTGTTCTGGCACTTCCTCGACGTCATCTGGATCGGCGTCTTCACCTTTGTCTATCTGATGGGAATGCTGCGATGACCACGCAGGACGGCGCGCCCGCGCACAGCCAGGGCCATGACGTTGCCCACGGCCACGACGACCATCACGGCGACGGCGCCTCGCACGGGAGCTACGGCAGCTATCTGCTCGGCTTCGGCCTGTCGGTGGTGCTGACCGCGATCCCGTTCTGGCTGGTGATGACGCACGCGCTCCCCAATCAGGCGAGTGGCTATATCATCATGGCGTTCGCGGCGATCCAGATCGTCGTCCATATGATCCTGTTCCTGCACATGGACACCAAGTCCGAGGGCGGCTGGAACATGATGGCGATGGTGTTTACGATCGTCGTGCTGGTCATAACCATGAGCGGTTCGCTGTGGGTGATGTACAACATGAACACCAACATGATGCCGATGTCCGTCGAAGCCATGCGCGAGATGCCGTGACACGCGGCGGCGGCCCGGTGGAGCGGCCGCCCCGATCGCTGGCGACGCTTGTGCTGCTCGGCACCGTCGCGGCGCTGCTGTTTGTCGCGCTCGTCGCACTTGGGATCTGGCAGATCGAGCGGCGCGCATGGAAACATGCGCTGATCGCGCAGATCGATGCACGTGTTCATGCCGCGCCGGTCCCTGCGCCGGGGCCGGCGGCTTGGCCTGCGGTTAAAGCCCCCGATGCCTATCGCCGTATCGCGCTGGACGGCGCGTATCTGCCCGCGCCCGCAGTGTTCGTGAGGGCGGTGACCGAGCGCGGTGGCGGCTATTGGGCGCTGTCGCCGCTCAAGACCACAGGCGGCTTCGTGGTTCTCGTCAACCGCGGGTTCGTCGCACGGCCCGCCGCGCCCGCACCGCGTGGCCCGGTGCACATCACTGGCCTGTTGCGCGTCACCGAAGCCGGCGGCGGCTTCCTGCGCAGCAACGATCCTGCTGGCGACCAGTGGTATTCACGCGACGTGGCCGCGATCGCCCGCGCGCGACATCTCGGCACGGTGGCGCCTTATTTCGTCGATGTCGATGCGGCCTCATCCGAACCCGGCGGACCCGTCGGCGGGTTGACCGTGATAACCTTTAGCGACAATCACCTCGTCTATGCGCTGACGTGGTTCGGACTGGCCGCGCTCGTGCTAATTGGCATCGGCATCGTCGTGCGGGACGAACGCCGCGTGCGTGGTCTGGCGCAACGATGACGACTGCGCCGCCGCGCGAAACTACCCGCACGGCGCTGATGACGGCGCTGCTCTCCGCCGACGCGGCGGGCCGCAAGAACATGGTGCTGCTCGTCCAGCTGCGCTGGCTGGCGGTGCTGGGGCAGCTTGCGACGATCCTCGTTGTGCAGTTCGGCATGGGAATTGTGCTGCCGCTCCATGCGATGGTCGGCGTGCTGGCGGCTTTGGTCGCATTCAATCTCGTCAGCATGTACCTCGTGCGCCAGCGCGGCACGATCTCGAACAGCGAGTTGTTCGTCGCGTTGCTGCTCGACGTGGCGGGGCTGACGATGCAGCTCTACCTGAGCGGCGGCGCGACCAACCCGTTTGTGTCGTTGTTCCTGCTTCAGGTGGTGCTCGGCGCGATTCTGCTCGAACTGTGGTCGAGCTGGGCGCTGGTGCTCGTCACCACCGCGGCCTTTGCGCTGCTGATGCGGCGCTTCCGGCCGCTCGCGCTGCCGCCGTTCCTCGCGGCTGACCCTTTCGAGCTGCATATCGTCGGCGCGCTCGCCTGCTTCGCCCTGGTGGCGGTGCTGCTGGTGCTGTTCGTCACGCGCGTCAGCGGCAATCTGCGCGCGCGCGACGCGTTCGTGGCGGACATGCGCCAGCGCGCGGCGGACGAGAACCATATCATCCAGATCGGCCTGCTCGCCTCGGGCGCGGCGCATGAACTGGGCACGCCGCTTGCGTCGCTGGCGGTGATCCTCAGCGACTGGCGGCGCATGAAGCGGCTGGCGAGCGACCCGCAACTGGCACAGGACATGGCCGAGATGCAGGCCGAGGTCGAGCGGTGCAAGGCGATCGTTACCGGTATCCTGATGTCGGCGGGCGAGGCGCGCGGCGAGGCGCCGGCGATCACCAGCGTGCACGGCTTCTTCGACGATCTGGTGGAATATTGGGGTGCGCGCGGCACCGCGCCGATCGCTTATGAGAATGCTTTCGGGCCGGACTTGCCGATCGTATCCGATACCGCACTCAAGCAGGTGATCTGCAACGTGCTCGACAATGCCGCCGAAGTCTCGCCGATCGGCATCGGCCTTGCCATCGCGCGCGACGGCGACGCGATCCGGCTGACGGTAGACGATCGCGGGCCGGGTTTCGCGCCCGAGATGCTCGCCAATCTCGGCAAGCCTTATCAATCCACCAAGCAGCGGCCAGGTGGTGGCCTCGGCCTGTTCCTGGTGGTCAACGTGATGCGCAATCTTGGTGGATCGGTCGCGGCGCGGAACCGCGCGGGCGGCGGGGCGGAGGTGACGCTGCGGTTGCCGATCGCGTCGCTCGCGCTCGGCGAGGCTGGGAAGGATGGGGATGACGTCTGAACGCCTGCTCGTCATTGTCGAGGACGACGAAGCCTTTGCGCGCACGCTGAAACGGTCGTTCGAGCGGCGTGACTACGAGGTGCTGACTGCGGCCAGCCCCGACGCGCTCGACGCGCTGCTGGCAACGCATCGTCCGGGTTACGCGGTAGTCGATCTCAAGCTTGGGCAGGCCTCTGGCCTCGCGTGCGTCAAGACGCTGCACGCGCACGATCCGGCGATGCTGATCGTGGTACTGACCGGCTATGCCAGCATCGCGACGGCGGTCGAGGCGATCAAGCTTGGCGCGTCGCACTACCTCGCCAAGCCATCGAACACCGACGATATCGAAGCGGCGTTTCGCAAGGTGCCTGGCGATATCGACGCGCCGATCAGCGAGCGGCAAACCTCGATCAAGACGCTCGAATGGGAGCGGATCCACGAGGTGCTCGCCGAAACCGGGTTCAACATCTCCGAGACGGCGCGGCGGCTGGGAATGCATCGGCGGACCTTGGCGCGGAAACTCGAAAAGCAGCAGGTTAAGTAGCGGCTCTGCTCGCCACCATATATGCGCGGCCATTTA
>Ga0265780_10007939_pt1 | contig 12963 bp, 15 predicted proteins | sample P1T30metagenome_FD_192432 | JGI IMG/M metagenome (GOLD analysis project Ga0265780, IMG submission 192432) | Plant litter microbial communities from East Loma Ridge, Irvine, California - P1 T30 | ecosystem: Environmental > Terrestrial > Plant litter > Unclassified | place: USA: California...
TGGTTTTGGTCTTCTACAACGCAGGAATGCCCGATTTTTTTGAGTGGTGTCGGGTTTCCACTTACTGATCGTGGTGCGCCGTCCGCAGTAGAAGGAGTGTAGGTCGCCGATACGGAAAGTAGAGTTGTGACGGTGACTAGTTGTCGAATCCGGGAATTTGTGGCAGGCGTGGACGAAAAAAAGCCCCAACGTGTGGGGCTTTGATTCAGTGTGCTTGGCGGAGCGGTGACAGTCGAACAAGGTCTTGAAACCCGCATGGATACTAAGCCTGACCTTGCTCAACGATAAATGTGCCCCCAAACATGCCCCCAAAAAAGATTTCTTACGCATCATTCCTGAGGTTGCTCTGGCTGCATCTCAGACGAGCTGTTGTCGATGTTGATTTTTGACAACAAGCTGTTATCGATCAGCACAAATAATAAAATCACCAGCTCCAAGATCAGAACGATGCCGTACCAAAATGCTACCCATGCAAAAAACTGCACCCAGACAAACTGCGGCAACAACTGAGCCACGATTCCGAAACTCACAATAAGTAATAAGGCACATAGCGGGAATGCCATGTCCGAATTAAGCATCAGAACAGACCCGTGTTGCCGAGTGCCTGCTCTTCTTTGGGCGTCCAGCTTCCCGTGCATGAGGTGAACCACGGAAGTATCGAGAGCATACAACAGAGCATAAATACCAATTCCCAATCCCAATAGATTGGGGAAAACACCAACAATCGTCGAACCTGGCGTTAAGACGGAGTCCGGCAATTTACTGGCAATCTGAGTATCACATGCAAAATGCTGCACAACGCTTAGCGAAAAATCATAGACGGTAAGCCCAGCGATTAAGAAAGAGACGAGCACATTCCAAAAGAATGCTCTAATCCATAGTGAAATAGGCGCTAATTTCATAGTAGAGTTAGCATCCCCTCGGTACGCATATGCATTTGCAAGCCATACGACATTCCCGATCACAGGTATTTTACGAATCCAGAAGATAAGCTTCATAGTCAAGTCATGTCCTCATCGGCGTCTTCAGCTTCACTTTCTTCGCTCCCATTCTCATTAATATCAAGCTCATGCAGTCGATGGGTAGTGCGTGCTAAGAAGTCCTCTTCGGAAGGATTTCCTGGGCTATGGCGAACGGTGAACGTCAGGGGTTGCTCTCGAGAGTCATAGGTACGCCGCCTTAACTGGCCTTCTTCTGCGTGTCCATCGCCTTCGAAATAGGTAATAACTGCGTAGCCATGCCCGATAACGGAACGCAGTATCTGTTTGATGAAATTGGGCAATCCTACCATTCGCCCGTTTCCACCTGAGGCATTTAGCTCCAGCGTTTGTATTTTGTTGTCCCGCATGTCCCCTAAAATATCTACTGCATCTGAACCGTTTGGCCCATTTAGATGAAGTTTAACGGTTTTATACTGAACTGCATTTTTAAACACGGTTTCAAGATCATTTCTTCTCGAAATCAAATTGATTGTTAACTCATGCCTCGGAAAATGTTCTTTCGCAATTGGCTGTAAAAACTGGGTTAGTGCAGAAATGAAATCTTCTGTTCTAATGCCGAGCACTCCATCAATTGCAAAATAATGTTTTTCGGCATCGAACACAAAAGGCGCAACTTTGATATTGGTCGCGCCGCCTTTCCCAGCCTTCGCGTAGTACAGCGCTCTTCCAGTAGCAAGATCGGTAACGACCTCAGTATTTCGATATCTAACGAAGTGCCCAGTTACAAAGCCGGGGAGTGGCTTAAAGTCGAGCGGCCCCATATAGGTATCACCGTTAACATGATAGTGAAATTCCAAATGATTTTTATCTCTAAGAAATTTCTGATTTAAGTCACGGAGCTGAGCGAACAATTTCTTATAACCGCTAACACCTACTTCTTTTTCTTGATCAAGTGGAACAAGCTGGACATTGAATATTTTGAACTTAGACATGTAGGCCCCGAGTTTTCGTTCGCTTAAGAATACCGTAAACGTTACCTATTTGAAACAAAACTCGAACAAATGCTGCGAGATAGCATCATAGCCCCCATAGGAGCAGTTGATTGCTGCATAAAGGTGCAATTTACCAGGCGGTTTCCGCGTGTAAAGACCTAGACTTACGACTGCTTGTCCCTAGCGACGTTGCCTCATCCCTGCCTTCTTCGTTCCGTGCCTGCCATAGAGCGCGATTTAAGTTAGCTGCTAACAAAGAAGTGAGACGATAAAAAACCAACCTATGACCATCAAATTTTCACCGGGACACCGGGACAACTGTCCAATATCCTTGCAACACATTGATTCGACTATGAAAGACTGTCCCGGTAAACTGAATGCTTCAACCGGGACGAACCGAGACGGCTGGGGCACCCAAGGCTGGATTGTTAAATCGGGGCAATAATCGTCAATTTTAAGTATTTACGATGCTTCTTGATCTGGAACTTTTAAATACATGAATTAGCGATCATCGCTGACAGATTGAGTCTCAACAGAGGCCCCTGTCGCAAGTTATCCGTTGAAATTATGGCAATGAAATGAAAAGGGAAATTGGCGCGAAGAAGGACTCTCCGCGCGTCTCACCGCCGGTGGCGGTTAGGATTCAGACGCTCAAACCTGCTATCTCTGGCTTGAAGCGATAGACACGTGACTTGCCGATGCCAGGCAGTCTTTCGCTGCGTGTCGGGCCGCCATCGCTATCCAACATCAGCAGCCCGCGGGCGATCAGTAATTCGGTAACGCTTTTGGGATTGAATCCTTTGCATATTTCGTCCCGAAATACCTCGCTGAAAACAAAGTACTCCTGTTGCGTCTCGTCGGCATCGGCCGGGCGCATCTTGTCCCCCCATTCGTGGTGATGATCGGCACCGCTGTTGATGGCCTTGCCACCGCAGGTAACTAGCCGCTTAAAGCCTGCACGATTAATTGTGTTCGGCTTGTCGTCGTCGTTAGCGCGGTGCCACCATACGAATCGAGCTTCCCCGTGCGCCTGAAAGAAACCGGCCACTTGCCGCAGCATCTTCGTATGTTCAACGTTACCCGAGCCTCCCCTGCCATCGAGCCAGGCCGCGAAGCAGCTACGAGCTGCCGTCATGGCTTCGCCCTTTCCCCAGCCTGTAAGCCCTGCGTCGGTAGCCAGCTCGCCAGCCATGCCCACCAAGCAGAAACGGGTTGCTACCCTGGCCACCTGACCGTGTGAGTCAGCCGGACACATCTCCCTGGCCAGCTTGACCACGTTTTCCTGCAACATTTGGGACAGCATGGTCGCGTTCTCCACCGCATACTTCACAAACGCCATGCCGGCTGTTCCGTAATGCTGTTGGGCCTTGCTCACTAAGTGATCTGAAAGAGCCGCGCCATCTTTGAAACCGTTGAGGGTTTCATATAGTCCGTGCCCACGTCCCGCGTCAGCCGCGATATGCGCCATACGCACGTCATGACCTGCTTTGGTACCTTTGCCTCCTTGTTCCATGTGGTTGGCCAGGCTCACCTCACCATCCGACAGGAACAGGATGCGCCACGTTGCCACCTTGCGGGCGGTCGCGGTCTGGGTGGCGCGAGCTTTTCCTGTTTCATTGGCCAGCATGTAGACAGTATCCCCGACCACCTTGGCATCGACCTGTGCAATCTCGTCCAGCAGAAGCAAGGCGTCGCTATGCTGCGCTGCGACGGTCTCCAAGGCGTTGTCGGTCATGCGCCAGTTACGTGGATAATCCTTCCCGCCAAACACTGAACCAGCGACCTTGAACGCCGTACTCTTGCCGCTCGAGCTATCGCCCCATATGTGGAAGCCACCAGACGGTACGTGCGCTAAGTACAGTAGCGGTGCTGCGAACGCGGCCGACACACTAAACAATAAACGCGAGTTACCGCGACAATGCATTGCGACTTCTTGCTTCCAATCGTCAAGTGTGCCACGCTGCTTGAACTGCGAGAGCACGTCACCCGCAGCCTGAAACATCACCATCTCCTCGCCTTCGCCGATTGTCTGATCCGGCAGGACATAAACGTCATCATGCCAGCCGATCCGATCCGTACAGCGAACCCGCTTGTCTGTTTCTTGGGTCTGGATGTATACAGTTAAGTGGTTCTTAGCCGCCGTGCCGGCGCCGATCCGCAAGCCCATCGACAGCAGCACGGCGCGATACTGAGTGCCGTCGCCTGCAAGCATGCTGGCTGGCATAGCCCAGCGCTTTGCGCTTCCGTCGTCGTCAGAAAATTCGAGCAAATAGCCCCACTCTCCATTCGCTGCGTCCCGCGACTTCGCCGTGACGTCCATCTCACTGCAGATCCATTGCGCCGGCAGCGGATCGCCTTGCTGACTGAAGCCGTGATACCACACACCGCGTTCATCGACGTTGAAAAAGGGCCGCGCCGCTTGCCCGTTCATTTTCGGTGCTCCGACCACAACTAGTTTCCTTGCCTTGCTAGCCTGCTCGAGCTTGCTGGACATTAGCGTTGCCCCTGTTCGATCAGCCCTTTTACCCAAGCATCGACCTGTCCGGCTGGCCACGCAATAGCGCGGGTGCCCAGCTTGATTGGCACAGGAAAATTTCCAGCTTTGATGCGGCGGTAAATTTCGGACTTGGAGAGGCCGGTTTGACTAAGTACGGAAGGAAGCCGTAGCAGGCGACCGGAGTTGGAATCGTTCACTGATGTTCCCTAGAAGTCTTGCGAAGATGCAAGAAGAATCTTAGGATTCCGTCACCAATTTACGAAGTGCGCTACCGGGCAAAGTAGGTGGCTAACTCGGCTGTTGTACGGTGCTGCTACGTTGTAGCGGGAGATAGCCCGGCTATTGGTTGTCAAGCCTTCAACTTTCCAATTTTTGCCTGCAGTGGATGACCAGCTTGCATGTTCTTGGAGAATCGTGAGAGCCACTCGAAGACCGTGCGCTCGGTGTCACAGTACTCTTTCCGTATGCAGTCTCGGGCGAATGCAGTCTTGGTTTTGTAGAGGTCGGGATTGTTCTCCCACTTCAAAAACAGATCTTTCGCTTTCTCGATGTTCTCTTTATCGGACCGTAGCTTTTTCGCAATCCGTGTATTTTTCAGGCTGAGTGCAGGGGCGCCGAAGGCCTTGAGGATGGATTCCTCATCCGTATCAAATATCATCAGTTCCGCCACTGAGGTATGGATAGCCTCCATTACCTTAGTGACGACCGGGCTCCTTTGCACTTCTGGCAGCGACGAAATGTAAGCAAGACCGTATGTGACGAACTGCAGTGCTTCGATTGTGTTCTTATCTTCCTCTGACAAGCGATCGAAAAGCGCTTGTCCGATTGCTTCGTTCATCCCGGGAACGCTTCCGAGCAGGTCACGCGTTCTGCGTGCAAGGCGAGCAAGGTGAACCTCCGTTAACGGTCGGTGCTGCTCCCTGAGGGACTCGGCAGTGTGGAGCCGCAACGCTTCCAGCTCCTCGAAGAAACGGTCATTTGGCATATACGTCCTTCACGTATCCCTCGTAAGATGCCAAGCCAACCGGCGAAGGTGTCCGGGATTCGAGTGGCCGCTCTAGGCTTGGCCCTTACATTCTATCAGCGTAGAGTCCATGAAAGGTCAGCGAAGAGCATGGAGCATAATGATGAGATACACTGTACGTCCCTACCCGCCTTAGGACATGCCTTGGAAATCATTGATAAGCTGCGCCCGCTTTTGCAAACCAAATTTCAGCGAGATTTGTTCGAGGCCACATTGATTTCCGTCCAAGCGCTTGAGAACCCTCTACGTCTAAATAATTTTTCGACAGGGTTCCGAGAGTTAGTACGTGACGTTTTTGATCATCTCGCGCCGAACGAACAGATCAAGCAATGTTCTTGGTTTGTACCTGACCCAACCTCTGCTACAGGTGTAACACGCGCTCACCGGGTATCGTTTGTGATCCACGGAGGTCTTACAGCGGAATTCGCGGAAGAGGAAATGCACATCGATGTTCGTGGCGAGCAGAAGCAGCTAGTCAAAGCGGTCGCAACGTTTAGCAAATTTACACATGTCACCCCAGAGACGTTCAACCTTCCAGCAGGAGATGTTGATCGATACGTCAGCCAAGCATGCGAAGCCCTGCACGGTGTGCTTGTAGCCGCTTCAGACGCAAGACGGGTTCTAGTAGACGCGATAGCCGAGCAAATCGAGGAAGAAGTAGTTGCTGCTGTGATTAGCGAAACGATCATGTCAGTGGATGAGATCGCCTCGCATCATTCGGTTGACGAAGTTGAGATTGACGAAATCGAAGTGATAGGGATCGGCGCTATCGAAATCGAGTTTCTCGTGCATGGAAGTGTTGGGGTCGAGTTGCAATGGGGGTCAAATAGCGACATTCGAAACGACAACGGCGCGGTAATGGCAGAAAGCTTCCCGCTGTCGATGAAACTGAGAAGCTCGGTTGATGATCCCAAAGCAGTGGAAGGCGTCGAGGATTCGCTGTCAGTCGATACGTCGGATTGGTACGATGACTATTCGGATCACGACGAAGAATACGAGCGCAGGTTCATCCATATGCACGAGCATATGCAGGAGCATATGCAGGAGCAGGAGCGAGATCGATCGAAGCCTGACTTGGACCCTTTTTAGGCCAATCGCCGGCTAGGAGCTGTCTGAATCCACGGGGCAGCGAGTTTGCTTTTTGATCAACGCTCCGCATTGATGTTAGCGATAGGGACCGTACTGACTGCCAGGAGCACAGGTTACGACGAGGGTCAACACCAGAGGCGAACACAGCCGCTCCAGTATGCGTTCTCGCCCAACGGCGGGTCATGGCCACCCACCCAGCCACATGATGCGTGCGCTTGGACTCTGACCGGCCACCGCAGACCCCACCGCCGGTTAGCCTCTGAACAAGCAGCATATTTTCCCAAACTCGCGGGCGGGGTTAACGCGAGCATTGACCAAGCGGGCTACCTCGGCATTAGCATCAATCGCCGCTAGTTACCGCATGCGCGTCGCTCCAAGAGCGGCCACCCAACGTTTTTCAACATATTCGGCAGTGGCTTCAAAGAACTTCGTTTCGCAAGCCTACCTACGCACACAACCAAACGCAAATCCGTTACCGTAAGTGCTGATATTTGGTGAGTGCAAAGTCCTGCCCCGACTCGCGATCATTGACTCTGCTGCCGTGATACTCCGACCATTCGGAGTATGTAGGCCCTGAGGGGTTTCACCCCGATGGGCCACCCCCTCACGGGGGTCGAGAGTGAGCGTAGCGAGCGATCGGGGGGCGGGGTGGTGGCCGTTCCGACCGATGGGAGGAGTGGCCATGCTTGAGCAGCGAAGGCCCGGCGGACTGCCGGGCCGGAGCTGTGCCTGGTGATCGGTTCCACCTCATGGGACCGGGCATGCTTTAGCAGCGGAGACCCGGCAAACCGCCGCGTCGGAGCTGTGCAGTAGCGGCCAAATTTCATGCATCGGAGAAAATATGGAGACGGAATATCGTATCGAGCGTTAACTTAGCCCGTTTACCGGGAAGCTCGCCAGGGTGCGCATTATTCCACGCCCTGCCGAACCGGTCCTGCCAACGATCGACCCCAAGGTTGAGGAATTCGACGCATGGGATCGGCTGAAGGCCAGCGATAGTTTCTGGCAGAAATATATCGGATGGAAACTTTTTCAGTGCCGGGATGGGACTTACTCGTACCAGTGCCTCCCTGGAACTGCCGACCATCTGGCCTTGATCTTGCGTGTTCTTAAAAGCGATCAGGCAAGTAGGGAACTTCGAAATCTTTCCTACGATCAACGCGCCCAGTTCCTGATGCTCGAGCGCATGATGCAGATTGGGCCCGAGCAGGAGAAGTCGTTTGTGTGTCACCTGAGCCATGCTATCGAGCTAGCGATCCGTAATTCCATTCTCGTAATGCTCTCACCATCAGGGAACTTCGAATGGCAACCTTCAAATCAAAGATGAAGTATCTCGACCCAGACTGGGCAGATCGGATCTGGGAAGGTGCGTCTGCGGTCAGCAATGGAAAGGGCGCCGCGTGGCGCCTGGCCATTGCTGCTCTTGCTCTTACGGGGGCTCGCCCGGCCTCGCTCGAGCGAGGCATCGCCTTTACCTGGATCCGAGATAGTCAGGGGGTGCTCTACCTCACGGCGAAGATTCCTGGAGCGAAGCTGCTGAAAAATCATGATGGTACGGCTCGCCGCGGGCAGGAATTCGTCCAGATGGCCTGGCGTGTTTCTCGCCCTACGGAGGCTCCTCCGAGGGAGAGAGAATTCCTTGCCCTAGTTGACGCTCTTTCCACGGAGGATCCTACCGGCAAGACCGGTTCGACGATCACGGTTTCTTATAACAAGGACGCGATCGCCACCGCGGTTCGGGATCTCTCTAAGCAGCTATGGCCGCGACGCACTCGTCATGTGAGCCCGATCTGCTACCGGGAAATGTTCTCTGCTACGGCTAAGGCCAGCGGGATGGCCCCCGATGCCCTGGCGGCCGCGATGGGCCACATTAGCGCCGAGTCGCAAGGGAAGTATCACGCCTATCGAGGGAAGGCCAAGGGCAAGGTTTCGCCCAAGAGCCTTTTTTCTCAGGTTAAAGTCCCTACAAAGATCAAAATGGAACGTGCTCCTATGGCTCGCTTCAAAGCCGCGGCCGCCAATGCAAAGCGGGCTAAAATGGCAAAACCTTGATGTTAGCGACCTTTCACGTGCTCGGCTACCGCCACAACTGTATTTCGGAAGGCTGCAAAGGGCGGAAAATGGTTGTCTACTCCAACGTCAACATACAATCGAATGGCAACGTCGCCCTCGGCGTCGGCGAAGTCGTCATCTTCGAGTCGGCCGCGTCCTCCCCGTACACGAGTTTGCAAAAACTAGCAACTGACCTCAGCTCGCGCCTCGGCAATAGCAAGGTCTTCGCTTCGAATCCTCAGCTCACCTAGTGAGTGATACAGATCGCCGCCTACCTGGCCCTAGCGGCCTCACTCCTGATGGGCGGCGGCGCGTCTGCTCAAACCATCCCAAATATGGCACGGCCTTCCGGTCCGTGCACCACTATCGCCACTTGCAGGTCGCGCAGCTCTAGACTTAGCCGCAGGCGCATGGCATCGGGCTCAGCTCTGCCAAGAATTAGGGCCCCGCGTACGGCCACGAGACAATGAAGGACTAAAAAATAGAATTGGCCGAACTTGCCAATTCGGTCAAGTTGCCATATAGTGCCCTAATGGAACAGAAATATGGCGACTGCCGAAGCCCCGGCCAACTTTTAGAAGCAGCATTGAAGGATCGCGGATGGACCCAGCGGGTTTTAGCTATTGTACTGGGCGTTGACGAAACTGGACTCAACAAGGTGATTTCAGACAAGCGATCGATTAGCCCCGAGCTCGCCCTCTTGCTAGAAGAAGTACTTGAAATTCCTGCAAAAGACATTCTGCAATTGCAGTCAGAATTTGAGCTGGCCAAGGCACGGATCGTGGCCAGACCTGATCCCGGTCGCCAAACTCGAGCACATCTGTTTGGAGGACTGCCGGTCAGCGAAATGATCAAGCGAGGCTGGATTGATGCTTCCGATGTTCGGGACGTAGCAGCAGTTGAGGAGGCATTAGCGAAATTTTTCAATGTTGATACTGTAGGGGAAATTGAAGTATTACCGCACGCAGCGAAAAAGACGGAAGTAGCAGCTGGAGCTACGGCTGTCCAGTTAGCTTGGCTCTACCGTGCACGACAAATCGCTAGCGAGATGCTCGTCGCTAAATATTCCAAGACTAGCGGCTTGAAAGCCGTCGAGAAGCTGCGCGCGCTACTGTCCGCTGCTGAAGAAGTACGAAAAGTCCCACGCATCCTGGCTGAATGCGGAATACGTTATGTGATCGTAGAGGCACTTCCTAACGCGAAAATTGACGGCGCCTGCTTTTGGCTAAACACCCACAGTCCAGTGATCTGCATGTCTTTGCGCCATGATCGGATCGATAATTTTTGGTTTGTCCTCCGTCATGAGCTTGAGCATGTATTGCAAGGTCATGGCATGGAAGCCGTGATTCTTGATGTCGAACTCGATGGTGAACGTGCCTCAGCAACTGATGCTGTTTCAGAAGAAGAGAGAATCGCGAACGCAGCAGCACTTGAGTTCTGCGTCCCTCAGAAAGCATTAAATAGTTTCATAGCAAGGAAAGCACCATATTTTGCCGAGCGCGATTTGCTCGGAATGGCTGCAACGATCGGCGTTCATCCAGGTTTGGTTGCAGGACAACTGCAACATCGAACTGGTCGATACGATCGATTCAGGGGGCATTTGGCCAAAATAAGATCGCTTGTTAGGCCAAGTGCGGTTGTCGATGGATGGGGTGACATTGCCCCAATTGGACCTTAAAGGAGAATCATGTCCAAGAAAAAAGAAATGCAGTACCTGATCAAAGCGTATCGAGAGCAGACCGGACAACAATCGGTCGACATGCACGAAGTCGCCAAGTTCGCGGTTACAAAGGGGTGGCCACTTCCGACCCCTAAAACGCCAATGGAACGCCTTGCTGAGCAATTCTCATCAGTCTCACGCGAAGAAATTCGACGTGACGAGGCGACCGGAAGGCCGTACCGAGCGAATCTTGCAGTAACAACTTGGCAAGGGAGTAAGCAGCTGACGCTTTGGACAGACATTGATGAGGCGCCCCGCCATATTGCTCATAAAGCCTTCGTACAGCGACGGGAACAGATGATCGGTGACGGGCTGCAACTGACATTCGATGTCATGCACTGGAATCGCGTCAACGAGGAAGAGACCCCGATCGAAATGCCGATGGATTTCACTGACGACATTACATGGAAGATAAATGCACCAGATGAAGACAAAGCAGCGTGAAGAGGCGAGCCGTCCTTGTGCGCCAACACAAGGACTCTGCTCAAATGACACCGATTGCCTTGCAAGCACCCTCATGGAGAAGACGATGACATAACAACCTAACAACATATAGCAGGCTGCGGACGTATTGTAGCCTGCCGTTTTAAAAGCTCAAAGTACAAAAACAACCAGTACGAAAGGCAACAAATGGCTAACAATGACAGAACAGCGACAGCGGCCTCCACGTAGCCGAGGCGCGTGGCCGCGGCGCCCAACAACGCACCATCCAGCGCACCACTGACGAGCACTCACGCCTCCTCAGGTAGCGGTAACGGTCGACGCCAATATCGAACACGGCCAGCGACCGCAGGCGTGACGGCGTCGAGGAAAGCCCTCTCGCCATCAATTCCAAATGAGCAGGCAGCCAACCATAAAGCTATCACTCACGATTACGTAAGTTATCCACAGTGCCCCGGTCCTGCCCCGGCCCTGCCACAATCAATCTATATATTTTCTGGGACAAATCTACTTAGTCAAATCAACGATTTACCTCAGATTTTGACATTGCCCCGATGTCCCGGTAACTTTCCTTAGTTTCCCGCACGCCTTCTGCCGCATACGGCGAAAAACAGACCATACAAAGTACGGCCTCATGCGGGTTTGGGCTGATCTTACGCCCGCCGAAAGTTGGCACTAATGACGTTCCCTCCACGCTCGATCAGGTCGATGTAGTCGGCATAAGCCTGCATCATCACCTTGCGTTCTTCTTGAAATTGTTCGCGGTCGTATGCCTCGCCATACTCGTCGTTCGATCCATGGGCTAACTGGCGATTAACGACTTCATGCCGGTATCCCAAACGCGCTTTAATAACACCCATCGCCAGCGAGCGGAAGCCATGGCCTGTGTGCCGGCCTTGGTAGCCCATCCGACGCAACGCCATCAGAATTGCACCATTAGACGCAGGCTTGGAATGGTCCACTCGGTTCGGGAATAGGAAGAGGCCGTGCCCGGTAAGCTTGTGCAGCTCACGTAACAGTACCCAGCCTTGGCGCGGAAGATGGACATGATGGTCCAGCTTACGGGGATTCACCATCCTGCGACCCATCTTCATGCGCTGCCACGGGATAACCCACGTTTCGTTGTCCAAGTCGATCTCCGACCAAGGGGTCTCGATCAGCTCGCTCGTGCGGACGAACACCAGAAGCATTAACCGCAACATGATCCGAGTCGGCAGAAACATGCCTGCTCGACCCGGGCCAACGCGGACAGGAAGTCTGGGAGCTCGTCCGTGCTGATCGCGGCGTGATGGCCTTTGACGCGAGGCTTGAGCGCCCCGCGCAGATCTGGTACCGGGTTGTACTTGACTACGCCCTTTGCGATCGCAAAGCGGAACACTGCGCTGCAGTGGGCCGCGACGCGCGATGCCATGTCGACGGCGCCGCGGCGCTCAATTTGCCGCAACACGTCCAGCATTAGCGGCGCATCCAATTCGGCAATCGGACGGTTACCAATGCGAGGGAACACATCATTCTTTAATCGTGCCAATGCTTCCTTGGCCGTGGTTTCTTTCCAGGTCTCAGCCTTATTGCCGTGCCACTCCAGTGCTAGCACTTCAAACGTGTTTACCGCACATGCTTTCTTTTGCAGCTTCTCGATACGCTTGCTTTGCGCCGGGTCGATGCCGGCCGCCTGCTGTTGCTTAGTCTTGCTCCGTTCGGCCCTGGCGCCTGCCAATGTCAGCTCGGGATAGCAGCCGAAGGTCAGGCGTGATTCCTTGCCATTCGCCTGGCGTACTTTCATGCGCCAGAATTTGGAACCGTTGGACATGACTTCTACATACAAGCCGCCGCCATCGGAAAGCTTGTAGGGTTTGTCTGTCGGCTTGGCGGTGCGTAGCTGGATATCTGTGAGAGGTGCGATCAGTTTTGGCATTTTCGGGGCATGAATTTTTGGGGGCATGAACTATGCCCCCAAACATGCCCCGAAAAAGCTGGGCTGTCAATGAACTTCATGGGACGCTACGGAACAAAAAACCCGCGCTCCCTCTGGGAGATGCGCGGGCTCTGAGACTTCTTGATGCTTTCTGAAATAATCTTCTGGCGGAAGCGGTGAGATTCGAACTCACGAACGGGTTCCCCCGTCGGCAGTTTTCAAGACTGCTGCCTTCAACCACTCGGCCACGCTTCCTGATGAACCGGCATTATACATAAACAAGGGCCCACAA